>Ga0194128_10001764_pt1 | contig 36988 bp, 32 predicted proteins | sample TA2KigCa65mmetaG_FD_148650 | JGI IMG/M metagenome (GOLD analysis project Ga0194128, IMG submission 148650) | Freshwater microbial communities from Lake Tanganyika, Tanzania - TA2015037 Kigoma Deep Cast 65m | ecosystem: Environmental > Aquatic > Freshwater > Lake | place: Tanzania: Lake...
CCGCCGGCATCTCGTACCAGGTGCGCGGCGGCTTGTCGGGGTCCTGCTTCGCCTCGCGAAACGCGGTCTTGTTGTAGAACAGGATCGGCGTCGAGACGTTGAACGGCAGTCCGAGCAGCCGCCCGGCATCGTCGGAAAAGTAGCTCGCCACCGCCGGCAGGTAGGCCTTCGGGTCCAGCCGCTCGCCCGCCCCGGCCATCACCTGCCACAGCGGCCGGTAGGCGCCCCTGGCCGCCATCAGGTGCGCGGTGCCCAGCTCGTAGACCTGCACGATGTCCGGGCCGCTGCCGGCTTGCTGCGCCTTGATCGCCTCGATCAGGCTGCTCTCGTAGCCGCCCTTGTGTTCCTCTACGACCCGGTAGTCTTTCTGCGATTCGTTGAAGCGCTGCACCAGCGACTGCAGCACCTCGCCCTGCTCGCCGCTCGTGGAGTGCCACAGGTGGATCTGCGTCTGCGCCTGCGCGGCGCAGGAGAAGGTGACGAGGAGCACAGCAAGGCGCCGGCGCATGGGGGCGCATTGTAAGATGCCGTGTATGACCGCCCCACAGGATTTCACCGCCGCCGACATTGCATTGCAATATGCCGCCGGCGCGCTGTCGCCGGTCGAGCTCACCCAGGCCTGCCTCGCGCGCATCGCGGCTTGCGAACCGAAGCTGAACGCGATGTACCGGGTGGGCCGCGACGGCGCGCTCGCCGCCGCGCGGGCCGCCGAGGCCCGCTGGCGCGCGAAGCGCCCGCTGTCGCCGCTGGACGGCGTACCGGTCACGATCAAGGAGAACATCTATACCAAGGGCGATCCCGCGCCCATCGGCACCCGGGCGAACGATGACGCGGCGCCACAGCCGGCCGATGCGCCGCCCGCGGCGCGCCTGCGCGAAGCCGGCTGCGTGATCCTGGGCAAGACCACGATGCCGGACTTCGGCATGCTGTCCTCGGGGCTGTCCAGCATCCACGGCATCACGCGCAATCCCTGGGACACGGCGTGCAATACCTCGGGCTCCAGCTCCGGTGCCGGCGCCGCGGCCGCCGCCGGCTACGCGCCGCTGCACCTCGGCACCGATATCGGCGGCTCGGTGCGCCTGCCCGCGACGCACTGCGGCATCTTCGCGCTCAAGCCGTCGCTCGGCCGCGTGCCGGTGTATCCGCCCTACATCGGCCGCGTCACCGGACCGATGACGCGCGAGGTCGCGGCGAGCGCGGCGCTGATGAATCTGCTGTCGAAGCCCGACGCGCGCGACTTCATGAGCCTGCCGTACCAGGAGGTCGACTACACCAAGCTGGACGGGCTGGAGCCCAAGCAGCTCAGGATCGGCCTGCTGCCGGACATGGGCGCCGGGCTGGCGCCGCATCCGGAGATCGTAGCCGCGGCGAAGGCCGCGGCAAGGGCACTGGAATCCGCGGGCGCGGCGGTCGAGGAAATGAAGTCCTTCCTGACCCCGGAGCTGCTCGATGGCATGTCGCGCTTCTTCGAGGCGCGCTCCTGCAACGACTTCGTGGCCCTGCCGGCGGCGAAGCAGGCCAAGGTCCTCCCATTCATCGCTGAGTGGTGCACCTGGCGGGCGAAAGGCTTCAGCGGCCGCGAGGTCATGGCGGCCTACAACGCCTACGTGACGCTGCGCGAGGTCACCGTCCGGGAAACCTCGCCGTACGACTTCGTCCTCTCGCCCACCTCGCCCATCCTGCCCTACGAGGCGGAGCTGCCGGCGCCGGGCAACGATCCGCACAACGCGCTGCCGCATATTGCATTCACGGTGCCGTACAACATGTCCGAGCAGCCGGCGGCGTCGCTCAACTGGACCTTCAGCGCCGCCGGGTTGCCGATCGGCGTGCAGGTGATCGGGCGGCGCTTCGACGATCTCGGGGTGCTGAGGCTGTCGGCGTGGCTGGAGAGGGCACGGCCAGCGCAGAAGGACTGGCCGGCGGCCTGGGCGACGGGCCCGGTGTAACCGATCGTTACTTCGGCCGCGCCCTTAGCCCCCGAACGCCGGCCCCAGCGGCCGCAACCGCAGCCCCTTGCGCAGCTTCTTCCACGGAAACTGCGCCGGATCGGCCAGCGCCGGACCGGGGGATCTTGCCACCAGCACCTCGCGCGCGATCGGCTCGAAGTCGGCGCGGAAATGCACCGAACTCTTCAGCACCATCATGCGCTCGCGCACGGGCTCCACGCCCAGGTGGCGGAACATTTCCTTGTCCGCCGCCTGGCACTTCCGCGAGGCGAGCACCACGCGCACCCCGGGCGCCGCCTTGCTCCGGAGCAGGGCCATCGGGCCCAGCGTCATGCGAAAGCCCTTGAACATCGGCCCGGTGCAGGTGAACTGGCCGTCGCCCAGGCGCTCCACCGTGAACTCGCCCGAGAACGGCGCATCGCCGGGGATGCGCGACCGGCCGCCCAGCGCGAACGCCAGCGTCGCGCCCTGCCCCGCCTCGTGCGCGCGCCTGGCCGACTCCGGGTCGATCAGCATGCCCAGCGTCGCCTCGGTGGCGCGCTGGCGCACCAGCGCCGCGAGCATGCCGGTGGTGTCGCCGTTGCCGCCGGCGCCGGGATTGTCCTGCGTGTCGGCGATCACCACCGGCTTGCCGGGCTCGCCGCGCGCGCGCGCGCGCTGCACCGCTTCATCGGGCGAATGCAGCTCCAGGGCGAAATCCTTCTCGGCATCGGCCACCGCGCCGCGCAGCTGCTCCACCGCCGCGGACACTTTCGCCGCATCCGCGCCGTAGCCGAACACCGTCATGCCGCACTCCTCGAAATCGGCCATCGGGAAGCCGGGCATGAAGCTGAGCATCGCTGCGCTCGAGTGCTCCAGGCGCTCCAGCATTGCGTAGATGCCCCTGCAGGGCTCGATGAAGGAGCACTGCGAGGGCAGACCGGTGAGAAAGTCGAGGGCGGCGTAGGCCTGCGCCGGCCGCGTGCCGGTCTGCAGCATGGTGTCCAGCAGCCGCGCGGCGCGCGCGCCAGTGTCGGCCATGTCGACGTGCGGGTAAGTGCGGTAGCCCACCAGCGCGTCGGCCTGCGCCACCATGGCGCGGGTGACGTTGCCGTGCAGGTCGAGGCTCGCCACCAGCGGCACACGCGCCCCGATCACCTCGCGCACGCGGCGCAGAATCTCGCCTTCGCCGTCTTCGTAGTCCTCCGACACCATGGCGCCGTGCAGGTCGAGGTAGACGCCCTCCACCGGCAGCAGCGCCTTCAGGCGCGCCACCATCTCCCCCAGGATGCGCTCGAAGGCCTCGCGGGTGACGTGCGCCGAGGGGCTGGCCGCGGCCCAAGCGGTGCCCACCAGCGAATGCCCGGCGGCGCGCAGCGCCTGCACCGCGCCCTGCGCCGGGATGTTCGCCCCCTCCAGGGCACCGAAGATGGGCTCGCCGTACTTGACGCCGGGCCAGCCGCCCCCGGCCTCGAACTGGGCATAGTCGGCCTTCGAGGGGGCGAAGGTGTTGGTCTCGTGCTGGAAGCCGCCGATTGCAATGCGCGCCATGCCGTCTCCCTCAGGAACTCGCCCCGCGAGGGTAAGTGGGAGAGGCGGACCTCGCAAGGCCCGCGCGCGCATGCCGGCCGCTTCGCGCCTTGCCCGGTCCCCGACTTTGGGCTATCTTGGGCCGCCCGTCCCGTCCCTTGCTTGGAGGAGCTGAACCATGAACCTGAAACGGACTCTGGTCGCAGTTGGAATCGCCGCCGCATCCAGCGCGCCGATAGCGCTGGCGCAGGCCCAGACGGTCCTGACTGTCGTGCCGCACTCAAACCTGGCGATCCTGGATCCGATCTGGACCACCGCCTACATGAGCCGCAACCACGGCTACATGATCTACGACACGCTCTTTGGCACCGACGAGAACAGCAAGATCCAGCCGCAGATGGTGGACACCTGGACGGTATCGGCCGACAAGAGGGTCTACGACTTCAAGCTGCGCGCGGGGCTGGAGTGGCATGACGGGGCGCCGGTCACCGGCGAGGACGTCGCCGCGTCGCTCGCGCGCTGGGGCAAGCGCGACGCCATGGGCGGGGCGCTGATGACCTTCGTCGACAAGATCGAGGCGGTCGGCAAGGACGGCTTTCGCATCACGCTGAAGGAGCCGGCGGGCTTCGTGATCGAAGCGCTCGGCAAGCCCTCGTCGAACGTTCCGTTCATCATGCCCAAGCGCATCGCCGAGACCCCCCCGGACAAGCAGATCGCCGAGTACATCGGTTCCGGCCCCTATGTGTTCCAGAAGGACGAGTTTAAGCCCGGCGACAAGGCCGTCTACACCAAGTTCACCAAGTACGTGCCGCGCAAGGAGACGGCCTCGGGGACCGCGGGCGGCAAGCGGGTCCACGTCGACAAGGTGGTGTGGAACCTGGCGCTGCGCGACTACCAGGCGCAGGTGAACGCGCTGATCAAGGGCGAGGTCGACATCATCGAGAACGTGCCCTTCCAGCACTACGAGACGCTGGTCAAGGACCCGAACGTCGAGGTGCGCAAGACCAAGATCGGCCTGCAGTACATGTGCCGCTTCAACCACCTGCACCCGCCGTTCAACAACGTGAAGGTGCGCCAGGCGGTGCTCGCCTCCTTCAACCAGCGGCCCTTCCTGCAGGCGCAGGTCGGCGTGGCGGACCTGTACAAGCCCTGCCCGTCGATGTTCACCTGCGGCACGCCCTACGGCGTTGCCACCGGCAGCGACATCCAGTCCAAGGGCAGCATGAAGCAGGCGCAGGACCTGCTCAAGGCCTCGGGCTACGACGGCACCCCGGTCGTCATCATGAAGCCGACGGACCTCTCCTCGATCGACAAGCTCCCCGAGGTCGCCGCGCAGCTGATGCGCCAGGCCGGCCTCAAGGTCGACCTGCAGGCGATGGACTGGCAGACGCTGGTGTCGCGGCGGGCGAAGAAGGACGCGCCCAAGGACGGCGGCTGGAACATGTTCTGCACCGCCTGGGTGTCGCCGGACATCGACAACCCGGTGAACAACGCGGCCCTGCCCGCGCGCGGCGCATCCACGCCCTGGTTCGGCTGGCCCGAGGACGCCAAGCTGGAGGAACTGCGCAGGGCATTCATGATGGAGACCGACGAGAAGAAGAAGATCGCCATGGCCGGCGCGGTTCAGGCCCGCGCCTTCGAAGTCGCCACCCACGCCCCGGTGGGGGAATTCACCCAGCCGCTCGCGGGCCGCAAGACGATCAAGGGCTGGATGACGCACGGACTGGCGCACACGTACTGGAACATCAGCAAGTGAGCAACCCCCGCGCGCGCGGAAGGCGACCCGCCCTCCGCGCGGGCGGAATGCGGTTTCGGCGCATGATGCCGGCGTGATGCCGCGCGCCGGGCGCCGCCCCTCAGCGTACTGATCCCGATGTATCCATTCATCGCACGCCGCCTGCTGGCGACGATCCCGGTCCTCGTGATCGTGGCGGTGCTCGTGTTTCTGCTGCTTCGCATCACGCCGGGGGACCCGGCGGCGATCCTCGCCGGGGATGCGGCGAGCACCGAGCAGATCGAGGGCATCCGCAAGACCCTCGGGCTGGACCAGCCGCTGCCGGTGCAGTTCGGCATCTGGGCGCTGCAGATGGTGCAGGGCGACCTCGGCGAGTCGTATTACTACAAGGTGCGCGTCACCCAGCTGATCGCGCAGCGCATCGAGGCGACCTTCTCGCTCGCGCTGGTCACCATCGTCGTGGCGGTGCTGATCTCGGTGCCGCTGGGCGTGATCGCCGCGTGGCGCTTCGGCGGCTGGTTCGACCGTTTCCTGATGGGCTTTTCCGTGTTCGGCTTCTCGGTGCCGGTGTTCATCGTCGGCTACCTGCTGGTCTGGCTGGTCTCGCTCAAGCTGGGCTGGCTGCCGGTGCAGGGGTACAAGCGAATCGACGCCGGACTCTGGCCCTGGATCCAGCACCTGGTGCTGCCCGCCATCACGCTGTCGGTGATCTACATCGCCCTGATCGCCCGGGTGACGCGCGCCTCGGTGCTGGAGGCGCTCGGCGAGGACTACATCCGCACCGCGCGCGCCAAGGGGCTGCCCGAGTCCAAGGTGCTGGTCAAGCACGCGCTGGCGAACGCCGCGGTGCCCATCGCGACGGTGATCGGCATCGGCATCGCGCTGCTGATCGGCGGCGTGGTGGTGACCGAATCGGTCTACGCCATCCCCGGGCTCGGCCGCCTCACCGTGGACGCGGTGCTGGCGCGCGACTTCCCCACCATCCAGGGGCTGATCCTGTTCTTTTCCCTGATCTACGTCGGGGTCAACCTGCTGGTGGACCTCTCCTACGTGGTCTTCGACCCGCGCATCCGCTACTGACCCCGCCATGGCCGCCACCGACGCAGACCGGTACGCCGCCCTCTCGGTGGAATCGGCGGACGTTCGGCCGCAGGAGACCGCCTGGCAGCGCGTGCGCCGCAACCTGTCGGTGCGCATCGGTGGGGTGGTCCTCGTGCTGCTGCTCGCGGTGGCCGCGCTTGCGCCCTGGCTCGGCACCGTCGACCCGACCATGTTCGATGCGGGCAGCCGCGACCTGCCCCCCGGCGCGAAGGGCGAGATGCTCACGCTGGATGGCGAGGTCATCAAGCACCGGTTCCATTTCGGTTCGGACTCGCTCGGCCGCGACATCTACAGCCGCGTCATCTACGGCACGCGGGTGTCGCTGTTCGTCGGGGTGGTGGCGGCACTGGTGTCGCTCCTCCTTGGCGTGTTCTGCGGCCTCACCGCCGGCTACCTGCGCTGGCTCGACGGCATCCTGATGCGCGTGATGGACGGCATCATGGCGATTCCCGCGATCCTGATCGCGATCGCCCTGGTCGCCATGTGGCGCGCGAGCCTGGTGACGGTGATCATCGCCATCGCCATTCCCGAGATCCCGCGCGTCGCACGACTGGTGCGTTCGCTGGTGCTGACGATCCGCGAGGAACCGTACGTCGAGGCGGCGACCTCGCTGGGCACGCCGACCTGGAAGATCATGCTGGGCCATATCCTGCCCAACACCATCGCGCCGCTGGTGGTGATGGGCACCTTCATCGCCGCCTCGGCGATCCTGATCGAGGCGATCCTGTCGTTCCTCGGCGTCGGGCTGCCGCCCGACATCCCGACCTGGGGCAACATCATGGCCGAGGGCCGGATCGCGTTCGTCCAGTTCCCGCACAACATCTTCATCCCGGGCATCTTCCTCACCATCACGGTGCTGGCGGTGAACATCCTCGGCGACGGGCTGCGCGACACGCTCGACCCGAAGATGGCGAAAAGGATCTAGCCGGCGGACCGCCCGCGCGCATGAGCGACGCCGACACGCCCGTGCTGGAGGTGCGCAACCTCACCGTTGCGCTGCCGGTGGACGGCGACCGCCGCAATGCGGTCTCCGGGGTCTCGTTCACGGTCATGCGCGGCGAAATCGTCTGCCTGGTCGGGGAATCGGGATCCGGGAAGTCGGTGATCGCGCAGGCCATCATGGGCCTGCTGCCGAAAACCCTGCCGGTGGCCTCGGGCGAGGTGCTGCTCGAAGGCGAGGACGTCACCAAGGTGCCGACCGAGCGCCTGCGCCAGCTGCGCTGCGCTTCGATGTCGATGATCTTCCAGGAGCCGATGACGGCGCTGAATCCCGTCATGACCTGCGGCGAGCAGATCGACGAGGTCCTGCGCGAGCACACCGCGCTCTCGCCGGCCGAGCGCCGCGCCAAGACGATCGACATCCTTACCGAAGTGGTCCTCCCCGACCCGGAGCGCATCGTCGGCTCGTATCCGCACCAGCTCTCCGGCGGGCAGCGCCAGCGCATCATGATCGCGATGGCGCTGGTGCTCGAGCCGGCGCTGCTCATCGCCGACGAGCCGACCACGGCGCTCGATGTCACCACCCAGGCGCAGATCCTGGAACTGGTGCGCGACCTCCAGCTGCGCCGCGGCATGGGCGTGCTCTTCATCACGCATGATTTCGGCGTGGTCGCGGACGTCGCGCATCGCGTGGCGGTGCTGCGCCTGGGCAGGCTGGTCGAGATGGGCGACAAGAACACAGTGCTCAAGCATCCGCAGCATGAGTACACCATCATGCTGATCGGCGCGGTGCCGACGCTCAATCCCCACGGCCGCGCTGTTGCGGCCGACGCGCCCCTGGTGCTGGAAACCCGCCGGCTCGCGAAAACCTACTCCGACGGCGGCTGGTTCTCGCGGCGCGGCGAGGTGCACGCGGCCGATGACGTCACCCTGGAGATCCGCCGCGGCCAGACGCTGGGCATCGTGGGGGAATCGGGCTCGGGAAAATCCACCGTGGCGCGCTGCATCGTGCGCCTGATCGATCCGACCCGCGGCGAGATCCGCATCCATGGCGAGGACATCGCGCGCAAGCCGCTGGGCGCGCTGCGCGACCTGCGGCGCAAGGTGCAGATCGTGTTCCAGGACCCGTACCGCTCGCTCAATCCGCGCCGCACCGTGGGCGAGGCGGTCATCGAGGGCCCGCTCAACTACGGCTTGCCGCGCGCCGAGGCGCTCGAGCGGGCGCGCAAACTGATGGAACTGGTGCGCATGGACCCGGCGGTTCTGGAGCGCTATCCGCACCAGTTCTCCGGCGGCCAGCGCCAGCGCATCTGCATCGCGCGGGCCCTGGCCATGGAGCCCGAACTGCTGGTCGCCGACGAGGCCGTTTCGGCGCTGGACGTCTCGGTGCAGGCGCAGGTGCTTGCCCTGCTCGAGGAAATCCGCGAACGCTTCAACCTCGCGATGCTGTTCATCACGCACGACCTGCGCGTCGCCGCGCAGGTGTGCGACCGGGTTGCGGTCATGTCCGGGGGCAGGGTCGTCGAGTACGGCGAAGCCAACGAGGTTTTCCTTCGACCGACGCACGAGTACACCAGGGCGCTCTTTGCCGCGGCGCCCGGGCGGGACTTCGTGTTTGGCGGCGGTTGAGGCATGCCTGGATCGCCCAGGGACGTTCGCGACGGGTCGGTCGCTGCGCGGATCGCGGGGGATTGACCTGCGGACCGCGGCCGCCCCGGGCCGGCATTTGCGCTTCGGCTCCGCGTAAACTGCACCCGATGAACCGATCAGCCGACAGGCTGCGCGCCCAGGCGATTGCCGTTGCCGGCCTGCCGGCGCGGGTCGTGGCTCGCTGCGCCTCCACCAACGCGGCGTTGCTGGCGGAAAAGGCCCCCGGGCCGCTGCTGCTCGCTGCCGAAGTGCAGACCGCCGGCCGCGGCCGGCGCGGCCGCCGCTGGCGCTCGGCGCCAGGCACCGGGGCCACGTTCTCGATCCTGCGCCGCATGCGCTGTGCCCCGGCTTCCCTGTCGGGGCTGTCGCTGGCGGTGGGCGTGGCCGCGGCGCGCGCCCTGCGCGCCCTCGGCGCGGGCGCGGCCGGGGTCAAATGGCCCAACGACCTGGTCGTCGGCAACGCCAAGCTGGGCGGCATCCTCATCCAGACCCGGTCGGGCGCCGGCGACACCGTGGTCGTGGTTGGCATCGGCATCAACTGCCGCAGCGATCCGGCCCTGGCGCGGCGGCTGCGGCGCCGGATCGCCGCGCTGGATGATTGCCTGCAACCTGTCCCGTCGCGCAACGCGGTGATCGCGGCGGTGGCGCGCGAGGTGATGGCGGCGCTGGAGTCCTTCGAGCGCGCGGGCCTCGCGCCCTTCGTGGCCGAGTGGACCGCCTTGCACGCCCACCAGGGCGAGCGCCTCAGGGTACGCCTCTGCGACGGCCGCACGCTCTGGGGACTGGCCGAGGGGATCGCCGCCAGCGGCGCGCTGCGCCTTGCCACCGCGCGCGGCGTGCGCGAGATCGCCTCCGGGCGCATCGTCCAGGGACGGCTTGCATGATCCTCGCCATCGACGCCGGCAACTCGCGCGTGAAGTGGGGATGGCACGACGGACGGTCCTGGTCCGGCATCGCCAACGTCGCGCTGCTCGAGTTCGCCGCCTCCAGCGACCACATCAACCCGTTCTCCATCACCCACGACAACCCGGAGCGCATCATCATCTCCAACGTCGCCGGCGACGGCGTGCACCAGCTGCTGGTGAACTGGACCAGCATCTTCGAGGCCGAACCGGAGTGGGTGCGGGGCGCGGCCGAGCGCTGCGGCGTGAAGAGCCGCTACGAGCGCCCGGAACTGCTGGGGCCGGACCGCTGGGCGGCGCTGATCGCGGCGCGCGCGCTGGAACCGGGGCGCGATTGCCTGGTGGTCAACGCCGGCACCTGCACCACCATCGACCAGCTCTCGGCCGCGGGCGAGTTCCTGGGCGGACTGATCCTGCCGGGCATCGAGCTGATGCGCTTCGTCCTGCACGAGCACACCGGGCGCCTGCCCCTGCAGGAGGGCAGCTACGTCGAGGCGCCGCGCAACACCGCGGACGCCATCGAGACCGGCTGCCGGCACGCCCAGGCCGGAGCGGTGGAGCGCATGTACCGCAGCCTGCCGCCAGGCGCCCGCTGCCTGGTCTCGGGCGGCGGCGGGCCGGCGCTGATCGAGCGGCTGCCCTTGCCCTGCCGCTTCGTCGAGAACCTGGTGCTGGAAGGCCTGGCGCGCATGGCGCAGTCCGGCGAGGCTTCGCGCGGCAATTCACCCGCATGAGGGCGCTGTTCCTGCTGCTGGTCGCCGCCAACCTGGCCTTTTTCGCCTGGTTGTTCTATGTCTCCCCGCCCGACTCCGGCCGCGATCCCAGGCCGATGACGCAGCAGCTCGAGCCGCACAAGCTCCGCATCCTGCCGCAGGAGGCCGACGCAACCAGGGCCGCCGAAGCGCCAAAGGCGGCGGCCAGTCCCGCCGCCTGCCTGGAGTGGGGCGGCTTCGCCGCCAGCGATGCGCCGCGCGCCGAGCAGGCGCTGGCGGCGCTCATGCTGGGCGAGCGGCTGGGGCAGCGCAAGGCCGAGGACAGCGCCGCCGCACAGCCGAAGGCGAAGGTCTGGTTCCGGGTGCGCGGCGTCGATGCCGCGCTGCAGGGCCGCCTGAAGGACATCGCCGCCGGCTTCGCCGGCACCGAACTGAAGGACTGCCCCTAGCCGATCAGCTCGCGCATGCTGTGGTCATCCTCCGCCACCGGGATCCCTGCCGCCATCTGCCCCCTTTAGGGCCACCGTCAGGGTGGTGCTGCTGGCCCGAATCGAACGGGCGACCTCATGATTACGAATCAAGCGCTCTACCAACTGAGCTACAGCAGCCTCGCGGGAGCGCGCGATTATACGCCGCGCACCCAGGGGCCCCGATAAGTCCGTGAATTAGTTCCGATCTACCGGGTCGCAGCATGCCGTTCGCGCCGCCAATCCGGTGGCGCTGATCGCGATCCTCGGCGCCATCTCCCTGCCCGCCTGCCAGGACTGCATCCGGCGCAGCAAGGTGGCCGAGGCGACCCGGCTCCCTGGCGGCTCGTGCGCTAGTGCTTCGGGGCGAGCTCCTGCGGCAGCCTGAATGCCACGCGCTCGGGGATCCCGTCCAGCGGCCGCACGCTCGCCGCGCCCAGCTCCTTGAGGCGCGACACCAGCTGCTCGACCAGCGCTTCGGGCGCCGAGGCGCCGGCGGTGACCCCGACGCGCCGCTTGCCCGCGATCCACTCGGGCTTCAGGTCCGCGGCGCTGTCCACCATGTAGGTATCGACGCCGATCTGCACGGCGAGCTCGCGCAGGCGGTTGGAGTTGGAACTGTTGGACGAGCCCACCACGATCACCAGGTCGCACTGCGGCGCCATGAGTTTCACCGCGTCCTGCCGGTTCTGGGTGGCATAGCAGATGTCAGCGCGCCTGGGGCCGCGGATCTGCGGGAAGCGCGCGCGCAGCGCGTCGACGATGCGCTGGGTGTCGTCCACCGAAAGCGTGGTCTGCGTGACGTAGGCGAGCCTCGAGGGGTCGCGCACCGCCAGGGTCGCGACCTGGGCCGCGGTCTCGATCAGGCTGATGCCGCCGGCGGCCTGGCCGACGGTGCCCTCGACCTCGGGGTGACCGCGGTGGCCGATCATCACGACCTCGTAGCCCTCGCGCAGCATCTTGGAGACCTCAAGGTGCACCTTGGTCACCAGCGGGCAGGTGGCGTCGAACACCTTGAACCCCCGGCGCTCGGCGTCGGCGCGAACTTCCTTGGACACCCCGTGCGCGGAGAAGACGAGCCACGCCCCGTGCGGGACCTCGTCCAGCTCATGGACGAACACCGCGCCCTTGCGCCGCAGCGTGTCCACCACGGTCTTGTTGTGCACAATCTCGTGGCGCACGTAGATCGGGGGGCCGAACTTCTCGAGCGCGCGCTCGACGATCTCGATCGCGCGCTCGACGCCGGCGCAGAAGCCGCGGGGGTTGGCGAGCAGGACGTCCATGCCGGGATTATCCCCTATCGCCCGCGGCCGGCGGCTTGCGCGCGAAGGCGGCCTCGAAGGCCGCCTCCAGCGCAGGGTGCGCGCCGCGCTGGCGGTCGATCACCTCGCGCGCCCAGTCGAAGTACTCGCGCCGGCGCTTCAGGTCCCAGCCCGCGGGCGGGTGCGAGGCAACGTCGCGCAGGTTGCAGATCTTGTCGGCGAGCTTCACCAGCTGCGCCTGGCGGCTGGCGCGCGCGGCGTGCTCCACCTGCATGCGCTTGCGCGTGAGGCGCTTGAGCATCTTGTTGTCGGTGACCTCGAGCACGATCGAGGCGATGCGCGGCCCGAAGGCCTGCTCCAGCTCCTCCGGCGTGGTCCGGGTGTCCTCGATGGTGTCGTGCAGCAGCGCCGCGCACAGCACCTCGACCTCCGTCACCCCGCCCTCGTTCACCAGCGCGTCCGCCAGCGCGATCGGGTGGTTGATGTAGGGCGAAGCCTTGGCGTCCTTGCGCCGCTGGTCGCGGTGCTTGTGCGCGGCGAAGGCGAGCGCCTTCAGCAGCAGCCGCAGCTGGGCCCCGGTATCGGCCTCAGGGGCGCTTCTCATGCCTGTCGGCCCGGGGCCGGAGGAAGCTCTCCAGGATCAGGATCGCCGCGCCCGCCGTGATGCCGCTGTCGGCGAGGTTGAAAGCCGGCCAGTGCCAGCCGCCGGCGTGGAAATCGAGGAAGTCCACCACCCCGCCCAGCCTCAGGCGGTCCCAGAGGTTGCCCAGCGCGCCGCCCAGGATCAGCGCGAGGCCGGTGCACAACAGGCGCCTGCCCGGCTGGCGCACCAGCAGCACCGAAATGACGACCGCGGCCACCAGCGCCACGGCGGCGAAGAACCCCATCTGCCAGCCGCCGGCCCCGGCAAGGAAGCTGAACGCGGCACCCTTGTTGAACACCAGCACGAGGTTGAAGAACCCGGTCAGCTCCAGCCGCTCGCCGGGGGCAAGGGCCTGCAGCACCGCCAGCTTGCTGATGCGGTCCGCGGCCAGGACCGCGGCGGCGAGGACGAACCAGCGCAGCGACTCAGGCATGGCGCCGCGTCTCGCCCCCGCCGTGCAGGTTGGTCTCGCAGCGGCCGCACAGGCCCGCGGCGCCAACGTCGGCGCGATAGTGCCAGCAGCGCTCGCATTTCGGATGCGCGCTGGGGACCACGTCGATGGCAACCGGGCCGGCGTCCTGGAGACGCACGCTAGCGCGCGAAGTCATGAGCACGAACCGCAGTTCATCCCCGAGGCTCGCCAGCGCCTCCAGCGGCGGCCCATTCGCCCTGATGTCGAGTTCCGCGGCCAGCGAGGAGCCCACCAGCTTCTGCTCGCGCTTCTCCTCGATCGCCTTCATCGCCAGCTCGCGCACCTGGCGGATCTGGCTCCAGCGCCCGGGCGCGGATGCGTCCATTCCGCTGTCCGGAATCTGGTGCCATAGCTTCTCGAAAATGCTCTGCTGCGCGCCCCTGCCCGCCACCTTCCAGGCCTCCTCCGCGGTGAAGCTGAGGATCGGCGCCATCAGGCGCAACAGGCTCTGCGTGACATGCCACAGCGCGGTCTGCGCCGAGCGCCGCGCCCTGGAGCCCGTGGCGCAGGTGTAGAGGCGGTCCTTGAGGATGTCGAGGTAGAAGGCGCCCAGGTCCTCGGCGCAGAAGCCCTGCAGCCTCTGCACCACGAGGTGGAACTGGTAGGCCGCGTAATCCGCCGCCGCCTGCTCCTGCATCCGCGCCGCCAGCCAGAGCGCGTAGCGGTCGATCTCGACCATCTCCGCCGCCGGCACCGCGTCCTTCGCCGGGTCGAAGTCCGCGGTGTTGGCGAGCAGGAAGCGCAGGGTGTTGCGGATGCGCCGATAGCTCTCCACCACGCGCTTCAGGATCTCGTTCGAGATCGTCAGCTCCCCGGAGCAGTCGCCGGAGGCGACCCACAGGCGCAGGATCTCGGCGCCCAGGGTGTCGGCGATCGCCTGCGGCGCCATGCCGGTGCCCTTGGACTTGGACATCTTGCGGCCTTCCATGTCGATGACGAAGCCGTGCGTGAGCAGGCTCCGGTAGGGCGGCACGCCGTTCATCATGCAGGACACCAGCAGCGACGAGTGGAACCAGCCGCGGTGCTGGTCCGAACCCTCCAGGTACATGTCCGCCGGGAAAGCCGACTCGGCCGCATGCGAGCGCTTGAGCACCGTGAAGTGCGTCGAGCCGGAGTCGAACCAGACGTCGATGGTGTCCTTCACCTTCTCGTAGGCCGTGGCGTCCGCCCCGATCAGCTCCTCGGCGCTCGTCGTCTGCCAGGACTCGATGCCGCCCTTTTCCACCCGATTGGCCACTTCCTCCACCAGTTCCATCGTGCGCGGATGCAGCGCGCCGGTCTGCCTGTGGACGAAGAACGGCATCGGCACGCCCCATTGCCGGGCGCGCGACAGCGTCCAGTCCGGGCGGTTGGCGATCATGCCGTGCAGGCGCGCCTTGCCCCAGGCGGGGAAGAACTGTGTCTGCTCGATGCCGCGCAAGGCCGCTTGGCGCAGGCTCTCCCCTGCCAGCTTCTTGTCCATGGCGGCGAACCACTGGATGGTGGCGCGCAGGATCACCGGCGTCTTGTGCCGCCAGCAGTGCATGTAGCTGTGGACATGCTTCCAGTCCACCGCCAGCAGCGCGCCCTTGCTTTCCAACAAGCGGACGATCTTCGGATTGGCGTCCCAGATGGACAGGCCGCCGAACTCAGGCAGCGTGGAGGCGTACCTGCCGTCGCCCATGACCGGCGTGAGGATCTCGTCCTCCCTCATGCCGTAGCGGCGGCAGGACTCGAAGTCCTCCACGCCGTAGGCGGGCGCCGAGTGCACGATGCCGGTGCCGGTCTCGGTGGTCACGTACTCGCCCAGGTACACCGGCGCAGGCCGGTCGTAGAGCGGGTGGCGGAACTTCAGGTGCTCGAGTTGCCGGCCTTTGCAACCGCCGATTTTCTTCCCGGAGAGCTTGAAGCGCGCAAGGCAGGCTTGCTGCAGCCGGGCAGCAAGGATCAGCGCGCCGCGCTCGGTCTGCACCAGGTTGTACTCCAGCTCCGGGTGCACGTTGAGCGCCTGGTTGGCCGGGATGGTCCAGGGCGTGGTGGTCCAGATCACCGCGAGGACCTTGCCCGCGACGGAGGCACCAAAGAGCGCCGCGAGCTTCTCCGGCTCGGCGCACTCGAAGGCGAGGTCCACCGCCGGGTCCCTGCGGTCCTCGTACTCCACCTCGGCCTCCGCCAGCGCAGAGCCGCAGTCAAAGCACCAGTTCACCGGCTTCAGGCCGCGGTAGATGTAGCCCTTGGCGAGCAACTGCCCGAGGCCGCGGATCTGGTCGGCCTCGTTGCCGTAGGCCATCGTCAGGTACGGGTTGTCCCAGTCGCCCAGCACGCCCAGGCGCTGGAAGTCCTTCTTCTGGCTCGCGATCTGCTCGGTGGCGTAGGCGCGGCACAGGCGCTGGGTCTCGCCCGCGGGCAGGTTCTTGCCGTGCAGCTTCTCGATCTGGACCTCGATCGGCATGCCGTGGCAGTCCCAGCCCGGCACGTAGGGCGCGTCGAACCCGGCCAGCATCTTCGACTTGACGATGACGTCCTTGAGGATCTTGTTGACCGCGTGACCGATGTGGATGGCGCCGTTGGCATAGGGCGGGCCGTCGTGCAGCACGAAGCGCGGCCGGCCCCTGGCGGCGGCGCGCAGGCGCCGGTAGAGGCCCTTGTCGTTCCACTCCTGCACCCATTGCGGCTCGCGTTTGGCGAGGTCGCCCCGCATCGGGAACGGCGTGTCGGGCAGGTTCAGCGTGCTCTTGTAGTCAGCCATGGTGCTGGTCGATCCTCGAAAACCACTCGCGAGCGCGCGCCGCATCGTCCTCTATGGCCTCGCGCAGGGCCGGCAGTCCGCCGTACTTCTTCTCGTCCCGCAGCTTGGCGAGGAACGCCACCCTGAGGTGCCGGCCGTAGAGGTCGCCGGCGAAATCGAACAGGTGCACCTCCAGCAGCGGCGCGGCGCCTTCCTTCACCGTCGGCCGGCGACCCACACTCGCCACCCCCTTCAGCTTCTGCCGCGTCTCCTCGAGCTCCGCCTCCACCACGAAGATGCCCGCGAGCGGGGACTTGCGCCGCAGCACGATGTTGGCGGTCGGGAACCCCAGCTGCAGCCCCAGTTTCTCGCCGTGCGCCACGCGGCCGCTCATCGTGTAGCGCCGCCCCAGCAGGCGTTCCGCCCGCGCGAAATCCCCCGCCGCCAGCGCCTCCCGCACCGCGGAGCTGGATACCCGCTGCCCCGCTTCGGTGACATCGACCATGGCTTCGACCTCGAAACCCAGCTTCGCGCCCGCGGCCAGCAACTGGGCAAAATCCCCGGCGCGCTTCGCGCCGTAGCGGAAATCCTCCCCAACAAGCAGCCAGCGCGCGCCGACACCGCCCGCCAGCACCTCCGTGGCGAATCGCTCCGGCGCCATCCCGGCCAGGGCGGCGCCGAAACGCAGCACATGGACGCGGTCCACGCCCGCCTCGGCGATCAGCTCCAGCTTCTCGCGCAGCCGCGCCAGCCTCGACGGTGCGCCGGCAGGGGCGAAAAACTCCCGCGGATGCGGCTCGAAGGTGAGGACGCAGGAGGCGAGCCTGCGCTCGCGCGCGACGCGCACGAGCCGGTCCAGCATCGCGCGGTGCCCCCGGTGCACGCCGTCGAAGTTCCCGACCGTGACCGCGTGACCGGCAGCGGCGCGCGCGGCAGTTCGCGGCAGGTGTCCGTGCGTGACGACCATCATAGCGCTAAAATGTTGAATTATAGCGGTTATCAGAGAGGCATCCGGCATGAAAACGCTCGCAGACCAGATGTCCTTCTATGCCGCCTACCATCAGGATCGGCGCAACAAGGCGACGCATTTCGTCGGCGTGCCGGCGATCGCGGTGTCGCTGATGATCCCGCTGGGGTGGCTGCGCATCGACGCCGGCGGCTTCACGCTGACCGGCGCGCTCGCGGTCAGTTGCGCGCTGCTCGCCTATTACCTGCTGCTCGACATCCCGCTGGGCCTGGCGATGTGCGCGCTGTTCGGGCTCGCGCTCTGGGCCACGGACCCGATCGCGCAGGCGCCGCTCGCCACCGGCCTCGCCTGGTTCCTCGCCCTTTTCATCGGCGGCTGGATGGTGCAGCTCTGGGGCCACCTCTACGAGGGCAGGAAGCCCGCGCTGCTGGACAACCTGTTCCAGGTCTTCGTGGCGCCGATCTTCCTCGCCGCCGAGGTGTTCTTCGCGCTGGGCTACAAGCCGCGGCTGCACCAGGCGGTGCAGCAACGCGCGCTGGAGATGCGCGCCGCGGCGCTCAGCTCAGGCGCGCGCAGCGCCGCGTCAGCTCCATAGCGCTGGCGCGGATCTCCTCCGCGTCCGGCGCCCCGGGTTCGCGCGCCAGGTAGTCCCGCAGGTCCTGCAGCGCCGGGCGCCAGCATTCCAGCTGCTGGTAGACCAGCCCGCGGTCGCGCAGGTCGGCCGACGAATCCGGCGCCACGATGATCATCCGGTTCAGGACCTCCAGCAGGCGCTCGGGCTGGTTATTCTCGCGGTAGATCGCCTTCAGGTTGCGCAGCAGCCGCGCCAGAATCTGGCGCTTGCCGGCCGGCTCTAGGAAGCTGTCCAGCGCCAGCTGCTCGACCGGGACCCTGCCGGCCGCCCCCGGCGGGATGAGGCGCTTCAGCCGCTCGCGCAGCTCCTCCCCGGACTGCGGCATGCCGCCGGAGAACGGATCGAGCACCAGAGTGCCGCCGCGCACCTGCAGCCGCACGAGGAAGTGGCCCGGGAACGAGACCCCCTCCACCGGCAGGCCGATGCGGCGGCCGATCTCCATGTACAGCACCGCCAGCGTGATCGGGATCCCGGTGCGCCGGTCGATCACTTCGTTGAGGTAGGAGTTGCGCGGATCGTAGTAGTCCCTGGTGTTGCCGCTGTAGCCGAGGTCGTCGAACAGGAATTCGTTGAGCGCCACCACCTTCTCCTCCGGCGCGATGTCCACGCCCAGGCGCGCGCGCAGGCCCCTGGCGTGCCGTTCCAGCTCGCCGACATAGCCCTCGACGTCCAGCGCCGGGTAGGCGTCCTCGGCCAGCAGCAGGCAGGCGCGCGCGAGGTCGATGCGGGAATCCTCCTCGTCGATGGCGTTGGCGAAGGTCTCCAGCGCGTCCATACCCGCCAGCCTACTGCGCCCCGCGGCGCGAGAAGTCCCGCAGCCGCAAGCCGAACGCCGCGAGGCAGGCGCCGTAGACCGCCATGCCCAGGACCACCAGCCCGGCCAGCGCCGGCACCCGCGCCTGCCAGCCCGCGGCCAGCCACCAGGCGCTGTCCCCCATCGCGTACCAGAGCGTGGCGGACATGGCTGCGGCCGACGCCGCCAGCTTCAGGAAGAACCCGATCCAGCCCGGCTGCGGCGCGTAAATGCCGTGCCGGCGCAGGCCGCCGTAGAGCAGCGCCGCATTGAGCAGCGCGCCCAGCGCGAGCGCCAGCGCGAGGCCGGCGTGCTTGAGCGGCCCGATCAGGATTGCGTTCATGACCTGCGTCCCGAGCAGCGTGATGATGCCGATGCGCACCGGCGTCGCCACGTTCTGCCGCGCGTAGAAGCCCGGGGCGAGGATCTTCACCAGGATCATGCCCACCAGGCCCGCGCTGTAGGCGACCAGCGCCTCGCGCGTCGCCCAGGTGTCCGCGGCGCCGAAGCGGCCGTACTGGAACAGCGTCGCGACCAGCGGCAGCGCCAGGACCGCGAGCGCGGCGGCCGCCGGAAGCGCCAGCAGCAGCGTCAGGCGCAGCCCCCAGTCGAGCAGGCGGCTGTAGTCCTGCCTCGCGTCGCTGGCGTGGTAACGGGCGAGGCTGGGCAGCAGGATGGTGCCCAACGCGACGCCGAGCAGGCCGGCGGGGAATTCCATCAGGCGGTCGGCGTAGTACAACCAGGACACGCTGCCGGTGACCAGGAACGAGGCGAACACGGTGTTGATCAGCAGCGACAGCTGGCTCACCGAGACCCCGAACACCGCAGGGGCCATCAGCTTCAGCACCCGGCGCATGCCCTCGTGCGCCAGGTTCAGGCGCCAGCGCGGCAGCATGCCGATGCGGGCAAGGGCCGGGAGCTGAAGCAGCAGCTGCAATACCCCGCCGACAAACACGGCCCAGGCGAGCACCAGCACCGGCGGGTCGAACCGATCGGCGAAGAACGCGGCGCCGACGATGAAGGAGACGTTGAGCAGTGCCGGGGCGACCGCCGGCACCGCGAAGCGGCTCCAGGTGTTGAGCACGCCCGCGGCGAGCGCCACCAGGGAGATGAACACGATGTAGGGGAAGGTGATGCGCAGCATGGCCACCGCGAGGGCGAACTTGCCTGGCTCGGCGGCGAAGCCCGGGGCGGTGAGATGGACGATGAAGGGGGCGGCGATCACCCCCAGCGCGGCGGTGGCGAGCAGCGCGAGCAACAGCACCGTGGCGACGCTGTCGAGCAGTTGCCGGACCGCCTCGGGGGATTGCCGCGTCTTGGCCTCGCCCAGGATGGGCACGAAGGCCTGGGAAAACGCCCCTTCCCCGAACAGCCGCCGCAGCAGGTTGGGGATGCGGAAGGCGACGAAGAAGGCGTCGGTCATGAGGCCGGCGCCGAACACCCGGGCGATGAAGAAGTCCCGCACGAACCCGAGCACCCGGGAAATCAGGGTCAGGCTGCTGACGGTGGCGAGGGCACGCAGCAGGTTCATGCGACCGGGCAGAGAGCAGGGCAGAGGCGGGGGTTCATGCTAGAATCCGGCCCCTTTTCAAGACCGGATTTTCCATGGCAAACATCAAGTCCGCGCAGAAGCGCGCCCGCCAGGCGGTGCAGCGCCGCGCCCGCAACGTCAGCCTGCGCACCGCCGCGCGCAGCGCCATCAAGGAGGTGAAGAAGGCGATCGCGGCCGGCGACAAGAAGCTCGCCGCCGCCGCGCTGGCGAGGTCGCAGGCCGTGATCGACCGCGTCGCCGGCAAGGGCGTGCTGCACAGGAACGCCGCGGCGCGCCACAAGAGCCGCCTTGCCGGCGCCATCAAGGCGCTTCCTTAATCTGTGTCTCCCGCTCGCTGCAGACTGGCGAGCTCGGTCCGTCCGGCGCCGCGCCCGTCGCGCCTCTGCAGTTGGTTGCCCTTCGCAAAGCTGGGCAGGAAGCGGTCCGCCACCGCTTCGAGTGCCTGCGGCCGCACATCGACCACCACGCAGCGCACGCCGGCGGAATTGACCGGATGCGCGTAAGGGGAACACTGCATGCGGCGCTCGCCGCCGAAGGCCGCCATGACGCCGCACAGGGGCCCGGCCCAGTCGCCGGGCCGCAACGGCCTGCCCTCCAGGGTCACGCCCCCGGATGACGAACTCCACCACGCTGTCGCCGGCCTGCTCGGGCATGCGAAATCATAGCTCATAGCCGATGGCCAAACCGCTGAGCCGCATCCTCGTCATCGAGGACGAGCCGCTGGTGCTGCGCGAGATCCTGAAGGGCCTGAACGCCGCGGCGCGCGCGCTCGACAACCCGTTCGGCATCGCTTTCGGCGGCGTCGCCACCGCGCAGGCGGCGCTGGCGGCAATCGAGGCCGACGGCGACATCCAGGCGGTGCTGGTGGACGACAAGCTCTACACGCTGGAGGGCGCCTCCCCGCGGCGCAGCGCCGCGAAGACGCTGCAGATGTCGGCGCTGGAGCTGGTCCAGCGCATCACCGGCCTGCGCCCGGAGCTCAACGTCTACATCCTGATCGCCAAGGAGCAGGAGGACGAGGTGGTGGACGCGCTGTTCTCCGAGGCGGTGGACGGCTACTTCTACCGCGAGGAGCGCGACTACCGCGGCATCTACCGCATCCTCAACGCCCAGATCCAGGAGAAGGCGCGCACGCCCTTCACCGACCAGCTGAAGAACTACGTCTGGATGGCGAAGGACCAGTGGCACACGCCCGGGCATTCGTCGGGCGAGTCCCTGCGCGGCAGCCCGTGGGTGAGCGACTTCTACGAGTTCATGGGCGACCATGTGTTCGACGCCGACCTCTCGGTGTCGGTGCCGATGCTGGATTCACTGATGGAGCCCAAGGGCGTGATTGCGGAAGCGCAGGCGATGGCGGCCAAGGCCTTCGGCGCGCGCAGCACCTTCTTCGCCACCAACGGCACCTCGAGCGCGAACAAGGTCATCTTCCAGACCCTGCTCGCCCCGGGCGAGAAGCTGCTGCTGGACCGCAACTGCCACAAAAGCGTGCACCACGGCGTGGTGCTCTCGGGCGCGCAGCCGGTGTACCTGGACAGCGCGCTCAACCGCCGCTTCGGCCTCTACGGCCCGGTGCCGCGCAAGAGCATCCTGGAGGCGATCCGGCGCCATCCGGACGCCGAGGCGCTGATCCTCACCTCCTGCACCTACGACGGCCTGCGCTACGACCTGGCGCCGATCGTCGCCGCGGCGCATGCCGGGGGCATCAAGGTGATCGTGGACGAAGCCTGGTATGGCTTCGCGCGCTTCCACCCCGAATTCCGGCCGACCGCGCTCGAGGCGGGAGCCGACTACGCCACGCAGTCCACGCACAAGGTGCTGTCGGCGTTCTCGCAGGCCTCGATGATCCACGTCAACGACCCGGAGTTCCGCGAGCACCTGTTCCGCGAGAACTTCAACATGCACACCTCGACCTCGCCGCAGTACGCACTGATCGCGAGCCTGGACGTGGCGCGCAAGCAGGCGGTGATGGAGGGCTACAAGCTGCTCGCCCGCACGCTGGTGCTGGCGCGCGAGCTGCGCCAGCAGATCAGCGCCACCGGCGTGTTCCGGGTGCTGGAGCTGGAGGACCTGCTGCCCGAGGAGGTGCGCCACGACGGCATCCGGCTGGACCCCACCAAGGTCACGGTGGACGTCTCCGGCTGCGGCTACACCGTGGACGAGCTGCAACAGGAGTTGTTTGACCGCTACAACATCCAGATCGAGAAGAGCACCTTCAACACCATCACCCTGCTGCTCTCGATCGGCACCACCCGCTCGAAGGTCTCGCGCCTGTACGACGCCCTGATGCGGATCGCTCGGGAGAAGCGCGCGGCGCGTCGCCTGGTGCGCACACCCGAGATCCCCGCCTTCACCAAGCTGCGCTACCTGCCGCGCGACGCCTACTACTGCGGCGGCGAACTGGTGCCGGTGTTCGACGACCAGGAGCGCGTGAACCGGGCCCTCCGGGGACGGGTCTGCGCCGACGGCGTCGTGCCCTACCCGCCCGGCATCCCGGTGCTGGTGCCCGGCCAGCTGATCACCCCGGCCATCGCCCAGTACCTCGCCAACCTGCTGCGCTCGCAGAAGCGCATCGAGCTGCACGGCATCGTGCAGGAGGGCTACCAGCCCTGCGTGCGGGCGCTCAGGCCGGCCGAGGAGCGCGGCCTGCGCAGGATCGGCTGAGCGAACCGGCGCGCGGCTTTCACCCGGCCGCAACCTCGATCAGGCTTGCTCTGAGCCGCGTCGGCAGGAGACACTTCGGGGTGACTAACCTACCGGCGAACCGAATGCAGAAACCCGCAGCCAAGCCCAGACCCATCGCCCCCCCCGCCGAATGGACCGTGGCGGAGTCCGCCGAGCTCTACGGCATCCGCAGCTGGGGCGCCGGCTACTTCGACATCAACCAGAATGGCGACGTGGCGGTGACCGTGCCCACCGGGAACGGGCCCGCCGGCGGACAGCGCGTGTCGGTCAGCCTGATGGAACTGATCCGCGGCATGAAGCACCGCGGCCTGCAGATGCCGGCGCTGCTGCGCCTGGACAACCTGCTCGAGGCGCAGATCGCCCTGCTCAACGAGTCCTTCGGCCGCGCCATGAAGACCCTGGGCTACCAGGCCCGGTACCACGGCGTGTTCCCGATCAAGGTCAACCAGCAGTGCGCCGTGATCGAGGAGATCGCGCGCGCCGGTGGGCGCTACGGCCACGGCCTGGAGTGCGGCAGCAAGGCCGAGCTGCTGATCGCGCTCGCCTACCTGCAGCCGGGGGACGGCCACATCATCTGCAACGGCTACAAGGACGAGGAGTTCATCGACCTCGCGCTGCAGTCGCTGCGGCTCGGCTTCAAGTGCTTCTTCGTGCTCGAGACCCCGACCGAGCTGCCGATCATCCTCGAGGCCAGCCGGCGCCTGGGCGTGCGGCCGATGCTGGGCGTCCGGGTCAAGCTCGCCGCCGAGGTCGAGGGCCACTGGAACGAGTCGAGCGGCGACCGCAGCATCTTCGGCCTCACCACCGCCCAGATCGTCGAGCTGGTCGATGCCCTGCGCGAGCACCAGCTGCTCGACTGCCTGCAGCTCCTGCACTACCACCTGGGCTCCCAGATCCCGAACATCCGCGACATCCGCGGCGGGGTGCTGGAGGCCTGCCGCTACTACGTGTCGCTGCGCCAGGAGGGCGCCGCGATGGGCTACCTCGACCTCGGCGGCGGCCTCGGCGTGGACTACGACGGCTCGCAGACCAACTCCAACCACAGCAAGAACTACTCCCTGGACGAGTACTGCACCGACGTCATCGAGACCATCATGACCGCGCTGGACCGCACCGGGGTCGAGCACCCGGTGCTGATTTCCGAGTCCGGACGGGCGACGGTGGCCTACTCCTCGATCCTGCTGTTCAACATCCTGGACGTGACCAGCTACGAGCCGCAGGGCAGCGCCCCGGTGGTGCCCGAGGACGAGCACGAGCTGGTGCGCAACCTGCGCGAGGTGCTCGAGGGCATCAGCATCAAGACCGCCAAGGAGTGCTACAACGACGCCATGTTCTACCGCCAGGAGATCCGCGACCTGTTCCGCCGCGGCCAGATCCGCCTGCGCTCGCTGTCTCTCGCCGAAAACATCTTCCTGCACATCGTCTGGGGCATCCTGGCGGTGCTGCAGAAGGCGAAGCGCGTGCCGGCCGGGTTCGACGACCTCGAGGAATCGCTGGCCGACATCTACTACGGCAACTTCTCGGTGTTCCAGTCGCTGCCCGACGTGTGGGCGATCGAGCAGGTGTTCCCGATCATCCCGGTGCACCGCCACGCCGAGCAGCCGACGCGGCGCGCGATCCTGGCCGACATCACCTGCGACTCCGACGGCAAGGTCGACCGCTTCATCGAGTCCGGCGGCCTGCGCCGCAGCCTGCCGGTCCACCCCTTCGTCGAGGGCGAGCCGTACTACTTCGGCGTGTTCCTGGTGGGCGCCTACCAGGAGACCCTGGGCGACCTGCACAACCTGATGGGCGACACCAACGTCGCCAGCGTGCGCATCCATGCCGACGGCGGCTTCGAGTTCGCGCGCGAGATGAGCGGCGACAGCATCGCCGACGTGCTCAGCTACGTCGAATACCAGCCGCAGCGGCTGCTCGAGCAGCTGCGACGCACCGCCGAACTGGCGGTGAGGAACGAGCGCATCACCCTGGCCCAGCGCCAGGCGCTGCTGGAATCCTTCAGCGCCAGCCTGCGCGGCTACACCTACTACGAAGACTAGAGCGGAGGAAATACAGGCCCATGTCGAACGTCCTCATCATCGGCGCCGGCGGCGTCGGCCAGGTGGTGGCGCACAAGTGCGCGCAGCTGCCGGAGGTGTTCTCCGAGATCACGCTCGCCAGCCGTACCGAGCAGAAGTGCCGCAGGATCGCGGCGCAGATCGCGCGCCCGATCCGCACCGCGCAACTGGACGCCGACCAGGTGCCGCGGACCATCGCGCTGATCGAGCGCGTGCGCCCGAAGGTGGTGATCAACGTCGCCCTGCCCTACCAGGACCTGCACATCATGGACGCCTGCCTCGCCACCGGCGTCGACTATCTGGACACGGCGAACTACGAGCCGCTGGACAAGGCCAAGTTCGAGTACAAGTGGCAATGGGCCTACCAGGACCGGTTCCGCGAGCGCGGCATCATGGCGCTGCTGGGCAGCGGCTTCGACCCCGGGGTCACCAACGTCTACACCGCCTGGCTGCACAAGCACCACTTCGACCAGATCGACACCATCGACATCATCGACGCCAACGCCGGCAGCCACGGCCAGCCCTTCGCCACCAACTTCAATCCCGAGATCAACATCCGCGAGATCACGCAGCGCGGGCGGTACTGGGAAAACGGCGCCTGGGTGGAGACCGATCCGCTGTCGGTGCACCGCACCTTCGACTTCCCCGAGGGCATCGGGCCGATGCAGATCTACCTCCTGTACCACGAGGAGCTGGAATCCATCGTCAGGCACTTCCCGGGCATCCGGCGGGCGCGGTTCTGGATGACCTTCTCCGAGAACTACCTCACGCACCTGCGCGTGCTGGGCAACGTCGGCATGACGCGCATCGACCCGGTGCGCTTCCAGGGGCAGGACATCGTGCCGATCCAGTTCCTGAGGGCGCTGCTGCCGGACCCGGCCAGCCTCGGCCCGCTCACCCGTGGCCGCACCTGCATCGGGGTGCTCGCGCACGGCAGCAAGGACGGCAAGCAGAAGGTGGCCTTCGTCTACAACATCTGCGATCACGAAGCCTGCTATCGCGAGGTGCAGTCGCAGGCGATTTCCTACACCACGGGGGTGCCGGCCGCGGTGGGCGCGGAAATGATGCTCACCGGCAAGTGGCGCGGCAAGGGCGTGTTCAACATGGAGCAACTCGATCCCGATCCGTTCATGGCGGCGATCGGCCCGCGCGGGCTGCCCTGGGTGCTCAAGAGGCTCGATGCACCAATGGACTGAGGGCGGCTCGCGGCTGGCGCGGTTCAGCCGGCTCGACACGCGCCGCCTGCCCTCCCCCTGCTTCGTCGTCGACGAGGTCGCGCTGGAGGAGAACCTGCGCCTGCTGCTGCGCGTGCAGCAGGACAGCGGCGCGCGCATCCTGCTCGCGCTCAAGGCCTTCGCCATGTGGAGCCTGGCACCGCTGGTGTCGCGCTACCTGGCCGGCACCTGCGCCAGCGGCGCGCACGAGGCGCGCCTGGGCCGCGAGGCCTTCGGCGGCGAGGTGCACAGCTTCTGCGCGGCGTTCGACGAGCGCGAGCTGCGGCAAGTGCTCGAGCTGTCCGACCACGTCGTGTTCAACTCCACTTCGCAGTGGCGGCGGTTCCGCCCGCTGGCGCTGGCGGCGGCCGCCGCGCGCCCGGGGCTGCGCTTCGGCCTGCGCGTCAACCCGGAGCATTCCGAGGTCGCGGTGCCGCTGTACGACCCCTGCGCGCCGGGCTCGCGCCTGGGCGCGCCGCTGGCCTCCATCGAGGCCCCGGACCTGGCGGGCTTGAGCGGCCTGCACTTCCATACCCTGTGCGAGCTCGACCTGCCTGCGCTGCAGCGCACGCTGGCGGCGTTCGAGGACAGGTTCGGCGCCATGCTGGCCGGCATGGAGTGGGTCAACTTCGGCGGCGGCCACCACATCACCCGCCCCGGCTACCAGGTCGACGAGCTGGTGCGGGTGCTGCGCCACTTCGCGGCCCGCCACCGGGTGCGCGTGTACCTGGAGCCTGGCGAGGCGGTGGCATACCACTGCGGCGTGCTGGTGGCGCAGGTGCTGGACATCGTCCACAACGGCATGCCGATCGCGATTCTCGACACCTCGGCCACCTGCCACATGCCCGACGTGCTGGAGATGCCCTACCGGCCGGTCATCCAGGGCACGGGCGAGCCCGGCGCGCAGCACACCTACCGGCTGGGCGGGCAGTCCTGCCTCGCGGGCGACGTCATCGGCGATTACGCCTTCGCGCGGCCGCTAGAGATCGGCCAGCGCCTGGTGTTCGAGGACATGGCCTACTATTCCATGGTGAAAACCACCACCTTCAACGGCGTGCGGCTGCCCTCGATCGCGATCTGGAACTCGGCCAGCGGCGCATTGCGCGTGGTGCGCGAGTTCGGCTACGAGGACTTCAAGGGCCGGCTGTCGTGAGCGCGCCCGCGGCGCGCTTCCTCGACACCGAGGTGCCGGAACTGCCGCCGGAACAGGCGCGCTTCCACGTCCTGCCGGTCCCCTACGAGAAGACCGTGTCCTACGGGCACGGCACGGCGCTGGGCCCGGGCGCGATCATCGCCGCCTCCGGCCAGCTGGAGCGCTTCGACGGCGCCAGCGACCCCGGCGCCGAGGGCATCTACACCTGGCCGGCGGTGGACTGCAGCGGCGCGCCGCAACGGGTCATCGACGACATCGCCGCCGCGGTCCGGCGGATCCTCGCCCTGGGCAAGCTGCCGGTGGTGCTGGGGGGCGAGCACACCGTCACCTGGGGCGTGGTGAAGGGCTACCTGGAGGCCGGCGTGAAGGATTTCGGCGTGGTCCAGATCGACGCCCACGCCGACCTGCGCGAGGCCTACCGGGGCGACCGCTACAGCCACGCCAGCGTGATGCGCCGCGTCGTCGAGGCCGGCGTGGCGCTGGTGCAGCTGGGCAACCGGGCCTACTGCGAGGAGGAGCGGGACGCGCGCCGCAAGCACGGCGTGCTCGCCCACGACGCGATCCAGATCGTGCCCGGCGGGGTGTCGCGCATCACGCTGCCGCAGGGTTTCCCGGAAAATGTGTTCTTCACCCTCGACGTGGATGGCATGGACCCGTCGGTGCTGCCCGCCACCGGCACCCCGGTGCCGGGGGGGCTGGGCTGGTACCAGACCCTGGGCCTGTTCGAATCGGTCGCGCGGCAGCGGCGCATCATCGGCTTCGACATCATGGAGTTCGCGCCCATCGCCGGCTTGCACGCGTTCGACTTCACCGCGGCGCTGCTGGCCTACAAAATGATGGGCATCGTGCAGCGTTGCGGCTGAAGCCGGGGACGCGCCGCCCTCTACACAAGGCCGCAAAGCCCTGATACGATTCCTGAAACGGCGGTTCCGGGACCGCCGTTTTGCATTTTGCCAGCCGATCCGGCAAGGGAGTTGCCGATGAGCCACGTCATGAACACCTACGCCCGCCAGCCGGTCGAGTTCGTGCGCGGCCAGGGCGCCTGGCTCTACGACGCGGCGGGCAGGAAGTACCTCGATGCGCTCGCCGGCATCGCGGTCAACACCCTCGGGCACAACCACCCGCGGCTGGTGCGCGCGCTCACCGAGCAGGTCGGCCGCATCATCCACACCTCCAACCTGTTCCAGAACCCGCTGCAGGAGCAGGCCGCGGACCGGGTCGCGGAAATCACCGGCCTGGACGAGGTCTTCTTCTGCAATTCCGGGCTGGAGGCCAACGAGGCCGCCATCAAGGTGGCGCGCAAGTACGGCCACGACCGCGGCGTCAACGAGCCTGCCATCATCGTCATGGAGAAGGCCTTCCACGGCCGCTCCCTGGCCACCCTCTCGGCCGGTGGCAGCCGCAAGGTGCAGGCGGGCTTCGAGCCGCTGGTGCAGGGATTCGTGCGCGTACCGCTCAACGACCTGGAGGCGGTGCGCCAGGTCGCGGCGCGCAACAACAACGTGGTCGCCGTGTTCGTCGAGCCGATCCAGGGCGAAGCTGGCATCAACGTCTCGCCTCTGGAGTACCTGAAGGGGCTCAAGGACATCTGCGACCGCCGCCAGTGGCTGTTCATCTCCGACGAGGTGCAGTGCGGCCTGGGCCGGACCGGCAGGTGGTTCGTCTACCAGCACGCCGGTTTCCTGCCGGACGTGGTGCCGCTCGCCAAGGGCCTCGCCGGCGGCGTGCCGGTGGGCGCCTGCGTGGTGGGCAACCGCGCCAAAGGCGTATTCAAGCCCGGCAACCACGGCTCCACTTTCGGCGGCAACCCGCTCGCCATGGCCGGGGTCATTGCGACCATCGACACCATGAAGGATGAGGGACTGCTGGAGAACGCGGCCCGCGTCGGCAACGCCATCCGCGAGGGCATGGCCGCCGGCCTCCAGGGCCTGCCTGGCGTGGTCGAAGTCCGCGGCATGGGCATGATGATCGGCATCGAGCTCGATCGCCCCTGCGGCGAGCTGGTGAAGATGGGCCTGGAGGCGGGCATCGTGTTCAACGTCACCGCCGACAACGTGGTCCGCCTGCTGCCGCCGCTCGTTCTGACCGCGGATGAGGGCCGCGAAGTGGTGGCGCGCCTCGCGCCGCTGGTGCGGGAATTCCTCTCGCGGGGCGCGACCCCCCAGGCGAAGACCGCAGCCGCGCGCTGAAGGCCCTGCCATGCCCGCGCCCCACGCCACCCCGCGTCACTACCTGCGTTTCAGGGACTTCTCGCGCAAGGAGTACGAGTACCTGTTCGCGCGCACGCGCTGGATCAAGGACCGCTACAAGCGCTACCAACGCTACTGGCCGCTGGAGGACCGCACCCTGGCGATGATCTTCGAGAAGGAGAGCACGCGCACCCGGCTGTCGTTCGAGGCCGGCATGCACCAGTTGGGGGGCGCGGCGATCTTCCTCAGTACCCGCGACTCGCAATTGGGGCGCGGCGAGCCTGTGGAGGACGCCGCGCGGGTGATCTCGCGCATGTGCGACATCGTGATGATCCGCACCTTCGAGCAGGAAACGATCGACCGGTTCGCGCGCAATTCCCGCGTCCCGGTGATCAACGGCCTCACCAACGAGTACCACCCCTGCCAGATCCTGGCCGACATCTACACCTTTCGGGAGCGGCGCGGCTCGATCGCGGGCAAGACCGTGGCCTGGATCGGCGACTCCAACAACGTCTGCAACACCTGGCTGCAGGCGGCGGAGGTGTTCGGCTTCAACATGCACGTCTCCACCCCGCCAGGCTACGAGAAGGGTCTGGAGAAGGGGGCGGGGAAATATCGCCACTTTGCCGACCCGCTGAAGGCGGCCAGAGGTGCGCATCTGGTCACCACCGACGTCTGGACCTCAATGGGCTTCGAGGCCGAGAACCGCAGGCGCAAGAAGGCCTTTGCAGGCTGGCAGGTCAACGCGCAACTGATGCGCACCGCGCGCAAGGATGCGCTCTTCATGCACTGCCTGCCGGCGCACCGTGGCGAGGAAGTCACCGCCGAGGTGATCGACGGCCCGCAGAGCGTGGTGTGGGACGAGGCGGAGAACCGCCTGCACGTGCAGAAGGCGCTGCTGGAATTCCTGCTGCTGGGCAAGGTGAAGGGCTAGCCGGTGTTCGCGGTCGCGGACCTGGGCGTTGCCGACTACTGGGCCTTCGTCGCGGCGGTGATCGTGTTCCTCGCCATCCCCGGCGTCGGCAACCTCGCCATCATCACCTCCACCAGCAAGGGCCGGATCCCGGGCGGCCTCGCCGCGACCCTGGGCGTCATCGTCGCCGACCAGGTCCTGATGTGGCTCGCCGTGGCGGGCGTGGCCGCCATCCTCACCTCGCAGCCCACCCTGTTCGGCATCGTGCAGTACGCCGGAGCAAGCTACCTCGCCTACCTGGGCGGGCGCATGATCCTCGCCAGGCCCGGAGACGCGCCGGTGCTCGACATGCAGCCACGGCGTTACCTCCAGCAGGCCATGCTGATCACCCTGCTCAACCCCAAGGCGATCGTGTTCTACATGGCTTTCTTCCCGCTGTTCGTCGACCCGGCGCGGCACCAGGGCCTGGTCACCTTCGGCGTGATGGCGGCGACGATCGCGCTGCTCACCCTCCTGTACTGCGTCGCCCTCATGAGCCTGGTGCACTTGGCCGCCGAGCGCGTGCGCGGCAACCCGCGCCTGACGCTCTGGCTGAACCGGATCGCGGGCACCATGCTGGTGGGCTTCAGCGTCAAGCTCGCGCTCGGCAAGTAGCGCGCCCCGGCGGTCAGCCCTTGCGCCGCCGGCGCCTGCCCGGCCCCGCCTTGCCGGCCTGCGGGGTGCCCAGCAGGGGCGCGCCGCCCTTCGCCTCCCCCAGCAGCCCCGCCTCGCCGTAGAGGCGCAGCTTGTCGCGCGTATCCACGATGTCGAGGTTGCGCATGGTGAGCTGGCCGATGCGGTCAGCCGGCGTGAAGTACACCTGCCCGCCCTTCTCCATCGTCAGGCGCTCGGGGTGGTAGGTGAGGTTCGGGCTCCTGGTGTCGAGGATGGAGTAGTCGTTGCCGCGCCGCAGCTCGAGTGTCACTTCGCCCGTGACCGCCTTCGCCACCCAGCGCTGCGCCCCTTCCTTCAGCATCAGGGTCTGCGAATCGAACCAGCGCCCCTGGTACAGCAACCGCCCCAGCCTGCGGCCGTTGGCCCGGTACTGCTCGATGGTGTCCTCGTTGTGGATGCCGGTGACCAGCCGCTCGTAGGCGAGGTGCAGCAGCGCCATGCCCGGGGCCTCGTAGATGCCGCGGCTCTTGGCCTCGATGATGCGGTTCTCGATCTGGTCGCACATGCCCAGACCGTGCCGCCCGCCGATGGCATTGGCCTCGGCGAACAGCGCCACCGCGTCGGCGAAACGCTGGCCGTTGAGCGCAACCGGCTGGCCCTGCTCGAAGGCCACCGTGACCTTCTCCGGCTTGACCTTCACATCCTCGCGCCAGAAGGCGACGCCCATGATGGGCTTCACGACCGAGATGCCCTTGTCGAGGAACTCCAGGTCCTTGGCCTCGTGGGTGGCGCCGAGGATGTTGGAATCGGTCGAGTAGGCCTTCTCGGCGCTCATCCTGTAGCCAAAGCCGGCCCTGGCCATGTAGGCGGACATTTCCCTGCGCCCGCCCAGCTCGTCGATGAAACGCTGGTCGAGCCAAGGCTTGTAGATGCGCAGCGCGGGGTTCGCCAGCAGCCCGTAGCGGTAGAAGCGCTCGATGTCGTTGCCCTTGTGGGTGCTGCCGTCGGACCAGATGTCGACCGCGTCCTCGCGCATCGCGACCACCAGCATGGTGCCGGTGACCGCGCGCCCGAGCGGCGTGGTGTTGAAGTAGGTGGCGCCGCCGGTGCAGACGTGGAACGCGCCGCACTGGATCGCGGCGATGCCCTCGGCCACCAGCTGCGGCCGGCATTCGATGAGGCGCGCCTTCTCGGCACCGTACTGCAGCGCCTTCCTCGGGATCTCGGCGTGGTCGGACTCCTCCGGCTGACCCAGGTTCGCGGTGTAGGCGTGGGGGATCGCGCCCTTGGCGCGCATCCAGTGCACCGCGGCGCTGGTGTCCAGGCCGCCCGAGAACGCGATGCCGATCTTTTCGCCTTGCGGAAGGGCTGCGAGGATCGTCGCCAAGTGCCTGCTCTCCAGAAAGCCAAGATGATACGTGATCTGCAGCGGGCTAGAATGGCGGCCATGCGACTCGGCCGCGCGCTCCGCAAGACCCCAACTGGATTACCTCCATCACCGAGCGCTGGGTCGAGGAACTGCGGCCCCTGATCCGCTAGGCCCGGAGCCCGCCATGCCCTCGTTCGACGCCGTCTCGCAGGTGGACCGCCAGGAAGTGAAGAACGCGGTCGAGCAGGCCAACAAGGAGGTCGGCAACCGGTTCGACTTCAAGGGCTCGGATGCGCGCGTGGAGCAGGCCGGGCTGGTCCTCACCGCTTACGCCGACGACGCCTTCAAGCTGGGCCAGGTGCTGGACGTGCTGCGCAACCGCCTGACCAGGCGCAACGTCGACCTGCGCTGCCTGGAGCTGGGCGCGGTGGAGAAAATCTCCGGCGACAAGGTGAAGCAGGCGGTGACGGTGAGGACCGGCATCCCGGTGGAAAAGGGCAAGCAGCTGCACAAGCTGCTGAAGGAGGCGAAGCTGAAGGTCGCCGCCTCGATCCAGGGCGACGCGCTGCGCGTCTCGGGCGCGAAGAAGGATGACCTGCAGGCGGCGATCCAGCTGCTGCGCCGGTCGGTGCCCGAGCTGCCGGTCCAGTTCATCAACTTCCGCGACTGAGTCCTTCCATCCAGCGCGCGTAGATCCGGTCGGCGACCTTGTGCAGCGCCTCGACGCGCTGCGCGATGCGCCGCTCCACCTCAGCCGGGGCCTGCACCCCCGGGCTCGCGGCGGACTTGCGGATCTCGTCGGCGCCGCCGCGCAGCCAGTTGCGGATCAGCTCCTCGGTCATCTCGATGTGGCATTGCATGCCCAGGTGCCTGCCGATGGCGAAGGCCTGGTTGGCGCAGTGCGCGTTGGCAAGCACCCGGGTGGCGCCCGGCGGGATGCTGAAGGCCTCGCCGTGCCAGTGGAAGCCCTCGAAGCGCTCGAGGTCGCCAAACCACTGGCGCGCCACAGCGTTGTCGGCCACCCGCACCTCGCCCCAGCCGATCTCCTTCACCTTCGCGCGCGTCACCTCCCCGCCCAGGGCCTTGGCCATCAGCTGCCCGCCCAGGCAGTGCCCCAGCACCGGGACCTCCTGCCCCACGGCGTTGCGCACCAGCTCCAGCGCCGGGGCGATCCAGGGCAGCTCGTCGTGCACGCTCATCGGCCCGCCCATGAAGGCGATGCCCGAGAAGGCGCCGGCGTCCCTGGGCACCTTCGCGCCCTCGTCCAGCGGCACCAGCGTGAAGGCAATGGCGTTGCGCTCCAGCGCGGTGGCGAAGTAGGCCGGTCCCTCGGAGCGCGCATGCCTGAAGATGGCGACGGGTTTCATGGAGCGGCATTCTAGATTGCTTGTGGATGCGGCGCCTGCTCGCCGGGGGCGGCGCTGACATTGTGAGACGGCGTTTCTAGGCGCCGCACGGCGCCCCTCACTTGCCCGGCACCAGCGGCACGAACCTCACCGGCAGCACCTCGCGCTGCGCCACCGTTCCGCCCGCATCCTTGGTCACCACCAGTAGGCGCTGCACCTCGCCGGTCGCCCCCACCGGGATCACCATCCGCCCGCCGGGCTTCAACTGCGCCAGCAGCGCCGGCGGGATGGACGGCGCCGCCGCGGTGACGACGATGGCGTCGAACGGCGCCCTCTCGGGCCAGCCCTGGTAGCCGTCGCCGATGCGCACCTCGATGTTGGCGTAGCCCATCTCCTTCAGCCGCAAGGCCGCTTCGTGGCCCAGCGGCGCCAGCAGCTCGATGGAGTAAACCTGCTTCACGATCTCCGCCAGCACCGCCGCCTGGTAGCCCGAGCCGGTGCCGACCTCCAGCGCGACCATGTGCGGCGCGGGCGCGATCAGATCCGTGCTCAGCGCGACGATGTAGGGCTGCGAGATGGTCTGGCCGTGCCCGATGGGCAGCGGGTGGTTGCGGTAGGCGAGCGCCTGCTGGCCGGCAGCCACCAGCCGGTGGCGCTCCACCTTCGCCATCGCCGCGCGCACGCGCGGCGACATCGCGGCCAGCCCGGTCAGGGCCCGGGTGTCGGCATAGGTGGCCTCGATCTCAGCCACCATGCGCGTGCGCTCCGCGCCGGGATCCTGCGCTTCGGCGCCAGCCACCAGCAGTGCGGCCAGCGCGAGGCTAGCCAGCCGCCTTGTCGCGCTCAATCAAGGCGTAGGCGGAGTGGTTGTGGATCGACTCGAAGTTCTCCGACTCGACCACGTAGGACTGGATGCGGTCATCGAGGTTGAGAATCGCGGCGACGTCGCGCACCATGTCCTCGACGAACTTCGGGTTGTCGTAGGCGCGCTCGGTGACGTGCTTCTCGTCCGGGCGCTTGAGCAGGCCGTAGAGCTCGCAGGAGGCCTGCTTCTCGATCAAATCCACGATTTCCTCGATCCAGACGAACTGCGCGGTCCGGGCGGTGACCGTGACGTGCGAGCGCTGGTTGTGCGCGCCGTAGGCGGAGATCTTCTTCGAGCAGGGGCACAGGCTCGTCACCGGCACCAGCACCTTCATCTGGAAGCTCTGCACGCCCTCCAGGACCTCGCCGATGAAGGTAACCTCGTAATCCATCAGGCTCTTGACGCCGGAGACCGGCGCCGCTTTCTCGATGAAGTACGGGAAGGTCATCTCGATGCGGCCTTGCTCGGCCTCCAGGCGCCTGACCATTTCCTTCAGCATCGCCTTGAAGCTGTCCACCGTCAGCTCGCGCTCCTGCGCCGACAGGATCTCGACGAAGCGCGACATGTGCGTGCCCTTGAACTGGTGCGGCAGGCCGACGGTCATGTTGAAGCTGGCCACGGTGTGCTGCACGCCCCCGGCGCGCTCCATCACCTTCACCGGGTGACGGATGGCCTTGATGCCGACCTGGTCGATGGCGAGCTTGCGCGAGTCGCTGTCGGCCTGGACATCGGGAATGCTCTGGTGGTGCTGCAGGTCTTTGGCTTTCATGGGCGCATTATATATCCGAGCGCATTACTCTGGTATTAGCGGGCCAGCGCCGCCCGGACCGACTTCTGGATCCCCTCGGCATCCAGCCCGACCGAGGCCAGCAGCCTGGCCGGATCGCCGTGGTCGATGAAGCGGTCGGGCAGTCCCAGCATCAGCACGCGCTGGTCCAGCGCCAGCGCCGCAAGCGCCTCGCATACCGCGCTGCCGGCGCCGCCCATCACCTGGTGCTCCTCGACCGTGACCAGCAGGTCGTGGGTTGCGGCCAGTTCCCTGACCAGCCCGGCGTCCAGCGGCTTCACGAAGCGCATGTTGGCGAGCGTGGCATCCAGCGCCTCGGCGGCCTGCAGCGCGGGCCGCACCATCGAGCCGAAGGCGAGGATCGCGACCCTCGAGCCCTTGCGGCGGATTTCCCCCCTGCCGACCGGGAGCGCGGTCATCTGCGCCTGGATGGGCACGCCCGGACCGGTGCCGCGCGGGTAGCGCACCGCGGAGGGGCCCTCCAGCGAGTATCCGGTGTAGAGCATCTGCCGGCATTCGTTCTCGTCGGCGGGCGCCATCACCACCATGTTGGGCACCGTGCGCAGGAACGCGTAGTCGAAGGCCCCGTTGTGCGTCTGGCCGTCGCCGCCCACCAGGCCCCCCCGGTCCAGCGCGAACAGCACCGGCAGGTTCTGGATCGCGACGTCGTGGATCAGCTGGTCGTAGCCGCGCTGCAGGAAGGTGGAGTAGATCGCCACGACCGGCTTGAGCCCCTCGCAGGCGAGGCCGGCGGCGAAGGTGACCGCGTGCTGCTCGGCGATGGCGACGTCGAAGTAGCGCTCCGGATACTCCTTGGAGAAGCGCACCATGCCCGAGCCTTCGCGCATCGCCGGGGTGATCGCCACCAGGCGCGGGTCCTCCCTCGCCAGGTCGCACAGCCAGTCGCCGAAGACCTGGCTGTAAGCGGGCTTGCCGCCGCCGCCCGCCTTCTGGATGCCCTGGGCCGGATCGAACTTTCCCGGCCCGTGGTAGGCGATCGGATCGTCCTCGGCCAGCTTGTAGCCCTGCCCCTTGCGCGTGACGATGTGCAGGAACTGCGGGCCCTGCAGCTGCTTGATGTTCTGCAGCGTGGTCAGCAGCGTGTCCAGGTCGTGGCCGTCGATCGGGCCGATGTAGTTGAAGCCGAACTCCTCGAACAGGGTGCCGGGGGTCAGCATGCCCTTGAGGTGCTCCTCGGTGCGGCGGGCGATTTCCAGCATCGCGGGAACGCGCTTGAGCAGGTGCCCGCTCGCGCGCTTGGCGGTGGCGTACAGCCGGCCCGAGAGCAATCGCGCCAGATAGTTGGTCAGCGCCCCCACCGGTGGCGAAATGGACATCTCGTTGTCGTTCAGGATCACCAGCAGGTCGGTGTTCATGGCCCCGGCGTTGTTCAGGGCCTCGAAGGCCATGCCCGCGGACAGGGCGCCGTCGCCGATCACCGCCACCGCGTGGCGCTTCTCGCCCTTTCGCTTCGCCGCCACTGCCATGCCGAGCGCCGCGGAAATCGAGGTTGAGGAATGCGCGGTGCCGAAGGTGTCGTAGGGCGACTCGATGCGCCGCGGGAAGCCCGAGATGCCGCCCAGCTGGCGCAGCGTGCCCATGCGCCCGCGCCGGCCGGTGAGGATCTTGTGCGGATAGGCCTGGTGGCCGACGTCCCAGACGATGCGGTCCTCCGGCGTCTGGTAGACGTAGTGCAAGGCGATGGTCAACTCCACCGTGCCCAGGTTCGAGGACAGGTGGCCGCCGGTCTTGGAGACCCAATCGAGC
>Ga0194128_10001765_pt1 | contig 36988 bp, 51 predicted proteins | sample TA2KigCa65mmetaG_FD_148650 | JGI IMG/M metagenome (GOLD analysis project Ga0194128, IMG submission 148650) | Freshwater microbial communities from Lake Tanganyika, Tanzania - TA2015037 Kigoma Deep Cast 65m | ecosystem: Environmental > Aquatic > Freshwater > Lake | place: Tanzania: Lake...
CGGAAAACTGTTCAAGGACGGAATCGCCGTGCGCACGAGGATCGAGCCGACAAGGAAAGCCGCCTGAATCTTTTTACACACCTATTGACAAGACCTCTTGCAATAAGGCGAACTGCACCAAGCGCCTTACCATACTGAACGAGAAACTTGAGGCAGTCGCTTGCTGCGCGCCCTTGCGAACCGTCAAGAATTTCTCTTTCTTCTGGTGTCAGCTGGAATTCGGACTGTGCGCTTGCCTCGGATATGCTGTAATCGAGCCCGTGGCCTTTATTAGGCGATTCGGGAACGGTGGATCCCGCGGTGCGAATGATCCCTCGACCTGAGTCAATTAGTACCCGGCTGCCATTTGCAATACCTCTTAACATCTCCTGAGGCAAGTCGGCAATTGTGACGATCTTGCCGAGTATGGCGCCGGCAGCAATGAAAGGAGATATATCGCCGCAAAGGATGGCTCGCGGCCCCGTCTGGTAGAGCGCGCTCAATGCATAAAGAGCCCAATCGCCTCCAGCGAATCCTATGACTTCGGGAATCACCAAAATCTTATCGCGCACCGACTGCCCAGTCAGCTCATGCCCTGCCCAGTTCACCACTCCCGTCCTCAGATCGAACGTAACGCCAGACAATGGGAAGGGCGTCAACGAGACGATCGCCTCACCGTCGGCCGATCCCGAATAAATGGTTCGCCCCAAGATGGGGGACCGTCCCGAGTGTTGGTCTCTCATGTCATCGACGTGTCATCGTTCGCGAGACAAAATGATCGCCTGCGAATTATTGACGTTGGACGCCTGCCTTCGTGATGATATCGCCGTATTTTTTCATTTCGACTGCGATGAACGCCTGAAATTGCTGGGCCGGGAGAAACCGCACTGTGAGTCCCTCTTCTGCGAGCTTTTTGACTATCGCCTTATCAGAGAGCACGGCTGTCACGTTACTGGATATCTTCTCAACAAGCGCCCGGTTCATGTTTTTAGGTCCAAAAACGCCAAACCAGCTCGAGAGAACAAAGCCCTGCAATCCGAGTTCATTCGCGGAGGGCACATTGGGCAGAAGCGCATCACGTTGAGTATCTGTCACCATCAGCGGATTGATCTTGCCTGCTCGAACGTGACTAATCAGTGGGGGCGTAGCAGCAAACAACAAATCAATATGGCCGCCCAGCAACGCAGCGACCGCGAGCCCCGTGCCCTTGTACGGAACATGCGTTAGCTTAACGCCGGTCTGAAACCGCAATAGTTCCCCCGCCAGATGTTGCTGCGCTCCAAATCCTGGTGACCCGTAGGAAAGGCTAGCGTTGCGGTCCTTTTGCTTCAACAAGTCCGCAAATGAACTGATACCAACCGTTGGGCTGCTTGCTAGAAGCAGTGGCGAACTCCCGAGGAAGACGATGGCCTGTAGGTCGATCAATGGGTCGTATCGCATGTCTTTGTAAAGCAGTTTATTGATCGATACTTCGGGCGTAAATCCAAGAAGCAGCGTATAGCCATCAGCAGCGGCGCGGACGACCTGTTCGGCTCCGATCATTCCGGCAGCACCGGCCCTATTATCGACGACAATCTGTTGGCCCCATACCGGTGACAGCGAAGCTGAAAGCACGCGAGCGAGCAGGTCAGTCGTACCACCTGGCGGATAGGCAACGACCAGCCTTACCGGCTTGTTAGGATAAGGCGGCGCGGCGAAAACTGCTGTTGGCGTCGTGAAAACTACGCATAAGACGATGATCATCCTCCTAAAATCCATACGGTCCTCCCTTTTGATCACGTGAGTCTTGATCGACAAGCATCAGCGCTTGTCCGACCACCGATTCGTGCTGTCAGGCACGATTATTTTTCTCTCGCAACTCGTGAAATAGGTGATCAAGCTCGAGGTGCTCTTGCGCCGCGGGAACAAGCATATTGTCGAAATCTTCATCGTCAAGACCAGCATCGACGATTCGATAAAGCGAGTGTTCTGCACCCATATCAGACGGATAGTTACTGTCCATCATCACATGAACAAATAGCCGGTTCAATCTCGGCCTTCGGGCCTAGCCTGCTCCTCGGATTCAAGAAACGGGTTCGACCGTTACTTACGGTCGAATTCGAGGATGTCGAAGCCCGTATAGCGGTCCACGATGTAGATGAGCCCGCGCTCGTCCACGTCCACGTCGTTGGTCTGGGGTGCGACCTTGCCGGGCGCGGGCTGCGGGATGTAGTAGCCTGCCTCGCGCGGGGCGAGGGGATCGGCGATATCCACGATGCGCAAGCCTCCGGCGAACCACGCGCAGTAGACGAGCGTGTCGCCGCCCTTCCAGTGCTCCTGGAACTGGTGCGCGCCGAAACGGCCGGGCGCCGCGCGGCTCCACGGGGAGTCGAGCTCGCTCACTTCGTAGATCGCGAGCGGCTGGATCTGCGGCAGTTCCGTCACGTCGAACACCCAGAGGCCCGCGTGGGGGCGCCCACGCCGCTTCGCCATTTCCTCGGCGCTGTGCGCGTGGTCCTCCTCATCGATCGCGATCGCGATCTGCCGGCCGCCGATGCGTTGCTTCAGGCCCATGAACGTGTGCGACGGCTCGGGAAAGGGCGGGTGATAGTTGTATTCGCCGATGGTCCGCGGCTTGCGGATGTCGGTGGCGTCGATCACGCGCACGCCGCCGTGCCAGCATCCGGCCCACATCCGGTCGCCCATCCTCAACGCGTGATGCAGCCGGTGCTGCCGCCCGGGCCACGTGGGCTTCTCGCCACCCGCGACGTGCTGCCCCGGCAGCCACCAGCGCGAGACTTCCTCGGGCTTCGCGGGATTGCGGATGTCGTAGTTCACCAGGATGTTGCCGACGTAGCCCGGCATCTCGGTCGAGATGTAGGCGTAGTCCGCGTCCATGTCGAAGCGGTGCACGCCGCGCCCATGCGTCCTGTGATGAGTGATGAGCTTGGGCTTGGCGCGGTCGGACACGTCGTAGACCTTGAACCCGCCCTGCGCGTACGGCTTCTTCTCGGCGGCCTCGACCGCCGGGATGTCGGATTCCTTCACGCCCAGCTTCGCGGCGAGTTCGGCATGCGTGGCGTCGCGGCCCAGCTCCGCGCGCAATGCCGTTCGCAGTTTCGGCAGCTCGTCCGCCTTGCGCCCGATCGCCGTCATGTTCTGCTCCATGTTTACGATCATGACGTCGCCGACGACGCGCGCCTTGTGACTGTGCGAGTCCGGGTCGCCCACGGGGATCTGGGACACGAGCCGCGGCTTCCGGGGATCGGACACGTCGAGGATGCTGGTGCCGAGGCCCTCCTTGTTGGTGATATGGCCGACGTAGGCGTAGTTTCCCGCGACGTAGACTTGGCCGGCGCCGGGAAGGTCCAGATGAGAGACCGGGGCGACGTTCATGGCCAGCGCGTGGCCGGGTGCCGGAGCGTTCATGGTGCGACTTTCAGGTTGTCCGGATGGGGCTCCGATTCTACACTAATGTATGGGGCGCCCGGATGGCGCGCGACTGATCATTGCGCCCGGCGCACAAGGCGGGCACGTAACCGGGGAAAGGAGAGGTCATGCGTATTAGTGCGGCAGTACTGATTGCCTTTTCATTCGTGGCGGGGCCGCCCGCAGTTGCGCAGGAGTACCCGAACCGCGCGATCCGGATGATCGTGCCGTTCTCTCCCGGCGGCTCGACAGACATCCTGGCTCGCATTTTCGGCCAGAAGCTGCACGAGCGCATGGGGCAGCCGGTGGTGGTGGAAAACCGCGCGGGCGGCGGAGGCCACATCGGTGCGGATTTCGTCGCGAAGGCGCCCCCCGACGGCTATACGCTGCTCACCGCCGGTATCCCGCAGGCGATCGGCATGAGCCTGTTCAAGAAGGTGCCATACAACATGGCGAAGGATCTCGCGCCGATCACGCTGCTGGCGACCTTTCCCAGCGTGATCGCGGTTCATCCCTCGCTGCCGGTCAGGACGGTGAAGGACTTGATCGCACTTGCGAAGGCGCGGCCGGGAGAGCTCAATTTCGGGGCGAACCCCGGTTCACCGAATCACCTTGCGATGGAGCTGCTCAACGTTTTGAGTAAGGTCAAGACCGTCCACATTCCGTACAAGGGCGCAGGCCCGGTGGTGATCGATCTCGTGGCGGGGCACCTGCACGTCGCCTCGATGGGTTTGCCCTCGGCGATGGCCATGGTGCAGGCCGGCAAGCTCCGCCCGATCGCGGTCACCAGCGCGACGCGCTCTCCTGCGCTGCCTGACGTGCCGACAGTGCAGGAATCGGGGGTTGCGGGCTACGAAGTGACCTCGTGGTACGGCGTGTTTGCGCCGTCGGGGACAGCGGGCGCGATCATCGGCCGGCTGCATTCGGAGCTCGCCGTCTCGCTGAAGGCGCCGGACGTTACGCAGCGGTTCTCGACGCTGGGCGCGGAAGCTTCGGGCAAGGGTCCTGAGGATTTCGGGCGCCTCGTGCGCGAGGAAATCTCGAAATGGGCGGACGTCGTCAAGGCCTCGGGCGCGACCGCCGAGTAACGCAAGCGCTCAGGCCGTGAGCCCGAGAAAGCGCGCGGCATTGCGGTACTGAAGCTGCTCCACCAACTCGGACCGCCACGGCAGCTGCCGGAACCAGTCCGCATAGTTCTTGACCCCGATGAACGGATAGGAGCTCGCGTAGAGAAAGCGCTCCGAGAGGAACCCGTTCGCGGCGGCGATGTAGTCGTTCATGCCCGGCATGTTGCACAGGTACTGGTCGGGCGAGAGGTAGACGTTCGTGCGGCGGAACGCGACGTGCAGGATCTGGTGCACCCACGGCCAGCCGCCGTGCGAGATCGCGATGCGCAGCCCGGGGAAGTCGCCGGCCACGCGGTCGATGTGAACCGGATCGGTGTAGCTCAGGTCCGGGCCCGCGTTCCCGCCCGCCATCACCACCACCGGGATCTTTTTTTTCTCGCAGTGCGCGTAGATCGGGTAGAGCCGCCGGTCATCCGCGTACATCGGCGTCGGATACGCGCCCGGCTCGAGATTGATGCCTTTGAGTCCAAGCGCGAGCGATTCTTCGATCTGCCGGATCGCTGACGCCTCATTCTCCGGATCGAGCGAGCCGATGCCTATGAGGCGTCCCGGGTGCGCCGTGACGATATCGGCCACATCCCGGTTGCTGACGGATCCGTACATTCCGGAATAGCGGCCCATGACCACGCCCGTCGTCACGCCCGCCGCGTCCATCTCCTGGAGCAGCAGATCCATGGACTTCGCTTGCGCGGACGCGGCCGGCTCCATCCCGTGCTGGCGAGTGATGCGGTCGCGCCGCTCCGGATTCGCGTACATGATCATGTTGCAAAAGCCCTTGAGCGGCGGGCGCAACCGGAAATCGATGATCGGCATGGCCAAGCCCTGTTTAAACGATATCTTGCTTCTGGTTTTCCTGGTGTGCCTGGTAACCTGGCGGTTCGATTCCTGTCTCCTGGTTCTCAGCCTCACGAGCGGCTGGAACCGCGCCACAATTCGGCGATGATCGACATGTCGCGCGCCCCGTTGCCGTGCGCGTCGGCACGGCGGTAGAGCTCCTGTGCCGCAACGAACATGGAAAGCGGGGCGGAGGCGTCCGCCGCGAGTTCCCGTGCGAGCACCATGTCCTCGCACACATGGTCGACCGTGACGCGGGGCGGGTCGTATTCTCCGGAGAGTATCCGCGGGCCAAACGCCTCGAGCGCCTTGCTCGGCGCGCCCTGCATCAGGGCATCGAACAGCATTTTCCCGTCCACGCCGCTCTTGGCGCCCAGCATGAGTGCCTCGTTTACGAGAGCGACCGTGCTGTAGCTCAGCACGTTGCTGATGACCTTCGCCATGTGCGCATCGGCCGCCGAGCCGAACCGGATGAAGGTATCGCCCATTGCGCCCAGGACCGGCAAGGCCTTCTCTACGTCGGCCGGCTCGCCCCCGACGAAAAAGGCGAGCGTTCCCTGCCTGGCGCCCAGCACGCCCCGCGTCATTCCCGCGGCCACGAGCCCGATGCCACGCGCGCGGAGGAGCGTGCTGAGCATCCGCGTGCTCCGCGGGTCGCTCGTCGAGCAGTCGACCACAATCGTGCCGCGGGCGGCGTGCTGCGCGATCCCGGACCCGCCGGAGACGACAGCCTCGACCTCGCGCGAAGTGGGCAGGCTCAGCACGACAAGCGCGCAGTCCTTCGCCGCGTCGGCCGGGCTGTGGACGACCTTGGCACCGAGTGCGTGCAGCCGTGCAGCCGGCTCCGCGCGCCGGTGCTGCAGCACGGTGACTGCAAAACCCTTCTTGAGCAAGTTCGTCGCCATGGGTTCGCCCATGGCGCCCGTACCGATGAAAGCAAGCTGCGGCATTGTGTTTACTCCCTGTGTTCTGTGCGTGGCGCGAAGCGGCGTGGAGCCAGCTGCGCTTCGCTTTTCGCGCCGGTTCGATCCTTGGTCCTGGCGCTGGTGCGTTCCCGCCGGGAACGTGAAATCAGAGTCGTCGCGCGAAAGGATGGAATTCTAGGGTCGCCTCGAACTGTGATCAAGGAACGAACGCTCTGTCCGGCAGGATCGGTCGGCCGCGGGCGCGGCCATAGGGTAGAATGCCGGACCAGCGAGGGCGCGCTCGCGCCCGACCAACAGACAGTCACATCGGAGTATTCCCGCCTTGGCGCGTTCGAAACGCCGCCCCGAAGACTTGCGCAGCCATCGCTGGCTCGGCGCGAAGGACTTGCGCTCGTTCGGGCACCGCTCGCGCGCGCTGCAGATGGGTTATTCGCGCGCCGACTTCGCGGGGAAACCCGTGATCGGGATCATCAACACCTGGAGCGAGATCAACCAGTGCCACGCGCACTTCAAGCTGCGGGCCGAGGAAATCAAGCGTGGCGTGTGGCAGGCGGGAGGTTTCCCGCTGGAACTGCCGGCGATCAGCCTCTCGGAGCCGTTCCAGAAACCCTCGACCATGCTCTACCGCAACCTGCTGGCCATGGAAACCGAGGAGTTGCTGCGCTCGTACCCGGTCGACGGCGCGGTGCTGATGGGCGGCTGCGACAAGACGACGCCGGCGCTCATAATGGGCGCGACCTCGATGGGCCTTCCGTTCATCTTCATGCCCGCGGGGCCGATGCTGCGGGGGAACTGGCACGGCGAGCCCCTCGGGTCGGGAACCGACTCGTGGAAATACTGGGCGGAGCTGCGTGCAGGTAACATCGACGAGAAGGCGTGGGAGGAAGTCGAGGAAGGCATCGCGCGCTCGTTCGGGCACTGCATGGTGATGGGCACGGCCTCGACCATGACTTCCGTTGCCGAAACGCTCGGGCTCACGCTGCCCGGTGCGGCATCGATCCCTGCGGCCGACGCCAACCACGCCCGCATGGCGAGCGCGAGCGGGCGGCGCATCGTGGAAATGGTGTGGGAGGATCTCAGGCCCCCGGGGCTGCTCACGCGCGAAGCCTTCGACAACGCCGTCATGGTGACCCAGGCGCTCTCGGGCTCGACCAACGCAGTGATCCATCTCATAGCGATGGCGGGCCGGGCGGGGGTCGCGCTCGGGCTTGACCGGTTCGACGAGATTGCGAGCAAGACGCCGGTGCTCGCGAACGTGAGGCCGGCCGGGAAGTACCTCATGGAGGATTTCTACTACGCTGGGGGCCTGCTTGCGCTGCTCGCCGAGCTGCGCGAGGGGCTGAACCTGGAATGCCGGACCGTCAACGGTCGCACGCTGGGCGAGAACATCGCCGGGGCAAAGATTTACGATGCGGACGTGATCCGTACCCGGGACAAGGCGCTCGCAATCGCAGGCGGGCTCGCAGTGCTGCGCGGCAACCTCGCCCCGGACGGAGCGGTGATCAAGCCCACCGCGGCGGAGGCGCGCCTGCAGAAGCACACGGGACCCGCCGTCGTGTTCAGCGACTACAACGACATGGCGCGCCGCATCGACGACGAGAGCCTCGCCGTGGACGAGAACTCGGTGCTCGTGCTCCAGAACGCGGGGCCGCTGGGCGGCCCGGGCATGCCCGAGTGGGGGCAGCTGCCGATCCCGAAGAAGCTGCTCAAACGCGGGGTGCGCGACATGGTGCGTATCTCCGACGCGCGCATGAGCGGGACCTCCTACGGCACCTGCGTGCTCCATGTTGCGCCCGAGTCTTTCGTCGGCGGCCCGCTCGCGCTGGTGCGCGACGGGGACCTGATCGAGCTCGACGTGGCGGCGCGCAGGCTCGAGCTCAAGGTGAGCGAAGAGAAGCTTGCGCGGCGCCGCACGGAGTGGAGGCAGCGGAGCACGCCGTACGCGCGCGGCTACGGAGCGCTCTACGCGCGGCACGTCACGCAGGCGAACATGGGCTGTGACTTTGATTTCCTGCACGACGGTCCGCCGACACCGGACCCGGAGATTCATTAACGACGAACCGCAAAGGCGCGAAGGCGCAAAGATGACGCAAAGCAGCTGGAATGGGATTCTCTGCGCCCCCTCAGCGTTTTTGCATCTCTGCGGTTAGGAGGAGTTTTGAATGGAACTGCCCGCGAATGATTTCAAGCGCGCCCTGAAGGATGGCAAGCCGCAGATCGGCATCTGGAGCAGCTTCAGCAGCCACATCGTCGCCGAGGTGCTCGCCGGCGCGGGCTTCGACTGGGTGCTGCTCGACACCGAGCACTCGCCCAACGAGCTGCCGATGGTGCAGGCGCAGCTGCAGGCAATGACCGGCGGCAGCGCGACCGCCGTGGTGCGCCCGGCATGGAACGACATGGTGCTCATCAAGCGCTATCTCGACATCGGGGCGCAGACGCTGCTGCTGCCGTACGTGCAGACGGTGGAGGAAGCGCAGAACGCGGTACGCTACACGCGCTACCCGCCGCAGGGCGTGCGCGGAGTCGCGGGTTCCACGCGAGCTGCGGGCTACGGCCGGATCAAGGACTACATGAAGCGCGCGCACGAGGAGCTGTGCGTGCTGGTGCAAGCCGAGACGCGGCTCGCGCTGAAAAACCTCGACGCAATCGCCGCCGTCGAGGACATTGACGGCGTGTTCATCGGCCCCAACGACCTCGCGGCCGACCTCGGCCATCTCGGAAACTGGCAGCACCCGGACGTGTGGAAGGCGATGGAAGATGCTGCGAAGCGCATCCGCAAGGCCGGGAAGGCGCCGGGCATACTCGTGGGCGAGGCCGACGGGAAGCGCTGCCTCGACATGGGCTTCCTTTTCGTCGCGGTCGGCGCCGACGTGGGCATGCTCGCGCGCGGCGCGGAGGCGCTGGCGGCCAAGTTCAGGTCCTGAGTCCGCGTTCGCGGAGCAGGAGCGCATATCGCCCGTTTTTCCCTGGCAGCAGAACGGAAGCACGGTTTACGGGAAGCTCATGCAAAGCACGCTGTTCACGCCGTTTCGCATCGGGATCATGGACCTCGCGAACCGGATCACGATCTCTCCGATGTGCCAGTACAGCGCGGTCGACGGCTCCATGACCGACTGGCATCTCATGCATCTCGGCACGATGGCGCTCTCGGGCGCATCGATGCTCGTGATCGAGGCGACCGGGGTCAACCCCGAAGGTCGAATTACCCACCAATGCACTGGGCTTTACTCCGACGAGAACGAGGCCGCGATGTCGCGCGCGGTCAAATACGTACGCTCAATTTCGCCGATCGTGCTCGGGGTGCAGCTTGCGCACGCCGGACGCAAGGCTTCTACGCAGCGGCCGTGGGAGGGCAGGAGCTTTTTAAGCCCGGGCGAAGGCGCGTGGGAAACGGTTGCGCCTTCGGCCGTGCCGCTTGCAGCGGGATGGCCGACGCCGCGCGCGCTGGACCGGGGCGGGATGGAGGCCGTAATCAAAGCGTTTGCGCAGGCGGCGCAGCGCGCTGCGCGCATCGGGCTGGACTTCGTCGAGGTTCATTCCACGCACGGCTACCTGCTGTCGGAGTTCCTTTCTCCACTTTCGAACCACCGCACCGACGAGTTCGGCGGCAGTCTCGAGAACCGGATGCGGTTTCCCCTCGAAGTGTTCCGCGCCGTGCGCGCCGCGTTTCCTTCTGGCAAGCCGGTAGGCGCCAAGATTTCCGGCACCGATTGGGTCCCGGGTGGCTGGACGCCGGAGAATGCCGTAGTCTACGCGCGGGAACTGAAAAATCTCGGCTGCGAGTACGCGACCGTATCGGGCGGAGGCCTCGTCCTCGACGCAAAAATCCAGGTCGCGCCCGGTTACCAGGTCCAATACGCGGAGACCGTAAAGCGCGAGGCCAAGATCACCACGGGCGCGATCGGCTTGATCAGCGACCCAAAGCAGGCCGAGGCGATCGTGGCCGGGGGACAGGCCGATTTCATTTCACTTGCCCGGGCAATGCTCTTCAACCCGCGCTGGCCGTGGCATGCGGCGGTCACGCTCGGTGCCGAAATCAATTATCCGCCGCAGTACGAACGCTGCGCGCCAAAGTCATGGTCTCCGGCAAGGACACTGGGCCGCGTAGGCTGAACGTTGCCCGTGTAAACCGGGCGCCGGTCGCGACCACCAGCAGGTCCAGCACGCAATAGAAGGCCCCCGCCGCAATCGGGGGATTGACAGTCGTGAGACCCAACCACGGCACCTCGTGCGACCAGCTCCAGTTCCCGAGCCAGGTTCCGAGCGCTTCCATCGCCAGGGCGAGCACGAACATCACGGCATAGAGCTTGCGCGCGGAGCCGAACACGATGCAAAGCAGGAAAAGCGCGAAGAGAACCGCTCCCAGCGTGTCGACGCCGGCAAAGAACAGCAGCAGGACGAAAGGCAACGCGGAGAGCGGGACGACCCAGGTGATCCAGTCCTTCATGTGCTTGGCGACGATCATGCCCAGCATGAAAAGCAGGACGTGGCCCGGCGGCACGAACAGCGGGATGTTGCCGAGCCGGTAATCGTAGAGGCCCCACACGAGCGAGAGGAAAATCTCTCCCGCCGTCGCATAAACGAGGCACGCGGCGAGCCGGACCTGCTCCGCGGGCCACGAGCGCCTCAGCCAGTACAGGAAGAGCGCCCACACTCCGACATTGGTGAGCGTCTGGCCCCAGAATTCGACGTGCTGATCGAACACCAGGCCGCCGCCGATGATCGCCAGGATCACCGCCGCTCGCATGCCCGCGAACCCAGTTATTTCCTTGATCTCTTTGCCTTGCACGAGCTCTTTCAGTCCTGCCCGTCGGAATCTGCACGGTGATGTTAACAAATCGGTGCGGCCGACGGGCTGGGTTCGCTCGTGTTTATAATTCGTTTGAGGTTTACGCACGGAGATGTCGATGGAAGGAACGGCGGTTGTCACCGGCGCAAGCTCCGGAATCGGCGAGGCGGTTGCGCGGCTGCTGCTCGATGCCGGCTGTCACGTCATCACGCTTCAGCGGCGACCGCCGCGCATCCGGCACGAGCGGCTGTCGTTTCATCCCCTCGAGCTGACCGATGTGGCGGCAACCCGCCAGCTGGCGGAAGAAATCGCGGCGCAGCGCGCGGTGCGTTACCTAGTGAACAATGCCGGAGCGAACCGGCCCGGCTCCCTCGAGCAAGCGACCGCCGAGGATCTGGATCACGTGATGGCGCTCAACGTGCGCGCCGCGATGATCCTGATCAAGGCGTTTGCTCCCGGGATGCGCTCGGCGAAGTTCGGCCGGATCGTGAACATGTCCTCGCGCGCGGCGATGGGCAAGACCCAGCGCGTGGTGTATTCGGCAGCGAAGGCCGGGTTGATCGGCATCACGCGCACCCTGTGCCTTGAACTTGCCGCAGACGGAATTACGGTCAACGCGGTCGCGCCCGGCCCGGTTGCCACCGAGCTCTTCGACCACGGCCATCCGCCTGGCAGCGACAAGCGGCAGCGGGTCATCGACAGCATCCCGGTCGGGCGGGTCGGGACGCCGGACGATGTCGCGCGCGCGGTGCTGTTCCTGCTGGCGCCCGAGAGCGGTTACATTACGGGGCAAACCATCTTCGTATGCGGGGGCACGAGCGTAAGCGGTTCAGGCGGCGCTTGAGCCCTCGTTTCATGGCCGGTTTGGCGCCCGCGAGCGGGCGTAACCCGTTTGACACTAACGAAAAAACTGCGAATAATAACGGGTTTCGTTCGGAGGGGTTCCCGAGCGGTCAAAGGGGGCAGACTGTAAATCTGTTGGCTCAGCCTTCGTAGGTTCGAATCCTACCCCCTCCACCAGGATATGCGGGTAAAGCGGGGCCCGGATTCCGGATTTGAACCGCGGGTGTAGCTCAATGGCAGAGCAGAAGCCTTCCAAGCTTACGACGAGGGTTCGATTCCCTTCACCCGCTCCACGGAATCTGAACAGTGCAAGGGGTGCGGCATAGCAGTCGGGAGCGCCGGTAGCGCGAACCGTTTGCGGCCCATGTAGCTCAGTGGTAGAGCACTCCCTTGGTAAGGGAGAGGTCGCGCGTTCAATCCGCGCCATGGGCACCAGACTTTTGGCAGATCGATACCAAGGATTTGAATATGGCAAAGGGCAAATTTGAGCGCAAGAAGCCGCACGTGAACGTGGGGACGATTGGGCACGTGGATCATGGCAAGACGACGCTGACGGCGGCGATGACGGCGATCTTGGCGAAGAAGTATGGTGGGGAGGCGAGGACCTACGATCAGATTGATTCGGCGCCGGAGGAAAAGGCGCGCGGGATCACGATCAACACGGCGCACGTGGAGTATGAGACGCAGAACCGCCACTATGCGCACGTGGACTGTCCGGGGCACGCGGACTATGTGAAGAACATGATCACGGGCGCGGCGCAGATGGACGGGGCGATTTTGGTGGTTTCGGCTGCGGACGGTCCGATGCCCCAGACGCGCGAGCACATTTTGCTGGCGCGCCAGGTGGGGGTTCCCTACATCATCGTGTTCATGAACAAGGCGGACATGGTCGATGACAAGGAGCTGCTGGAGCTGGTGGAGCTGGAGGTGCGCGAGCTGTTGTCCAAGTATGAGTTTCCGGGCGAGAAGACCCCGATTGTGATTGGCTCGGCGCTCAAAGCGATGGAGGGCGACAAGGGCGAGATGGGCGAGGGGGCGATCATGAAGCTGGCGGAGGCGCTGGATTCCTACATTCCCACGCCCAAGCGGGTGATTGACAAGCCGTTTTTGATGCCGGTGGAGGATGTGTTCTCGATCTCGGGGCGCGGCACGGTGGTCACGGGGCGGGTGGAGCGCGGCATCGTCAAGGTGGGCGATGAGATTGAGATTGTGGGGTTGCGTCCGACGCAAAAGACGGTGTGCACGGGCGTGGAGATGTTCAGAAAGCTGCTCGATGAGGGGCAGGCGGGCGATAATGTGGGGATTCTGCTGCGCGGGACCAAGCGCGAGGAGGTCGAGCGCGGGCAGGTGCTGGCCAAGCCGGGCTCGATCACTCCGCACACGAAGTTCACCGCCGAGGTCTACGTGCTCTCCAAGGAGGAGGGTGGGCGGCACACGCCGTTTTTCAACGGGTATCGGCCGCAGTTCTATTTCCGCACGACCGATGTGACCGGTTCCATCGATCTGGCGAAGGGCACGGAGATGGTGATGCCCGGGGACAATGTTTCGATCACGGTGGCGCTCATCCAGCCCATCGCGATGGAAGAGGGGCTGCGCTTTGCCATCCGCGAGGGCGGCAAGACCGTGGGCGCCGGAGTGGTGGCGAAGGTGATTGAGTAAGCGACGGTTCGTGAATCGTGATTCGATTCACCAAACGCAATTCACGTTTCACGAGGAACAAAGATGGCGGTTAAAAGTCAAAAAATACGGATCCGGCTGAAGGCGTTCGACTATCGCCTGATCGACCAGTCGGCGCTCGAGATCGTGGACACTGCCAAACGCACCGGCGCAGTCGTGAAGGGTCCGGTGCCGCTGCCCACGCGCAAGCAGCGCTTCGATCTGCTGCGCTCGCCGCACGTGAACAAGACCTCGCGCGACCAGCTCGAGATCCGCACGCACCTGCGCCTGATGGACATCATCGACCCCACCGACAAGACGGTGGACGCGCTGATGAAGCTGGATCTTCCGGCGGGAGTGGACGTGGAGATCAAACTGTAGGACTGAGGACTGAGGACTGAGGACTGAGGATTGAGCATGGGAAGCCGGGAGCGGAACGATGTCGCGGGCTCCATCCTCAATCCTAATAACTCAATCCTGAAACTGAGGGCAAGTACATGAAGTTGGGATTAGTGGGGCGCAAGGTCGGCATGACCCGCGTGTTCACCGATGATGGAGACACCATCCCGGTGACGGTGGTGGACGTGTCGAACAACCGCGTCACCCAGATCAAGACGCCTGAAATCGACGGCTATGCCGCGGTGCAGGTGACGTACGGTCGGCGCCGTCCCGGGCGGGTCAACAAGGCCGCGGCCGGCCATTTCGCCAAGGCCGGCGCGGAGGCGGGCTCCATCCTGAAGGAGTTTCGCGTTGCGTCCGAGGACCTCGGCGAGCTCAAGCCGGGCGGCGTGATCGGGACCGACGTTTTCACGGTCGGGCAGAAAGTCGACGTCACCGGGACCTCGCACGGCAAAGGTTTCGCGGGCGTAATCAAGCGGCATCACTTCTCCTCCAACCGGGCGAGCCACGGAAATTCCGTCTCGCACAACAAACCGGGCTCGATCGGGCAGAACCAGGACCCGGGCCGGGTTTTCCCGGGCAAGCGCATGGCGGGACACATGGGCAATGCGACGCGCACCGTCCAGAACGTCGAGATCATCCGCATCGACGCCGAACGGCAGCTCCTGCTGATCAAGGGTGCGTTGCCGGGCTCGCGTGGCGGCGGGGTCACGGTGCGCCCGACCAAGCGCGCGCGGAAGGTGGGCCCGGCGACCCAGCCCAAGAAAGCCAAGTGAGCGGGCGCGCCATGGAACTTAAATTGATTAATGATCAGGGCAAACCCACCGCGTCGGTATCGGCCTCGGACACGGCCTTCGGGCGCGAGTACAACGAAGCGCTCGTGCACCAGGTGATGACCGCCTATTTCGCCAACGCGCGGCAGGGCACGCGTTCGCAGAAAGCGCGGGGGGAGATCAACAAGACCAACCGCAAGCCGTGGAAACAGAAGGGAACGGGGCGCGCGCGCGCGGGCACGGCCGCGAGCCCGCTGTGGCGCGGTGGCGGCCGGATCTTCCCTAATCTTCCCGACGAAAACTTCGCACACAAGCTCAACCGGAAGATGTACCGCGCGGGCATGAGCTCGATCCTATCGCAGCTCGCGCGCGAGGACCGGCTGATGGTGATCGAGACGTTCACCTTGGACGGACCCAGGACCAAGCTCCTCGCGGCGAAGTTGAAGAGCATGGGGCTGGACGACGTGCTGATCATTACCGACAGCCTCGACGACAACCTGCGTCTCTCGTCGCGCAATTTGCCGAATGTCAACATCGTGACCGCGGCGGACGCCGATCCGGTGACGCTGATGCGCCACGAGAAGGTTCTCATCACCAAGGGCGCGGTGTCGCGGATCGAGAAGGTGCTCGCATGACTGCGCCAGCAAGCGCGAAACAGCAGGAGCGCCTGGCACGGGTGCTTCTGGCGCCGGTGATCTCGGAAAAAGGCACTTTCGTGGCGGACAAGAACAACCAGGTCGTGTTCCGGGTGCTTGCGGATGCCACCAAGCGCGAAATCAAGGCGGCGATCGAGATGATGTTCAGCGCCAAGGACAAGAAAGTCGAGGTCCGGTCGGTGCAGGTTCTCAACGTGCGCGGCAAGGGCAAGCGCTTCGGGATGCTCTCCGGCCGGCGCCACCACTGGAAGAAAGCCTACGTGAGCCTCAAGCCGGGGCATGAAATCAACTTTGCCGAGCAAGCGGAGGCCAAGTAATGCTGGTCAAGATTAAACCCGTCACACCCGGCCAGCGCCAGCAGGTCAAGGTGGTGAATCCCGACCTGCACAAGGGCCGGCCTGTCGCGCACCTCATCGAGCGCAAAGTGAGGAAGGCGGGGCGCAATGCTCACGGCGAGATCACGGTGCGCCACCAGGGCGGCGGGCACAAGCAGCACTACCGCGTGATCGATTTCAAGCGCAACAAGGACGGTATCGCGGCAAAGGTCGAGCGTCTCGAGTACGATCCCAATCGCAGCGCGCACCTCGCGCTGCTTCTCTACGCCGACGGTGAGCGCCGTTACATCATCGCGTTCAAGGGCGTGGCGGCGGGCATGCAGCTCTATTCCGGTGCGGAGGCGCCGATCAAGGTCGGTAACGCGCTGCCGCTCAGGAACATACCGGTGGGAACCACGGTTCACTGCGTCGAGATGCTGCCGGGCAAGGGCGCGCAGCTCGCGCGCGCCGCGGGCACTTCGGTGCAGTTGCTCGCGCGAGAAGGCGATTACGCGCAGATCCGCCTGCGCTCCGGGGAAATCCGCAAGGTGCACATCAACTGCCGCGCGACCATCGGAGAGGTCGGCAACGAGGAGCATTCGCTGGAATCGGTGGGCAAGGCCGGGCGCGTGCGCTGGCGCGGCGTGCGGCCCACGGTGCGGGGGGCGGCGATGAACCCGGTCGACCACCCGCACGGCGGGGGCGAAGGAAAGGCGGGACAGGGCAATCCCCATCCCGTGTCTCCCTGGGGCACGCCGACGAAGGGATACAAGACGAGGAAGAACAAGCGTACCAACGCAATGATCATCCGTCGTCGCCACGCCAAGGCTGTGGGAGGCTAAACAGATGGCACGTTCGATCAAGAAGGGCCCGTTCGTGGATCACCACCTGATGAAAAAGGTGGAAACGGCGCAGAAGGTCAACGACAGGCGTCCGATCAAGACGTGGTCGCGCCGCTCGACGATCCTGCCGGATTTCGTCGGCCTCACCATCGCGGTGCACAACGGCAAGCAGCACGTGCCGGTCTATGTCACGGAGAACATGGTGGGACACAAACTCGGCGAATTCGCCCATACCCGCATCTTCAAGGGGCACTCCAAGGCCGGGTCCGCTCAGGCCGCGGCGGCAGCGGCTGCCGCGGCAGCGGGCGACAAGCGCTCGTCCGCGGGGCCGGGAGCCCCGGCACCGGCGGCAGCGCCGGCGGCGGCACCGGCGGCGAAGTCGTGAGGAACCGGACATGAAGACCACAGCGAATCTGCGCGGCGTGCGCCTCTCGGCCCAAAAAGGCCGGCTGGTTGCTGACCTCGTCCGCGGCAGGCCGGTCGATCAGGCGTTGAACATCCTGCAGTTTTCCCCCCGGAAGGCGGCGACCATCATCCGCAAGGTGCTCGAGTCCGCGATCGCCAACGCCGAGCATAACGACGGCGCGGACATCGATGAACTCAAGGTGACGCACATCTGCGTGGAGCGCGGATCGTTCTTGCGCCGCTTCCGCGCCCAATCGAAAGGCCGCGGGGTGCGGATCAACAAGCCGACGTGCAACATTTTCGTGACCGTCGGCGACGGGAGAAATTGAATGGGTCAGAAGATCAATCCGATCGGCTTCCGGCTCGCGCTCAACCGCGGCTGGACCTCGCGCTGGTATGCGAACAACAAGAGCTTTCCGGCGATGCTGCTCGAGGACCTCAAGGTCCGGGACCACCTGAAGCAGAAGCTCGCCCACGCGGCGGTGTCGAAGGTGGTGATCGAGCGCCCGGCCAAGAACGCCAGGATCACGGTGCACAGCGCGCGTCCTGGTGTGGTGATCGGCAAGAAGGGCGAGGACATCGAGTCGCTGAAGGTGGAGTTGCAGAAAATGCTGGGCGTTCCGGTGCACGTCAACATCGAGGAGGTGCGCAAGCCGGAGCTCGACGCCCAGCTGATCGCCGATTCGATCTCGCAGCAGCTGCAGAAGCGGATCATGTTCCGCCGCGCCATGAAGCGCGCCATCACCAATGCGATGCGGCTCGGCGCGCAGGGCATCAAAATCATGAGCGCCGGGCGCTTGAACGGGGTCGAGATCGCCCGCACCGAATGGTACCGTGAAGGGCGCGTGCCGCTGCATACCATGAGGGCGGAGATCGATTACGGCGTGTCCGAGGCGAAGACCAGCTACGGCGTGATCGGAATCAAGGTATGGGTATTCAAGGGCGAGGTGATGCACAAGCACGAGCAGCCGTTGGCGGCAGGGGCGGCCGTGACGCCGGTTGCGGCGCCCGAGAAGCCAGCCGCGGACACGGCGGAGAAGAAGCCCAGGAAGCCGCGCCGCACCTCGACCCGGACGAAAGCAGGAGCGAAGAATGCTGCAACCAGCAAGGCGTAAATACCGCAAGGAACAGAAGGGGCGCAACCGCGGCATCGCCACCCGCGGCAACAAGGTGAGCTTCGGCGAATACGGGCTGAAAGCGACCTCGCGCGGGCGTTTGACGGCCCGCCAGATCGAGGCGGCGCGGCGCGCGATGTCGCGCCACATCAAGCGCGGAGGGCGCATCTGGATCCGCATTTTCCCGGACAAGCCGATCTCGCAGAAGCCGGCGGAAGTGCGCATGGGCAACGGCAAGGGCAACCCCGAGTACTGGGTCTCCGAGATCAAGCCGGGCGCGGTGCTCTATGAGATGGGCGGCGTGGACGAGGAGATGGCGCGAGACGCGTTCCGGCTCGCGGCGGCGAAGCTGCCGCTGCGCACGACGTTCATCGCGCGCATGTTCGGGGGTTAGAAGATGAAGGCAGCCGAACTGAGATCGAAGTCGCCCGCGGAGCTGCAGCAGGAACTCGCCTCGCTACTCAAGGCGCACTTCAGCCTGCGCATGCAGAAGGCAACCCAGCAGCTCAACAACACGAGCCAGCTCGGCAAGGTGCGGCGCGACATCGCGCGCGTGCGTACGCTGCTGGCGGAGAAGGCGCGAGGCAAGGCATGAGCGAAGCGAACACGCGGCGGCAGCTCACCGGGCGGGTCGTCAGCGACAAGATGAACAAGACCGTGACCGTGCTGGTCGAGCGGCACGTGAAGCACCCTCTCTATGGCAAGGTGATGAAGCGCTCCAACAAGTATCACGTTCACGACGAGGGCAACGAGTGCAAGCAGGGCGACCTCGTGCTGATCGAGGAATGCCGGCCGATCGCCAAGACCAAGGCGTGGCGGGTGATCCAGCTGGTGGAGAAGGCGAAAACAGTCTGAGTTTGCATTGCGGAATCATAAGGATAGCCTTATAATTCGCAACCTTTCCGCGCCCCGGTTCATGCGGGGGCGGGCGGCATAGAGCAGTGAATTCGCTGGATCGCGCGAGCGGGCGGCGACCTGACCCGGACGGGCTCCAATACTGGCTGCGGCAGCGCGCCGCGGAGCAAGTTGGAGAAGAACGAGTTAGCGAGAACAACGATGATACAGATGCAGTCCGTATTGGACGTGGCCGACAACACGGGCGCTCGCTCGGTGATGTGCATCAAGGTGCTGGGCGGCTCGAAGCGCCGCTATGCGGGGATTGGCGACGTCATCAAGGTGAGCGTGAAGGACGCCGCTCCGCGGGGCCGCGTGAAGAAGGGCGAGATATACGATGCGGTGGTCGTTCGCACCGCCAAGGGCGTGCGCCGGTCCGACGGCTCGGTGATCAAGTTCGATTCGAACGCCGCCGTTTTGCTCTCGCCGAAGCTCGAGCCGATCGGCACGCGGATATTCGGGCCGGTGACGCGGGAACTGCGGACCGAGCGGTTCATGAAGATCGTCTCGCTCGCTCCGGAAGTGCTGTAACGACGGAGAACGACATGCGCAAGATCAGGAAAGGCGACGACGTGATCGTGCTTGCCGGAAAGGACCGGGGAAAGCGCGGCACGGTGCTGCGCGTTGTTGACGTGGAACATGTCGTGGTGGAAGGGGCGAACCGGGTGAAAAAGCACCAGCGTCCGAACCCCATGAAGGGAGTGACCGGCGGAATCATCGACAAGGAGGTGCCGCTGCACGTCTCGAAAGTGGCGCTCTACAATCCGGTGGCCAAGAAGGCCGACCGCGTGGGTATCCGCACTCTCGACGACGGGCGCCGCGTGCGCTACTTCAAGTCGAACGGCGAGGTGATAGACGTATGAGCGCAGCCAAGGCGGGCAAGGACGCGAAGGACGAGAAGCCGGCAAAGCAGCCGGCCAAGGACGCGAGGCCGGCGAAGCAGGCCAGGCCGCCCAAGGAAGCCGCGGAGCCGAAAGAGCAGGCGAAGGAGGTGCGGGAGACCAAGCCCGCGCGTCCGGCACCGGTGCCGCGTTTGCAGATCTACTACCGCGAAACGGTGGTAAAGCAGCTGATGAAGCAGCTCGGCTACAAGGTCGCGCTACAGGTGCCGCGCATCGACAAGATCGTGCTCAACATGGGCGTGGGCGAGGCAGTGGCCGACAAGAAGATCATGGACAACGCGGTTTCCGATATGGCCAAAATCTCGGGGCAGAAGCCCGTGGTTACCCGCGCGCGCAAATCGATCGCCAATTACAAGATCCGCAGCGGCTACCCGATCGGCTGCAAGGTGACCCTGAGGGGCCGCCGGATGTACGAGTTCCTCGACCGCCTGGTCAATATCGCGATGCCGCGCATCCGGGATTTCCGCGGCATCTCCGCCAAGGCCTTCGACGGGCAGGGCAACTACAACATGGGCGTGAAGGAACAGATCATCTTTCCGGAGATCGAGTACGACAAGATCGACGCGATCCGGGGCATGAACATCACGATTTCCACGACCGCGAAAAACGACAACGACGCGAAGGCGCTGCTCAGCGCCTTCCGCTTTCCGTTCAGGACCTGAGGAAATTTCATGGCAAAAACCGCTTTGACCAACCGCGAGAAAAAACGCCGCAAGACCGTCAAGAAGTACTCCGCCAAGCGCAAGGAGCTTCTCGGAATCGCGAACGACCCGAAAATGTCTCCGGAGGAGCGCTACGCGGCGCGCCTCAAGCTCCAGCAGCTGCCGCGGGACGCGTCCCCGGTGCGGCTGCGCAACCGGTGCGCGCTCACGGGGCGCGCGCGCGGGGTGTACCGCAAGTTCGGCCTGGGGCGGGGCAAGCTGCGCGAGATCGCGCTGCGGGGCGAGATTCCGGGCGTGATCAAGGCGAGCTGGTAGCAGGAGATCGCATATGACGATGAGCGACCCGATTTCCGACATGCTCACGCGCATCCGCAACGCGCAGGGCTCGGAGAAGCAGTTGGTGGTAATCCCCGCGAGCAAGGTCAAGGCGGCGATCGCGCAGGTGCTGAAGGATGAAGGCTACATCGAGGGCTTTGCCAGGCGCGAGCTGGAGGGCAGGCCGGTGCTCGAGATCAGCCTCAAATACTACGCCGGGAAGCCGGTCATCGAGAAAATCGAGCGCATCAGCCGCCCGGGGCTGCGCATTTACAAGCCGAGCACCGACCTTCCCGAAGTGATGAACGGACTCGGGGTCGCGATCGTGTCCACGTCGAGGGGCGTGATGACGGACCGCAAGGCCCGCGGGCTCGGCGTCGGCGGCGAAGTGCTGTGCATCGTGGCGTGACGGAGGCGAGGCCATGTCGAGAATAGGGAACGCTCCCGTCGTGATGCCGGAAAAGGTCGAGATCACGCTCACCGCGGGAGAGATCCAGGTCAAGGGTCCGCTCGGAACGCTGACCCAGAGGATTTCGCCCCAGGTCAAGGTCGAGAAAGTGGACAACCAGGTCAAGTTCAAGGCCGCCAACAATTCGCGCCAGGCAGGCGCGATGTCGGGCACGCTGCGGGCGCTGGTCGCGAACATGGTCGCCGGAGTCACGAAAGGTTTCGAGAAGAAGCTGACCCTGGTGGGCGTGGGCTACCGGGCGCAGGCGCAGGGCGAAAAGCTCAATCTCACGCTCGGTTACTCGCATCCCATCGTGCATCCGATGCCCAAGGGCATCAAAGTCGAGACACCGACGCAGACCGAGATTTTGATCAAGGGTACCGACCGCCAGCTCGTCGGCCAGGTGGCCGCCGAGGTGCGGGCGTATCGCAGCCCCGAGCCCTACAAGGGCAAGGGCGTGCGCTACGCCGGCGAGCAGGTCGTGCTCAAGGAAACGAAGAAGAAGTAAGCGAGGCCGAAGATGCTGGACAAGAGAGCGGCGCGGCAGCGCAGGGCGCGCAAGACTCGCGCAAAGATAGCGGAGCTGAAGAGCGTGCGTCTCACCGTGCATCGCTCGAACTTTCACATCTACGCGCAGGTCATCGACGCGAGCGGCGCGCGAGTGCTCGCATACGCTTCCACCACCGAGCCCGAGGTGCGCAAGGGCGTGAATTACGGCGGCAACGTCAAGGCCGCGGTCGAGGTTGGCAAGAGGATCGCGGAGAGGGCCAAGAAGCTGGGAATCGAAACGGTTGCCTTCGACCGCGGCGGGTACAAGTTCCACGGGCGCGTGAAGGCGCTGGCCGAGGCCGCGCGCGAGGCGGGCCTCAAGTTCTGACAGGACTCAAAGTCATGGCGAAAATACGGGCAACGAGGATGCACGGCGGCGAGGAGCGCAGCGACGGCCTGCGCGAGAAGATGGTCTCGATCAACCGCGTGACCAAGGTCGTGAAAGGCGGGCGCGTGCTCGGTTTCGCGGCGCTCACCGTGGTGGGAGACGGGGACGGGGGCATCGGCATGGGCAAAGGCAAGGCGCGCGAGGTGCCGGTTGCCGTGCAGAAAGCGATGGAAGAGGCACGCCGCCGGATGGTAAAGGTCAAGCTCAAGAGCGGCACGCTGCAGCACCCGGTCATCGGCCATCACGGCGCAGCACGCGTGTACATGCAGCCCGCATCCGAGGGCACCGGCATCATCGCGGGCGGACCGATGCGCGCGGTATTCGAGGTGATGGGCGTGCAAAACGTGCTTGCGAAATGCCTCGGCTCGACCAATCCGTACAACCTGGTGCGCGCCACGATCAACGGTCTCACGAAAATGAACACGCCGGCCGAGATCGCCGCCAAGCGCGGCAAGACGGTCGAGGAAATCACGGGGCAGTCATGACGAAGCCGGGCGGAAAGACGCTCAGGGTGACGCTGGTCAGGAGCCCGATCGGCACCAAACAGCCGCACCGGGCCTGCGTGCGCGGGCTGGGGCTCACGCGCATGAACCAGACGGTAGAGCTGCCCGACACGCCGGCCACGCGCGGCATGATCAACAGGGTGTCCTATCTCCTGAAGTGCGAGGGTTAGCATGCGGCTCAACGACATCAAACCGGCCTCCGGCTCCCGGCCGGAGAAAAGACGGCCCGGCCGCGGCATCGGCTCCGGCCTCGGCAAGACCGCGGGGCGCGGCCACAAGGGGCAGAAATCGCGATCCGGCGGCTTTCACAAGGTCGGCTTCGAGGGCGGGCAGATGCCGCTGCAGCGGCGCTTGCCCAAGCGTGGGTTCGTTTCGCCGCGCCGCGACGACACGGCCGAAGTGCGGCTCTCCGACCTGCAGCGGCTCGCGGCCGATACCATCGATCTGCCGGCGCTCCGGCAGGCAGGTGTGGTGCCGCGGCAGGCGCTGCGCGCCAAAGTGATCGTTTCCGGAGAGATCAAGCGCCGGATCGCTCTGAAAGGCGTGTTCGCGTCCAAGGGTGCGCGTGCCGCGATCGAGGCGGCAGGCGGCACCGTGGAAGTTCCCGCCCCGGCGGCACCCGCCAAGCTCAAAACCGGGGCGAAGGACAAGGCCGCGAGCAAGGAATCCCCGCGTGCCGGCGCTGCGGCAGCGGGCGGGAAGAAGGCCGAGTGAGCCTGGCTGCCAACACTTCGTTGCTGGGCGCCTCCAAGATGGGCGACCTCAAGCGTCGCCTGCTGTTCCTGTTGGGGGCGCTCGTCGTGTTCCGCATCGGAACCTTCATTCCGGTGCCGGGCATAGACCCGGACCAGCTCGCGGAACTCTTTCGTGCGCAGCGCGGGGGCATTCTCGACATGTTCAACATGTTCTCGGGCGGCGCGCTCGAACGCTTCTCGCTGCTGGCGCTCGGCATCATGCCTTACATCTCGGCCTCGATCATCATGCAGTTGATGAGCGTGGTCTCGCCCAAGCTGGAGGCGCTGAAGAAGGAAGGCGAGGCGGGGCGGCGCAAGATCACGCAGTACACGCGTTACTTCACCGCGGGTCTCGCACTGGTGCAGTCGGCCGGCATCGCCATTGCGCTGGAGGCGCAAAGGGGACTGGTGATCGATCCCGGCCTCGCGTTCCGGTTCACCACGGTCATCACGCTTACCACCGGCACCATCTTCCTGATGTGGCTCGGCGAGCAGATCACCGAGCGCGGGATCGGCAACGGCATCTCGCTCATCATTTTCGCCGGCATCGCGGCGGGCTTGCCGGCGGCGGTCGGCGGCACGCTGGAGCTCGTGCGCACTGGGGCATTCTCGATCCTGGTGGCGCTGGTGATCTTCGCGCTGGTGGTCGCGGTTACCGGCTTCGTCTGCTTCGTGGAGCGGGGCCAGCGCAGGATCCTCGTGAACTACGCCAAGCGCCAGATCGGGCGCAAGATCTACGGCGGTCAGAGCTCTCACCTGCCGCTCAAGCTCAACATGGCCGGAGTGATTCCGCCGATCTTCGCCTCCTCCATAATCCTGTTTCCGGCGACCCTGGTCGGATGGTTCGGCGCGACCGAAGGGCTGATCTGGCTGCGGAACATCGCGGGCACGATGCAACCGGGGCAGCCGATCTACACGGCGCTTTATGCCTCGGCCATCATCTTCTTCTGCTTCTTCTATACCGCGCTGGTCTTCAATCCCAAGGAGACGGCCGACAACCTGAAGAAGAGCGGGGCCTTCGTCCCGGGCATCCGGCCGGGCGACCAGACCGCGCGCTACATCGAGCACATCATGATGCGGCTCACGCTGGCCGGCGCGATCTACGTGACGCTGGTCTGCCTGCTGCCGGAATTCCTGATCGTGTGGAAGAACGTGCCGTTCTACTTCGGCGGCACGTCGCTGCTGATCATCGTGGTGGTGACCATGGATTTCATGGCGCAGGTGCAGGCTTACGCGATGTCGCACCAGTACGAGAGTCTGCTCAAGAAGGCGAACTTCAAAGGGGGCGTCTTCCCGACGAGGTAAATGGCCAAGGAAGAGACGATACAGATGCAGGGCGAGATCGTTGAGACCCTGCCCAACGCAACCTTCCGGGTGAAGCTCGAGAACGGACACGTGGTGCTCGGGCACATCTCGGGGAAGATGCGCATGCACTACATCCGCATCCTCCCCGGCGACAAGGTGACCGTGGAATTGACGCCCTACGATCTCTCGCGCGGGCGCATCGTGTTCCGCGCGAAGTGATGAGGCGTGAGTGGTGATTCGTGAGAGTCGTGATTCGAGGAAGCAAACATGAAAGTGCTGGCATCGGTGAAAAAGCTGTGTCGCAACTGCAAGATCATCCGCCGCAAGCGGGTGGTGCGGGTGATCTGCAAGGATCCGCGTCACAAGCAGCGCCAGGGTTGATTTCAACCGCCGGCGCGCAGCAATTCAGCTTGAAAATTAGCAGGTTAGGCGCTAAAATCCACAACTTTTCGCTGCGAGGACAAGCATGGCCCGGATAGGCGGGGTAAACATACCGAACCACCAGCACGCTGCGATCGCGCTCACGGCGATCTTCGGCATCGGCCGTTCGCGTGCGCGCGCCATTTGCGGCGCGGTGGGGGTAAAGGAAACGACGAAGATCAAGGATCTTTCCGACACCGAAATGGACAAGCTGCGCGAGCAGGTTTCCAAGTTCACGATCGAGGGGGACCTGCGGCGCGAAGTGTCGATGAGCATCAAGCGCCTGATGGATCTCGGGACCTGGCGCGGCAAGAGGCACCGCGCGGGACTCCCGGTGCGCGGCCAGCGCACCCGCACGAACGCCCGCACGCGCAAGGGCCCGCGCAAAGCGGCGGTCAAGGTCATCCGGGCAGCCACCGTCTAAGGATAGTTTCCATATGGCAAAAGCAAGCACCCGGGTGCGCAAGAAGGTCAAGAAGAACGTGGCCGAAGGCATCGCCCACGTTCACGCATCCTTCAACAACACCATCGTTACCATCACCGACCGCCAGGGCAACACGCTGGCGTGGGCGACGTGCGGCAGCAATGGCTTCAAGGGTTCGCGAAAATCGACGCCTTTCGCCGCGCAGGTCGCGGCCGACAAGGCCGGCCGCCTCGCGCAGGAATGCGGGGTGAAGAACCTGGAAGTGCGCATCAAGGGACCCGGGCCGGGACGCGAATCCGCGGTGCGCGCGCTGAACGCCGTGGGCTTCAAGATCACCTCGATATCCGACGTCACTCCGGTGCCGCACAACGGCTGCCGTCCGCCGAAGCGGCGCCGCGTCTAAGGGGAGGGCTGAGCGTGGCAAGAAATCTCGACGCGAAGTGCCGGCAGTGCCGGCGCGAAGGCGAAAAGCTGTTCCTGAAGGGCGAAAAGTGCTTCACGGACAAGTGCGCGATTGAGCGCCGGAACTACCCGCCCGGACAGCATGGGCAGAAAAACACGCGGCTCTCCGGCTACGGGGTGCAGCTGCGCGAGAAGCAGAAGGTGCGCCGCATCTACGGCGTCCTCGAGCGGCAGTTCCGCAAGACCTACCGCGACGCCGAGCGCGGGAAAAGCATTACCGGCGAGGAGCTGCTGCAGCTGCTCGAGAGCCGGCTCGACAGCGTCGCCTACCGCATGGGCTTCGGCGCCTCGCGCAACGAGGCGCGCCAGATCGTGCGGCATAATGGCATCCTGGTAAACGGCAGGCGTGTGAACGCCCCTTCCTTCCGGTGCCGTCCGGGCGACGTGGTCGAAGTCGCTGAAAAAGCGAAGCCGCAACTGCGCATCAAGGCCGCGGCGGAGGCTGCGGAGAGCCGCGGATATCCGGCCTGGATCGAAGTGGATGCGAAGGCGCTCAAGGGCACGTACAAGGCGCGGCCGCAGCGCTCCGAGCTGCCCTCCACCATCAACGAGTCGCTCGTGGTCGAGCTCTACTCGAAGTAAATTCAGAGGTATTTGAGCCATGGCAAGCAGCGCTTTTCTCAAGCCCCGTATCATCGACGTCCAGAACATCTCGCCGTTCCACGCCAAGCTCACGATGGAGCCGTTCGAGCGCGGTTACGGCCACACGCTGGGCAATGCCCTGCGGCGCACGCTGCTCTCTTCGATGCCGGGATACGCGGCGACCGAAGTCAAGATCACCGGGGTGTTGCACGAGTACTCGACCCTCGACGGGGTGCAGGAGGACGTGGTCGACATCCTGCTGAACCTGAAGGGCATCGTGTTGAAGATGCACAACCGCGAGGAAGCCCTGCTCTCGCTCAAGAAAAACGGCGAAGGCGTGGTGACTGCCGGTGACATCGAGTCGATGCACGACGTGGAGATCGTGAATCCCGACCACGTAATCGCGCACCTGGCAAGCGGCGGCAAGCTCGACATGCAGATCAAGATCGAGCAGGGCCGCGGGTACATCGCCGCGACTACGCGCAAGACGGTCGAGGAAGGGCGCAGCGTCGGCAGCATCCTGCTCGACGCGTCGTTCACGCCGGTGCGCCGCGTGAGCTACGCAGTGGAGTCCGCGCGCGTGGAGCAGCGCACCGACCTCGACAAGCTGGTGCTGGACATCGAGACCAACGGCGCGATCGACCCCGAGGAGGCCGTGCGCTACGCGGCCCGGATCCTCGTCGAGCAGCTCACGGTGTTTGCCGACCTGAAAGGGCTGCCCACCCAGCTCGAGGAGAAGAAACAGACGCAGATCGATCCGATCCTGCTGCGTCCGGTGGACGACCTGGAACTCACCGTGCGCTCCGCCAACTGCCTCAAGGCCGAGAACATCTACTACATCGGCGATCTGATCCAGCGCACCGAGAACGAGTTGCTGAAGACTCCCAACCTGGGCCGCAAGTCGCTCAACGAGATCAAGGAAGTGCTTGCGTCGCGCGGGCTCACGCTCGGCATGAAACTGGAAAACTGGCCCCCGTCCGGGCTGGAGAAATTGCCAGGATGAAGGCAGAAGGCGGAAGGTCAAGGTTCCGCGTGGAGCGCAGCGCGTTTTTTCCTTCATCCTTCTGCCGCAACTGAGGAACTCACGATGCGTCACCGTCACGGCCTGAGGAAGCTCAACCGCACCAGCAGCCATCGGCTCGCCATGCTGCGCAACATGGCGAACTCGCTGCTCAGGCACGAGCTGATCACCACCACCCTGCCCAAGGCGAAGGAGCTGCGGCGCGTGGTGGAGCCGATCATCACGCTCGGGAAAAAGCCCTCGCTCTCGAACCGGAGGCTCGCTTTCAGCCGCTTGCGGGACCGCGAAATGGTGGTCAAGGTGTTCGGCGAACTCGGGCCGCGCTACGCGAAGAGGAACGGCGGCTATCTGCGGATACTCAAGCACGGGTTTCGCCGGGGCGACAACGCGCCTATGGCGCTGGTCGAGTTGATGGACCGCCCGGAGGCCGGAGAGGGCAAACCGGGGATGGCCGCCGCGGCGGCCGAATCGAGGAAGGAGGGGGCCAAAAAGGGGAAGAAGGAAGCAGCCAAAGCGGCTGCATAACAGGCACCAGGTTCCAGTTTAAAAGCCGGTCGAAAGCCGGCTTTTTTGTTTGATGGAACCGCCGATGACATCCAATCAGCCACGGAAACACACGGAAAACAAGAACAAGGATTTAGCCGCAAAAGCAGATTTCCTGGATTTTCGCCCCCTCCCGGCCTCTGTGGATCAAACGGTTTCGTTCATGTTTCTCCCGGCGCTACGACGGTTTAGTATCTCCACATGATCTTCCTCTTCACCGATTTCGGCGCCGCCGATATCTACGTCGGGCAGGTGAAGGCGGTGCTGCAGCAGCTTGCGCCGAAGCAGGGCGTGATCGACCTGCTGCACGACGCGCCGGCGTTCAACGTGAAGACGGGCGCGCACCTTCTTGCCGCGCTCGCCGTGCGGGTTCCGGAAGGGAGCGTGGTGCTCGCCGTGGTGGATCCGGGCGTGGGCGGGCCGCGCGCGCCGGTAGCGCTGCTCGCGGATGGCCGCTGGTATGTCGGTCCCGACAACGGGTTGCTGTCCGTGGTCGCTGCCCGCGCGCGAAAAACGCGGGTGTTTGCGATCGGCTGGCGCCCCCGGAGCGCCGCCGTCTCCTTCCACGGTCGCGACCTGTTCGCGCCGGTCGCGGCCATGCTTGCGCGCGGCGGGCGCTGGGCGGCGAAGCTGAAGAAGAAAGCAAGGCTCGCCGCGAGCTTCGGCGCGCAGGATCTCGCCGAGATCATCTACGTGGACCATTACGGCAATCTGGTGTCGGGTCTACGCGCCGCGGGCATTTCCCGCGATCGCGGGTTCGTGGTGAACGGGCGCGAGATACGCTATGCGCGCGTGTTCTGCGAAGTCCCGGCGGGCCAGGTGTTCTGGTACGAAAACAGCCTCGGGCTGGTGGAAATCGCGGCCGGCTCCGCGAGCGCCCGGCAAATCCTCGGCGCTGCGTCCGGGACCCGGCTCGCCTGATGGGACATGAAGGAAGCGGCGTGTCCCGACTGACGAATCACGAGTCACCAATCACGGCCCCGGTGATCTACACCATCGGGCACGGCAATCGCCCGATCGGAGAATTCGTGATGCTGCTTGAAGAAGCCGGGGTGGCATGCCTGGCGGACGTGCGGGCATATCCGGCCTCGCGCCGCCACCCGCAGTTCGCGCGCCCGGTGCTGGAGAGCGCGCTGGGCGACGCGGGGATCGGCTACGTCTGGGAGGGCAAGGCGCTCGGCGGGAGGCGCACGCTCGCCCGGGTCTCGCCGAACAGCGCGCTCAAGAACCCGGGATTGCGCGCCTACGCCGACTACATGCTGACCGAAGCGTTCCGGGACGCGATCGAGCGGCTGATCGGTCGGGCGTCCTCGGTCCGGACCGCCATCATGTGTGCGGAACGGTTACCGTCGCAATGCCATCGCTTTTTGATCAGCGATTCCCTGGTCGCACGCAATGTGACGGTCGTGCATCTTGTCGAGGCCGATCGACGCGAAGCGCACAAACTGAGCCTGCTGGTCGAGGTCCGGAGCGGGATGCTACTCTATCATCTTGGAGCTCGCGCCCGCCCTCTTTTCCAGGAACCAACTTTCTGATTTTCCAACAGTTTCCGTGCTGGCAGACACGATCGTCCGCGGTGCCCGCGTAGCGTGCAAAATGAGTGCGGTGGCATCGCCTGCAGCGGAGCAGGGCGCGCAGCAGCGACTCGCTGGCGCGTTCGGGACGCCATGACCGGAGTCCCGCTGCGCGCGCACGGGCGCTTGTTCGCGGCGGAAACCGTCTTGTAACCGGGGAGCGAATCGGATCAGCAGCAAACGCAAGGAGCCCGTATTTCATGACCATCACGTCACTTGCCAGTAACGAAATTTCGGTGCGGCTCGGCAACGCACCGATTGGAGCCGAGATCGTCGGGGTGGACCTCGCGCAGGACATCGACGCGGGAGTCATCGAAAAAATCAAGGAGGCGTATTACCGGCACTCGGTAGTGTATTTCCGGAACCAGCAACTTACCCCGGAGCAGCAAGTGCGCTTCAGCCGGCGGTTCGGCGAGCTCGAGATCCACGTGCTGAAGGACTATCTGCTCCCTGGCTACCCGGAGATACTCGTCCTCTCCAACATCGTCGAAGACGGAAAGCCGGTCGGCCTGGCCGACGCGGGGCGCGTGGCCGTCTGGCATACGGACATGTCGTACCTGAAGGAGCCGAGCGCGGGCTCCGCGTTGTATTCCCTGGAAGTGCCGCATAGCGCCGCCGGTGGGTCGCTCGGTGACACGATGTTCGCGAGCACGGCCGCCGCGTACGACGCGCTGCCCGAGGACATGAAGAGGAAGCTCGCGGGCCTGAAGGCGGTCCACCACATGACGAAGGGCTACGACAACGACGCGACCGCATCCTCGAGCCGCATCACCTATAGCGACGAGCAGCGCCGCCAGGTTCCCGACGTCGCCCATCCCGTCATTCGCACCCATCCGGTAACCGGTCGCAAGTGCATCTACATCAACCAGCTGTGCGTGACCGGCATTGTCGACATGCCGGACGAGGAAAGCGCGCCGCTGCTCGAGGCGCTGTACGGGCATTGCACGCGCCCGGAATTCGTCTACCGTCATCGCTGGCGCGTTGGAGACCTGCTGATGTGGGACAACTGCTCGGTGCAGCATCTCGCGGTGCAGGACTACGCTCTGCCGCAACGCCGCCGGATGCATCGCACTACCATCAAGGGCTTCGTTCCATTCTGAGGACGGAGAAACGCCAAGTGAGCCTTAAGGGAAAAGTTGCGATCATAACCGGTGGCGGCGCGGGCATCGGCCGCGGCATCGCCGAAAAGTTTGCCGTGCAGCAGGCGGACGTTGCAGTGATCGACGTCAATCAAAAGGGGGCCGAAGAGGTCGTGCGGGAAATTGGTGCGTCGGGCGGCAGCGCGGCGGCGTTCGTGGCCGACGTCTCCGATGCCAAATCGGTCGCGGGCATGGTCGAGCAAGTGCTCGGGAAGTTGGGCCGGATCGACATCCTGGTGAACAATGCCGGCATACGCTACATACGCCCTTTCGCCGAGCACGGCGAAGACGAATGGCGGCGCACGCTGGACGTGAACCTTACCGGGGCGTTCCTGTGCGCGAAAGCGGTCGTCCCGGCCATGATGCGCTCGGGCAAGGGCAAGATCGTGAACGTCTCTTCCGTCGCCGGATACATCGGCCGGCCGAACCGTGTCGCCTACTGTGCCTCCAAAGGGGGACTGATCGCTTTTACCAAGGCGCTTGCGGTGGACATGCGGGGCAGGAACATCTACGTAAACGCGCTCGCCCCGGCCCTGATCGAGACGCCTTTCAACGCCGGCTTCACCGGGAACACCGAGCTCGCGCAGGTGTGGGGCAAGGAGACCATCATCGGACGCTGGGGCCATCCCGCGGAGGTCGCCGAGGCCGCGTTGTTCCTGGCGTCCGACGCATCGGACTTCATTACCGGAACCGTCGTGACGGTGGACGGCGGTTGGACCTCGGCCATGGTCCGGGCCACCGAATGCTGAGACTCCCCGCGCCAACGTCGCCTACGGGGGCTGACGCAATACGGCGTGGGCAAGGTACCCACGCCGGAGAGCGTGTTCGAGAATTTCGCCTGCAGCAAGATCCTCGTTATCCATTCGGGCAGTTCATTTCCGGTCTGACAGCACACGCGGCGCGCAGGCTTCAGCCGGTGCGTGAAATATGCTACGCTCTTCGGAAATTGCAGGAACACCATCCGCAGCCCGCGGACGGTGCGCACGCATAACAAGGAGGAGCCATGGGAATTGCCTCGATCGCGGGGCGCGCCGCCGCGGCAGCGCTGCTCGGTGCCATCCTCGCGGCAGGCGCAAATGCGCAAAGCTATCCCGTCAAGCCTGTCCGCATCGTCGTTCCTTATCCGCCCGGAGGCGGCACCGATCTGCTGGGCCGTCCGATGGCGGCGAAGCTCAGCGAGAAGTGGGGACAGAGCGTGGTGATCGAGAATCGCGGGGGAGCGAGCGGCATGGTCGGCGCCGAGGTCGTCGCCAAGAGCGCGCCCGACGGCTACACTCTTTTGCTGTCCGCCTCGGCTGAAATCGCGCTCAACGTCGCGCTCTACCCCAAGATGGCGTACGACCCGGAACGTGATTTCAACCCGATCAGCCTGCTTGCAATCTCGCCGGTCGTGCTGGCCGTGCATCCGTCACTGCCCGTGCGCAACGTGCGCGAGTTCGTGGCGCTGGCGAAGAAGCGGCCGGGCGAGCTCGGATATGCCACGGCCGGAACCGGCGGCCCGCACCATATCACGGGCGAATGGATGAAGCTGATCACCGGGATCAATATCATCCACGTGCCCTACAAGGGCGGTGGCCCGCAGCTCGTGGACCTGATGGGCGGGCACGTGCACAGCGGCCTCATCGCACTGCCGGTGGTGGCGCCACACATGAAATCGGGCAAGATACGCGTGCTCGCCGTGAGCACCGTCAAGCGCTCTTTGTCGTTCCCGGATATTCCGACCCTGGACGAGTCCGGATTCAAGGGTCTCGACGTGAGCCAGTGGTGGGGCATGCTGGTGCCCACCGGGACACCCAAGGAGATCGTGGCGAAACTGCAGGTCGACGCCGTGGAGCTCACGAAGATTCCGGAGATCCGCTCACGGATGGCCGACCTCGGGGCTGATCCGGTGGGCAGCACTTCCGCGCAGTTCAGCGAGTTCATCCGGTCTGAAATCGCGAAGTACCGGAGAATCGTCAAAGAGGCCAACATCAAGCTCAACTAGGGTTGTCTGGTTTTCGCGAGGCGCATGCCGCAGGTCGCGGCGGGAGACCTGCGCGGGCCGGCGTAGCGTTCCGCGCGCGACCGTATCAGGAACGCAGAGCCGCGATCTCCAGCTCGGCCGCGTAATCGGCGCTGGGGTAGTGGAACGCGACCGGGCCGTCGGGCAGTGAATCCACGAACTGGCGCACGAAGGGATCATCCGAGGCATTCACTTCCTTGATGGTGCCTTGCGCCGCGACGACTCCGTCGGAGATGAAATAGACGTAATCCACGATTTTCAGCGACTCGACCACGTCGTACGTCACGATGATCGACGTGACGCCCAGCGCGTCGTTCAACTGCCTGATCAGGATCGCGATCTGGTTGAGGGAAATCGGGTCGAGTCCGGCGAACGGCTCGTCGTACATGACCAGCATCGGATCGAGCGCGATCGCACGGGCGAGCGCGACTCGCCGCGTCATGCCGCCCGAAAGCTCGGCGGGCATGAGGTCGTAGGCACCCCGGAGCCCCACGGCGTTCAGCTTCATCAGCACGAGGTCGCGGATGACGGCTTCCGGAAGGTCGGTGAGCTCGCGCATCGGAAAGGCAAGGTTGTCGAAGACCGACAGATCGGTGAAGAGGCCGCTGCTCTGGAACATCATCCCCATCTTGCGGCGCATCGCGTAGAGCCCGCCGCTGTCGAGCTCGTGGATTACCCGGCCTTCGACCTTCACGTGCCCGGCGCGCGGCCTCAACTGCCCGCCGATCAGCCGCAACAGCGTGCTCTTCCCGCAGCCGCTCGTGCCGAGGACCGCAACGAGCTTCCCGCGCGGGACTTCGAGGGTGACGCCCTTGAGGACCTGGTTCGCGCCGTAGGAGAACTCGAGGTCCTTGATCTCGATCAGGTTGTCGCCAGACTTCGCCATGCATCGCATACTATCTCAAAAACGGCCAGAATCCCATGCGTGCTCCAGATGGCGCGAACGCCGAAAGCGACCGGGTTGCGAACATGAAACTGTATGCGTCCCTTGCGAGCTCGTTTGCGCGGAAGATCCGCGTGATGCTGCTCGAAAAGAGCGTTGCGCACGAGGTCCAGATGGTCAACCTCTGGGAGCCGAACGACTACAAGACCACGAACCCGGTCGGCAAGGTGCCGGCGCTGAAACTCGACGACGGACGCGTGCTGGTCAGCTCGTCGCTCATCGCCGATTACGTCGACGCGCGGTATCCCGATCCGCGATTGATCCCCGCCGATTTCGAGATGCGGCTGGAGGTGCGGCGCTGGGAAGCGCTTGCCGACGGCACCATGGAGGCGGTCAGCGCGAGCCTTTACGAAATGCGCTTCCACGACGAGCAGAAACGCAGCCAGGCCTGGCTCGACCGGCAACGCGGCAAGGTGGATGCGGGCTTTGCCGCGCTGGAGCCGATGCTCGGCAGGAACGAATGGTGCGTCGGTGGCGCAATGAGCCTCGCCGACATCACGGTCGCGTGCCACATCGGCTTCATCGCGTTACGCGCGCCGCAGTTTTTTCCGCAGGAAATGTATCCCGCCCTCACGCAGCTGTGGAAAAAGATGGAAGAGCGCGGGTCGATGAAGCGAACCGCGCCGCCACCGGCCTGACGATGCGTGACATGACGCGGCGTGACGGGTGAGTGGTGAGTGCTGAGTGGTGACGCAGTAACGGGGGGACAGATCATCCCGGTTCTTTTTCCGTTCAGCGGCTATTGGCCAAAAATATTTCTTACATGATCACGACCGACACCGCGCGCATGCTTGCGCGCTACAACGCTTGGGCAAACCAGCGTTTTTTCGAGGCGGTCGCCGCTCTGCCGGAAGGCGAGGCGACGAAGGAGCGGCAGAGCCTGTTCAGGAACATGGTCCATACGCTCAACCACAACTACGTCATCGATCGCATCTGGCAGGCGCACCTCGAGGGGCGCGAGCACGGCTACGCCGCGCGGAACACGCCTGGGCATCCGCCGCTGTCCGACCTTTGGCGGGTGCAGCAGGCGATGGACGACTGGTATATCGCGTGGAGCGAGTCGATGTCGGATGCCGCGCTGGCGAAGGAAGTGCAGTTTACGCTGGTCGGCGGAAACCCGGGGGTGATGACGCGCGGCGAGATTCTCCTCCACGTCGTCAACCACACGAGCTATCACCGCGGCTTCGTCGCCGATCTCTTCTACCAGGTCCCGGCGCGTCCGCCGCTCACCGACTTGCCCGTATTCCTGCGCGAGCATGCCGATCGCGTGAAGCGCGTCGCTCGTAAGGTTCCAGACCCGCGCTAGACAGCGTGGCCGTTGCCGCTGGGCGCGTTTACGATACAGCCGTCACGCTTTTGGGAGGAGCAGATGCCGCTTGCACAAATCTACATCGGTCCCGGCCGCAGCCACGACGAGAAAAGGGCGCTCATCGAGAAGGTCACGCAGGCCATCACCGATGCGCTGGGTCCGCTCAAGCAGCCGGTCTGGGTCATCGTCAACGAGGTGCCCTTGGAGGACTGGGGCGTGGGAGGCAAGCCAATCCGCCCGCCCGCGGGCTAGGGGGTCGGCGTGGACCTCTTCACGCAGCGTCGCTCAATACGCGCTGTTTATCCGCCCGCACCAGTTCCATCAGCCGCCGGACCGATCGCAGTTCCTCCAGGCGGGACACCGCACGGATAGCCTCGTCGACTGACGCGGCCGGCAGACGCGCTTTCGCGTACGTCCGGAACTTGTCCTCGATTTCGGCGCGCGAGAGGGGATTTTCCGGGGAGCCCTTGGGATGATCGCAGCGCACGGACAGCGTGGATCCATCCGCCTTTTCCGCCACGATCTCCGCCTGCACTCCGGCGAGGCCGGGATCCGCCACGACCTCCACCTGCTCGGCGGCGAAGCGCCGCAATTTCGGGTCGTCGTAGCGCGCGGGCTCGAACTGCGCGAGCGTCAACTTGCGGTCGTGCAGCACGACGGCGGCGCAATAGTGCGTGGACAGAAGCGCTTCGAACTTCGCCTTGTAGCGCGGGAAGATTCCGTGCAGGTCGACGGCTGTCTTGCTCATCGAAACGCGCAGCTTCTTCACCTGCCCGGCCGCGAGCTGATGCCTGTCCACCAGGTCGAACATTCCGGTGATGAATCCCTGGATGGTGGAGGCGGAAGGCCACAGACGAAGCGCGATCTGCTCCATCTCCCAGCGCTCTCCGAGTCCCGCGGTGACCGCGTCCGGACGCCCGCCGTTGGTATACGCGTGATACAGGCCCCCGTCGGATGCGGTCAGGAAATCGCGAGTCGCAACGAATTTCTGCTGGGCGAGCAACGCTGCCATCAGCCCTGACAGCGCACCGCGGCACTGGTGGAACTTCACCGTCGGCGTTCCCCACGCGGCGAAGGTGCCCGCAGCCTGGCTGCCTGCGAGCCCGAACGCACGCGCCATGGTCTCGGCATCGAAACCGAGGAGACGGCCTGCCGCAGCGGCGGCGCCGAACGGGCCGATGACGCCGGGCCCGTGCCAGCCGCGCGCGCGGAACGCCGGATAATCGAGGCCGATCCCGATCCGCGTCGTGGCCTCGCATCCGGCCGCGAGCGCGATCAGCAGGTCACGTCCGGACAGCGCATCGCGCTCGGCGATCGCCAGCGCCGGCGGAATCACCTCCGGGGTCACGTGCGTCAGGGTCGAGCGGTGGATGTCGCACATGGTGACAGCAGTCACGAGATAGCCGTTGAGCAGCGTCGACCCCGCGAGGGAGAGCCGGTCGCCGCCGATCACGGTGCTCTCCTTCGACTGCGCCAGCCCCGAGGCTAGCGCCGCGACCTGCTGCGTTTCATCACCCCGATGTCCGGCGAGGGCGCAGGCGAGCGTATCGAGCAGAAAGTTCTTGCAGAGTTCCCGGACGCGCTCCGGGATGTCGTTGTACTTGAGCTCCGCGGCGAATCGCGCGAGCGTCTCTGTTGTTGCGTCCGTCATCGAGGACTCCCGGGGGCGTGAATCGTGACTAGAACCTATTTCATATATAGGCGCGTGATGCGTTGCGGCCAGGACGGACCGGATGCAAGGCGCCCGACGAAGGCCATATGTCGATATGGTCCAGGAGGGCAACGACGCAGCCGGCCGTCCTG
>Ga0194128_10001766_pt1 | contig 36956 bp, 42 predicted proteins | sample TA2KigCa65mmetaG_FD_148650 | JGI IMG/M metagenome (GOLD analysis project Ga0194128, IMG submission 148650) | Freshwater microbial communities from Lake Tanganyika, Tanzania - TA2015037 Kigoma Deep Cast 65m | ecosystem: Environmental > Aquatic > Freshwater > Lake | place: Tanzania: Lake...
TCGAGACAGAGCTCGGGCGGAAGATGCTTCTCGAGCCACGTCTTGAACTCTTTCCGGAACGCTTCCTGCTCGGGCGTGTATTCGAAATCCATCGCCTAGGCCCGATAGAACGGCGTGTCGCCCTTGATCGTCACGCGATGGCCGTGGCGCCGCTGCGGGTAGTAGTCCCACATGGCGTGGTGCTGGACGCAGCGGTTGTCCCAGAACGCGACCGAGTTCACCTGCCACCGGAACCGGCACTGGAACTCCGGCGTCTCGACGTGGCGATAGAGGAACTGCAGCAGCGCGTCGCTCTCGGGGCGCGTGAGCTGCACGATGCGCGTGGTGAAGCCGTAGTTGACGTAGAGCGCCTTGCGTCCCGACACCGGATGCGTGCGGATGACCGGATGCTCCGCCTTCGGAAAGACCTTGCCTTCGTCCTTCACGCCGTAGCGCCCGCGGTAGACGTGCTCGCCGTCGTGGCGCGCGGTGAGGCCTTCGAGGAGGCGCTTCATCGGGGTCGAGAGCGCCTCGTACGCGGCGTACATGCTCGCGAAGAGCGTGTCGCCGCCGACCGGCGGCAGCTCGTGCATGTAGAGGATGCTGCCCATCGGCGGCGTGGGATCGCACGAGACGTCGGTGTGCCAGTTCTCGCCGGCCACGTGCTTCGACGTCTCGTCGGCGTGGATGACGAGGATCTCCGGATGCGCCTGGAGCTCCGCCGGCGCCGCCGGATGCACGACCAGCTCGCCGAACAGGCGGCCGAACGCCTTGTGCTGCTCGACGGTCAGGTGCTGGTCGCGGAAGAAGATCACCTGGTTCTCCGTGAGCGCCTCGTGGATCTCCTTGAACGTCCGCTCGTCGAGCGGCTGCGCGAGGTCGACGCCGCGCACTTCCGCGCCGATGACCGGCGTGAGCTTCTCCACCCGGATCGCCTGGTACGCCATGGAGGGCCTCCCGCCGGTAGCGTACCTCATTCGACGCGCTCGTTCTGGATCTCGACGTCCACCTCGTGCGTCTCGATGTCCCAGTGGCGGACGTGCGAGACCTTGCCGACGCGCCAGCTCCGGTGCGGCACGAGCCGCTGGCCGCGATAGCGGAGGATCCGCTGCGGCTCGTCGGACAGGTGCTGCTGCCGATGCTCTTCGCAATCGGAGCCGCAGACGCGCAGGACGTCCTCCACGGTGCTCTCACCCGGCCGCAGCCTGGCCAGCGCGCTCGCGTCGAGGATCACGCCGCGCTGGCGCGCGGGCTTGGCGCCGACGTCGACGCGCGCCCGGAGCACGCGCCAGAGCTTCCTGAGCAGCGGCACGATCACGGGGCCCGTGACGTTGCCGAGGACGAGGAACAGCAGCGAGATGACGATGGGGCGCCACTCGCCGACGCCCGTGAGGTACGCGCAGTGCACGCGCACCACCTGCGGCGCGATGCCCTCGCCGCCGGCGAGCGGGATCGAGATCTGCTCGGTGTTGCGCCGTGACTCGCTCGGCTGGCGATTCGCGGTCGCGGGCGTGACCTGGTCGATGCGGAGGTGATTCGCTCCACCGTGAACCCGCGATCGGTGACGTACCGCGCGAGGCTCGCGTCGCCGGATGCCGGCTCGGCCGTCTCCGTGACGGCGAACGGCAGCAGGAGCCAGAGATGGGACGGCGGCGGCTGCCGTGAGCCCGGCGTCATGGCGACGTTCCAGGACACGGTGAACCGCGGCGGCGCGCTGCCCTGCGCGATCGACGCGCTCACGAACAGCGGCGCGAGCGCACGATGGCGGGCGCGATGATGACCCGCCGCATGCGGCGATTGTAAGCGCGCCTCTCGACGCTTGTCCGCCTGCCTCCGACGGTGTACTAGAAAGTCGTGAACGACGAGGAGCGCCGGATCCGCGGCTACCTGCAGGCCCAGGGCGCGAAGCTCTCGCCCGCCGACGTGATCGACAAGGTCCGCGCGGCGATGGCCGACCTCCGGCGCGCCGCGCTCGCCGTGCCCGCCCCGCGATTCAGCGAGCGCCCCGCGCCGGACGAGTGGAGCGGCGACGAAGTCATGGCCCACGTGGTCGACGCCGGCCGCCACTTCGGCGACCAGGTCGTCGCGATTCTCGATGGCGCAACGGCCCCGGCGCGGGAGCGCGAGACGGCCACGCGCACCGCCGCCGAGTGGTGCGCGATCCTCGAGCGCGATCGCGACGCGCTCTTCGCGCGCGCGCTCGCCGCGGACCCGCGCGCGCGGCTCGACGCGGCGATCGAGCACCGCATGTTCGGTCCGCTCAACTGGCGCGAGGTCATGCTCTTCATGCGCCTGCACGACCTCGACCACGCCGGCCAGCTCCAGAAGATCGCCACGGCGCTCGGCTGATGCGCCTCGGGGTCACGCTGCGCCTCGCCAACGACAACTGGGACGACGTGGCGTCGTACGCGGTCGAGGCGGAGCGTCTCGGCGTCGACTACGTGTGGTCCGCCGAAGCGTGGGGCCACGACGCCGTCACGCCGCTCGCGTTCGTCGCCGCGCGCACCTCGCGCGTCCGCCTCGGCACCGCGATCATGCAGGTCGGCAGCCGCACGCCGGCGATGGTCGCGATGACGGCCCTGAGCCTCGACGCGATGTCGAAGGGCCGCTTCATCCTCGGCCTCGGCGTGAGCGGGCCGCAGGTGATCGAGGGCTGGCACGGCGTCCCCTTCTCGCGACCATTGGCCCGCATGCGCGAGACGATCGAGATCGTGCGCCGCGCGATCCGCGGCGAGCGCCTCGCCTACAAGGGCAGCGTGTACGAGCTGCCGCTGCCGGGCGGGGAAGGCAAGGCGCTGCGCTCGGCGGCGAAGCCGCGGCCCGACATCCCGATCTATCTCGCCACGCTCTCACCGAAGAGCCTCGAGATGACGGGCGAGCTCGCGGACGGCTGGCTCGGCACGTCGTTCATGCCCGAGCACGCGGACGTGTTCCTCGATCCCCTGCAGATGGGCGCCAAGCGCGCGGGACGCTCGGTCGAGGACATCGAGCTCCACGTCGCCGCGGGTGTCGTGGCGTTCTCCGACGACGTCGAGCGGCTGATCCCGGCACGCAAGCCCGGCCTCGCGTTCACGCTCGGCGCGATGGGCTCGCGGCAGCACAACTTCTACAACGACGCCTACCGGCGCGCGGGCTACGCCGACGCCGCGGCCGAGGTGCAGCGCCTCTGGCTCGAGAACCGTCGCGACGACGCGGCGGCACGCGTGCCCGACGAGCTCGTGCTCAAGACCAACCTGCTCGGCACCGGCGCGATGATCCGCGAGCGTCTCGTGCGGTACCGCCGCGCGGGCATCGACGTGCTGCGCGTCGAGCCCGCGGGCGAGACGCTCGAGGCGCGTCTCGCGAACCTCGGCCGCCTGCTGGACCTGGTTCGCGCCGTCTAGCCGGTGTCGCCCGTCCTCTTCCTCCTCGCCCTGTTCGCCACGTCGGTCGGGACCGGCGCGCTCGGCGCGATGCTCGGGCTCGGCGGCGGCACGCTGCTCGTGCCGATCCTCACGATCTTCTTCGGCATCAACCTCCACTACGCGATGGGCGCGAGCCTCGTCTCGGTGATCGCGACCTCGAGCGGCGCCGCGGCCGCGTTCCTGTGGCTCGGCCTGAGCAACATGCGCGTGGGATTGTTCCTGGCCGTGCCGACGATCGTCGGCGCGCTGCTCGGCGCCACGCTGGTCGGCGTCGTGCCGCCGCGCGTGCTCGAGCTCATCTTCGGCGTCGCGATCGGCTGGGCCGGCCTCATCACGCTGCGCCAGCCGCGCCTCGCGGGCGCGGCCGCCGCCGAGGCGCACCCGCTCGCCGTGAGCTTCGGGCTGCAGGGCGCGTACTTCGATCAGGCGCTCGGGCACGAGGTGCCGTACAGCTCGCGGGGGGTCAAGCGCGGCGTCGGCGCGATGTTCGTGACCGGCGTGCTCTCGGGGCTGCTCGGCATCGGCGCCGGCGCGTTCACCGTGCTCTCGATGGACTCGTTCATGAAGCTGCCCATGAAGGTCGCGACCGCGACGAGCAACTTCTTGATCGGGATCACCGCCGCCGCGAGCGCCGGCATCTTCTTCGGCCGCGGCGACGTCCACCCGCTGATCGCCGGCCCCGTCGCGATCGGCGTGCTCATCGGCGCGTACCTCGGCACGCGCGTGCTCGCGCGCATGACGAACACGACCGTGCGCCGGCTCTTCCTGCTCGTCGTCTTCTACCTCTCGCTCTCGATGATCCTGCGGGGGCTCGGCGTGCGTCTCTTGTGAGAACCGCCGAGATCCTCGCGTCGCGCATCCTCTTCTGGGGCGGTGTGGCGAGCATTCTCCTGATGGCCCTGGGGATCATTGGATGGGGGGCTCCGGGCGGGATCGGTGGGAATTGGGGGGCTCCGGGCGCCCCCCAAGCCCCCCACGAGCGGACCGCCGGCCAAGCCGTCGGTCCGCTCGGGCGTCGCGTTGGCCACCCCGGCATCCCGGCAGCGCCCGTCTACACGTCCGTCGGCGAAGTGGTGCGCGCGTGGAGGCAGTGGCCGGTCGAGCCGCTGGCCGTCGTGACCACGGGCATCCTGCTGTTGCTCGCGACGCCGTTCGTCGGCGTGGTCGCGGTCTTCGTGGTCTTCGTCGTCATCGGCGAGCGGCGCTACGCGGGGATCGCGGCGGTCCTGATCGCGGCGCTGCTGGTGAGCCTCGCGTTCGTCAGCCGCTGAGCGGCGTTACTTGTACCGCACGAGGTCGGTCACCGGCTCCAGCGTGCCGATGGCCGCGAGACGATCGTCGAGCGGCGGCACCGTCGCGAGCAGCCCGCCGGGACTGACACCGTTCGTCGCCTGCACGGCGTGGAGGGCGTCGGCGAGCGTGCGGCGCGGCAATTCGTGTCCCATCGACCGGATGATCTCGATCGCGCGCAGGTCGGCGGCGATCACCTGGTCCCGCGTGAACGCGCGGACGATCAGCGGGTTCACGATCCAGTCCGCCACGCTGAGGCCCGGCACGATGATTCCGAGGACCGTGAACGTGCCGGTGATCCCGAGCGACAGCGCGCGGCGCTGTCCCGCGTGGCCGAGGACTTCGTGGGCGACCTCGCGCGCGACGAGCGCGTCGACATGGGGCACGGGGAGCGCGGCGAGCCCGTCCGAGAAGTAGAACGTCGCGTCCTCCTCGCCGCTGAACGCGCTGATGTCGCGGCTCTTGATCAGCGCGAACGAGTAGCGCGCGGGGTCGTCGCCCGCGGCCTGGGCCGCGCGATAGAGCGCGTTGGCGACGGCGGCGGTGCGTGCCGAGGGCTGGGGGAAGTACGCGCCGTCCGGCGCCGTCGCGCATCCGGTGAGGACGCCGACGAGGGCCAGGACGAGGATCACGCGGGTCATGGAATGAGCGTAGGGAGCGGCCCCGCCGATCGCCGCGTGAAAAATGCAACACGAGCGCTGGGGGCGGCGCCGCGGCTCAGCTACGACGCGCGGGGGGCGTGGTCGTCGCGCCGGGCTTGACGAGCAGCGCGCGCACGTGCGGCCAGAGGTGCTCGGCGATCACGCGCTGGCCCTCGACGTTCGGATGGATGCCGTCGCCCTGATTGAGGCGGACTTCGGCGGCGACGCCCTCCAGCAGGAACGGGACGAGCGGGACGTTCGCTTTCCTGGCGACCTCCGGAAAGACGGCGGCGAAGTCTCGCGAGTACGGGGCGCCGTAGTTCGGCGGCACGCGCATCCCGGCGAGCAGCACACGGGCTCCGGCCGCGCGCGCTTTCTGCACGATCGCGGTGAGGTTGTCCCGCAGCAGCGCCACCGGCTGCCCGCGCAGCCCGTCGTTGGCGCCGAGCGCGACGATGAGGATCTCCGGCTGCTGGCGCAGCACCCAGTCCACGCGCCGGAGCCCGCCCGACGACGTGTCGCCGCTCACGCCCGCGTTGACCACGCGGTAGTCGTAGCCTTCGCGCTTGAGCCGCGCCTCGAGCAACGCGGGATACGCCTCGTCCGGCGCCACGCCGAGCCCGGCGGTGAGGCTGTCGCCGAGCACGGCGATGACGCGAGGGCCGGCCTGCGCCGGCGCTGCGATGAGCACGAAGAGGAGCGCCGCGATCACGACGCGCATCGAGCGAAGTGTAGTATGGCTCCCGGGATGATTCACGTCCGCGACGTCGTCATGCGCCTGACGAGCGGCGGCCGCGTGGTCACCGTGCTCGACGGCGTGAGCTTCGACGTCGCGCGCGGCGAGTGCGTGGCCGTCACCGGTCCGTCGGGCAGCGGCAAGTCGACGCTGCTCGGGCTCGTCGCGGGGCTCGACGCGCCGACGAGCGGCACCGTGCTCGTCGACGACGTCGATCTCGGCGCGCTCGACGAGGATGCGCTCGCGCGTTTCCGCCGCGATCGCGTCGGCGTCGTCTTCCAGTCGTACCACCTGATCCCGACGCTCACCGCCGTCGAGAACGTGATGATCCCGCTCGAGCTCGCCGGCGTGACGGATGCGCGCGCGCGCGCGGAGCGATTGCTGGACGAGGTCGGCCTGGGCGCGCGTGGTCATCACTATCCGGTCCAGCTCTCCGGCGGCGAGCAACAGCGCGTCGCATTGGCGCGCGCGGTCTCGCGCGCGCCCGGCCTCCTGCTCGCCGACGAGCCCACGGGCAACCTGGACTCCGAGACCGGGGCGGCAATCATCGACTTGCTTCTCGCGCTCAATCGCGAGCGCGGCAGCACGTTGTTGCTCGTGACCCACGACCCTGCGCTCGCGGCCCACGCGGATCGCCAGATCGCCCTGCGCGACGGCCGGATCGTCGAGCCGATCCCAGCGTGAGCGCCGGCGCGGGCGGTGGTGCCGCGCGGTTCGCGCTGGCCATGGCGTGGCGGGAGACGCGGGCGGGGTGGCGACACGTCGCGACCGTGCTCGTGTGCGTCGCGCTGGGCGTCGCCGCGCTCGTCGCCGTCGGCAGCCTGTCGATCGATCTGCAGCAGACGCTCGCGCGCGAGGCCAAGACCATGCTCGGCGGCGACGTCGAGGTGCGCGCGTCGCGGCTGACGCCGCCGGCCGTCGTCACGGCGGTCGAGAGCCTGCGCGCCGGCGGCGCGGCCGTGGCGCGTACGCGCGAGCTCGTCGGCATGGCGCGCACGGAAGGCGGCGGCTCGTTGCTCGTCGAGGTGAAAGCCGTCGACGCCGCGTATCCGCTCTACGGCAGCGTCGACAGCGTGCCGGCGCGGCGCATCGGCGACCTCGTCGGCGGGAACGGCGCGGTGGTCGAGGAGCGCTTGCTCGCTCGACTCGGGCTCAGACCCGGTGATCGCTTCGCGCTGGGCGCGGCCACGCTCGTCGTGCGCGGGGTCGTCACGCGCGAGCCCGACCGTCCCGCGAGCCTCGTCAACCTCGGGCCGCGCGTGCTCGTGAGCCACGCCTCGCTCGACCGGACGGGACTGATCGCGTTCGGCAGTCGCGTCCGCGAGCGCTGGCTCCTGCGGCTGCCCGACGGCATCGCCCCGGCCGAGGCGCGCGCGACGCTGGCGGCCGCCATCGACGATCCGTCGGTACGCATCGCCGCGTACGACGAGGCGCAGCCCGGTCTCAAGCGATTCCTCGAGCAGCTCGGCATGTACCTCGGGCTCGTCGGGCTCGTGAGCCTGCTCGTCGGCGGCGTCGGCGTGGCGGCGTCCGTCGCGACGTTCATGCGTCGGCGCCGCCCGACGATCGCCGTGCTCAAGTGCCTCGGGGTCGACGCGCCGACGCTGTTCGCGACCTACGTCGCCCAGACGGCGCTGATCGGACTGGCGGGGAGCATCGTCGGCGTCGTGCTGGGGACGGCGCTGCTGCCGGCGCTCGTCGCGGCCACGCGCGAGATCGTCCCGTTCGCCGTCGACGGCGGCGTCGATCCGCTCACGATCGCGCGAGGCCTCGTGATGGGCGTCACCATCACGCTCCTCTGCGCGCTGTGGCCGCTGCTTCGCGTGCGCGACGTCCGGCCGGCGGAGGTGCTGCGGCAGGACGTGGCACCGGGGCGCTTCGTCGATCAGCCGGTGGAAGTCGTGCTGCCCATCACGCTCGGCCTGTCCGCGCTGGCGCTGTGGCAGGCGGGCTCCTGGAAGATCGGCGGCATCTTCATCGGCGCGTCGCTGGCCGCGCTCGTGCTGCTGGTACTGCTCGCGCGCGGCGTGGTGTGGCTCGCGCGCGCGCTGCCGCGCCGTGGCGCGCTCGCGTGGCGTCACGGCGTCGGCGGGCTCATGCGCCCGGGCGGGCAGGTGGCGGGCGTGATCGTCGCGCTGGGCGCGGGCGTCATGTTGCTCGAAGCCGTCGCGCTCCTGGAGGCGAGCCTCGGCGCGCGCCTCGACCACGAGCGGCGGCGCGAGACGCCGTCGTTCTTCTTCGTCGACGTCCAGAGCGATCAGCGCGAGGCGTTCGCGCGCGTCGTCCACGAGGCCGGCGGCGTCACCCCGCGGGTCACGCCCGTGGTGCGCGCGCGTCTCGCCGCGATTCGCGACGAGCCGGTGACGCGCGCGATGGTGGACCGGCGCCGCGGCCGTCAGGGCGAGCAGCCGTTCTTCCTGGTGCGCGAGTACATGCTGACGTCCGCGGCGGCGGCGCCCGACGGCAATCGGCTGATCACCGGCCGCTGGTGGACCGACGCGGAGGCGAGCGCCCGGCCGCGCGTCTCGCTGGAGGAGGACATGGCGAAGTTCCTCGCCGTCGGCGTCGGCGACACGATCGCGTTCGACGTCCAGGGGCTCCGCGTGGACGCCGAGGTCATGAGCGTTCGCCACGTCGACTGGCAGAGCTTCACGACGAATTTCTTCGCGATCCTGTCGCAAGGCTCGCTCGACGGGGCGCCCACCATGTGGGTCGCGACGGCGCGCGTGCCGCCCGCGATCGAGGCGCGCGTGCAGGACGCCGTGGCGAGTCGCTTTCCGAACGTCACCGCGGTGGCGGTCCGCGACGTGCTGGAGCGGGTGAGCGGCCTGCTCGGCCAGATGGCGTTCGCCATCCGCACGATCGCCGCCTTCAGCATCGGCGCCGGGCTCGTGGTGATGATCGCCGCGCTCACCGCGACGCGCGCGCAGCGGCTCTACGAGTCCGTCATCCTGCGCACGCTCGGCGCGACGCGCGGCGTGGTCGCACGCGCGTTCGCGGTGGAGTACGCGTGCCTGGGGGCGGTGGCCGGCGTCGGCGGCACCGCGCTCGCGTCGGCGCTCGCGTGGATCGTCCTCGAGCTCCTCCTGGACACGCCGTGGCTCCTGGCCCCGCTGCCGCTCGCCGCCGGCGTGGCCGCGACGATCGTCGTGTCGGTCGCCGTCGGCTTCCTCGCGACCTGGCGGTTGCTCGGTCAGAAGCCGCTCCCGGTCCTGCGGCGCGAGTAGAATGGCGACCATGAAAGAGTTCACCCCGCTCGGCCTCGACCACGTCGTCCTCCGGGTCCGCGACCAGGCCGCCGCGCAGCAGTTCTACGTCGACGTGCTGGGCTGCACGCTGGAGCGGGTCAACGCACCGCTGTCGCTGATCCACCTGCGCTTCGGCGACCAGCTCATCGATCTCCTGCCCGGCAACGGCGACGGCGGGACGGGCATGGACCACGTCTGCCTCTCGATCCGGTGCGACGACATCAACGCCGTCGCGGCGGCGCTGGAGGCGAAGGGTGTGAAGCTCGAGGGCGAGGTCCGCCAGCGCTTCGGCGCGTGGGGCACGGGTCCGTCGCTGTATTTCCGCGACCCGGACGGGTACCGGATCGAGCTGAAGCCGCGGTAGCTCCGCTCCGGGCGCAGCGTCCTCTTCTAGCGCGTCATCGCCTCGACCTTGAAACCCGTCGCCTCGAGCACGGCGCACGTCAACTCCGCGATGAGCTGATTCGAGCGCCGCAGTCGCTCGATGAACTCCTCGGACAGCGCCCGCAGGAAAGCCGCCGCGGCGCCCGGGCTCATGTTCACCAGCGCGGCCACCGCCTTGCGATCGAGCACCAGCAGCTCGACCTCGGTCTCCGCGCGCATGGTGGCCGAGCGCGGGCGCCGATCGAACAGCGCCATCTCGCCCACGAACTCGCCGGCGCCGATCCGCGCCACGATCTGCTCCACGCCGCCGGTGATGCCCTTGACGATCGCGAGCGTCCCGCGGCGGACGAAAAACATCTCCGCCCCGTGCGCGCCCTCCTTGGCGAGGATCTGACCGGGGCGCAGGCGCCGCTCGCGCATGCGGGCGGCGAGCGGCGCGAGGTCGGCGTCCGCGAAGCGGGCGAGCGGCCGCACCGTGCGGAGGAACTCGCCTGCGGCCGCCACGTCCATGGCCGGTAGTGTACTCGGGGCTCGGTGGGCGCTGGTTCGCGCGGCCTAGAACAAGGCGTTGACCGCCGCCACGATGTCCTGCTGCGTGGGGATCGTCGCGCGCTCCAGCGTGTCGTTGTAGGGCATCGGGACCGCGCGCGCGGCCACGCGCGCGATCGGCGCGTCCAGCTCGTCGATCGCCTTCTCGCTCACCAGCGCCGCCAATTCGGCGCCGAAGCCGCCGCGCTTCACCGCCTCGTGCACGATGACGAAGCGGTGCGTCTTGCGAACCGACGCGAGGATCGTCTCCTCGTCGAGCGGGACCAGCGTGCGAGGGTCGATGACTTCCGCCGAGATGCCCTCCTTCGCGAGGTCGTCCGCGGCGGCGAGCGCGCGCGCGACCATCGCCTGCGTCGCGACGACCGTGACGTCCGACCCCTCGCGCTTCACCGACGCCCTGCCGATCGGCAGGATGTAACGATCCACGGGGACGAAGCCCTTCGTCGCGTAGAGCGCCTTGTGCTCGAGGAAGATCACGGGGTTGTCCTCGCGGATCGCCGCGGCGAGCAGGCCCTTGGCGTCGTACGGGTTCGCCGGCGCGATCACCACGAGGCCGGGCACGTGGATGAACCACGCCTCGAGGCTCTGCGAGTGCTGCGCGGCGAGCCGGATGCCGCCGCCCTGCGGGCCGCGGATCACGACCGGGACCGTCGGCTTGCCGCCGAGCATGAACCGGAACTTCGCCGCCTGGTTCACGATCTGGTCCATCGTCATCGCGATGAAGTCCCAGATCTGGATCTCGACGATCGGCCGGAGGCCCGCGATGGCCGCCCCCACGCCCGCGCCGAGGAACGTCGGCTCGGAGATCGGCGTGTCGCGCACGCGGTCCTCGCCGAACTTCTCGCGCAGGCCCTTCGTCACCTGGAAGATCCCGCCGATGAGGCCGACGTCCTCGCCCATCACGAACACGCGGTCGTCACGCTCCATCTCGCCGCGGATCGCCTCGTTGAGCGCCTCGCCCATCGTGATCTCGCGCGTCCCGGCCGGCGGCTCGGGGCCGCTGACCTCGACGTGCGGTGCCAGCACCGACGCCTCCATCAGCTCGACGGTCGGCTCGGCGCTCTGCGTGCCGAACTCGACGGCGCGGTCGAGCTCCAGCTCGACGTCCTCCTCGAGCTCCTTCAGACGCATCGGCGTCGCGCGCTTGCCCTCGATCAGCGCGGTCTTGAAGAACGCGACCGGATCGCGCTCGATCCACTCGCGCTCCTCCTCCTTCGTCCGGTAGTCGGGGAGGTTCGCGCGCATGCTGTGGCCGCCCCAGCGGTACGTGACGGCCTCGATGAGGCTCGGCCCCTCGCCGGCGCGGGCGCGCGCCACCGCGTCGCGCACCGCTTCGTAGACCGCCATCACGTCGTTGCCGTTGACCTGGACGCCGGGGAAGCCGTATGCCTTCGCGCGGCCCGCGATCGACTCGCCGGCCGTCGTGCGCTTCGACGCGGTCGAGAGCGCGTACTGGTTGTTCTCGCAGAGGAAGATCAGCGGCAGCTTCCACACGGCCGCGAGGTTCATCGCCTCGTGCACGACGCCCTGGTTGGCGCCGCCGTCGCCGAAGAACGCGATGACCACGCGATCGGTCCCGCGGAGCTTCGCCGCGAGCGCGGCACCCGTGCCGAGCGGGATCCCGCCGGCCACGATGCCGTTGCAGCCGAGGATGTTCGCGTCGACGTCCGCGATGTGCATCGAGCCGCCGAGCCCGCGGCAGTAGCCGGTCTCGCGGCCCATCAGCTCCGCCATCATGCGGTCGACGGACGCGCCCTTCGCGATGCAGTGGCCGTGGCCGCGATGGGTGCCGGTGATGTAGTCGCCGTCGCGCAGGTTCGCGCACGCGGCGGTCGCGACCGCTTCCTCGCCGACGTAGCTGTGCGCCGTGCCCTTCACGAGGCCGGCGGTGAAGAGCTCGGTGGTCCGCTCGTCGAAGCGGCGGATCTTCACCATCGTCGTGTAGAGGCTCTCGAGGGCCTGCACGCTGAGATCGAGCTTCATGGCGGCTCCTTGCCCCGTCCCGGGCCACCCACTCTACTACGGTCCGCGGTCGACGAGGTCGCCCGAGCGCCGGATGTCGAGCGTCGGCGAGAGCCCCGTCGGCATCTCGAGCTTCTCGAGCCGCGTGATCCGGTTCATGCGCGCGAGAATCTCGGGGATCCGTCCGATCGCCACCCGGACGTGCGACACGCGCTCCGGGTCCGGAATCGCGGTGAGCACGAGCTCCATGTGGCCCTGGAGAACGGCCAGCGGGTTGTTGATCTCGTGCGCCGCTGCTGCGGCGAGCGCCGCGACCTCGCGCAGAGCGGTCGCCTCGCGGGCGAGCGTCTCCTGCTGGCGCCGCGCGGTCACGTCAATCACCATGCCCTCGCGGTACATGCCACTCTCCGCCCGGGTCTCTGTGAGCTGGACGAGCACCCACACCGCGCTGCCGTCCTTGCGCCGACCTCGAAACTCGCCTGTGACGCTCCCGCCGCCCGCGAGACGCTCGATGAGGCGGTCGCGGTCCCCGGGATCCATGTAGCGCTCCGTGAGAGGCTCGGCGATGACCTCGGCGGCCGACTCGTATCCGAAGATGCGCGCGTACGCGGGATTGCAGTCGATGAGCCGATCGTCGCGCGTGCGGAAGATCCCCGCGAGGTTTCGCTCGAACAGCCCGCGGTAGCGTTGCTCCGCGAGCTCCGCTTGGCGTGTCCGTGGGGACAGCGCCTCGGCCATCTGGTCGAACGCGCGACCGAGCTCGCCGATCTCGCCGGCGGCGTCGTGGTCGCCGACGCGGCTGGCGAGGTCGCCGTCGGCGAAGCGACGTGTCGCCGCGATCACGCGTCGCAGCGGCCGCACGAGGAGCCGCTCGCCGCCGATCCATATCACGGCGAGCACCGCGCCGAGGATGAGGACGAGCACCGCCGCGAGGCCGACGAGGTCCCGGGACATCGCCCACAGCACGGCTTCGCGGTCGACCCCGACGACGACCGTCGAGGCGGTGGCGCTCGTCAGCGGCGCGACCGCGGCGATCCTCGTGCGACCGTCGAGATCCTGCACGGTCATGTGGACCATCGCGGCGGCGCCGATCGTTCGTGCGAGGTCGGTGCCCCCGACACTCTTCCCGATCCAGCCCCGCGCCTCCGGCAGGCGAAGAAAGACGGTGCCGTCGCGATCGATCAGCGTCACGGATGTCGCCGGGCCGATGCGGATGTCCGCGAGCAGCCTCTGGAGCCAGGTGACGTCGAGCGCGCCGAAGATCATGCCGGACAGCGTCCCGGCGGGGTCGCGGATCGGATAGGCGAGGCCGAGGGACGGCTTGCCGCTGAGACGACCGATCGTGTACACGCCCACAGTGAAGCGTGGCACCTCGCGCATCCGTCTGAAGATGGGCCGATCAGCCAGCGTCGTGCCAGGCGCCGCTGCGGGCGCGCTACACACGATCGTGCCCTCGGCGTCCGTGACGCCGAGGGTGGTATACACGCCGTACTCGGCGAGGAGGCGCGCGAAGAGCGTCGCGCATTCGCGATCGCGGCGGTCCCTGACGACGGGGAGCTCGGCGAGCGCGACGAGGAGATGTCGTCCACGCTCGATCGCCGTGCGTTCCTCGCCCACGACGGTTCTGGCCAGGCGCTCGAGGTCGTGACGCGCCTCGTCCGAGGCGCGCCTCACGCTCGAGACCGCGACCCAGATCGCCACGGCGAGCAGTGGCAACGCGACGAGGCCGACGACGGCAAGCAACCGGGCGCGCAGGCGCATTCCGCGTCAGGTATATGGCGCGGCGAGCTCCGCAGCGCGGTGGAATGTCACGGGCTCTGGCTCGGGGCCTCGAGCGACTGCAGGACGAACGACTCGACGATGACGCGACGGTTCGCGGGCGACCGCGGCGGGATGGGGATCATGAAGTACGCGCGGCCGCCGGGCGTCACGTTGCCGTACGCCCAGCCGATGTGCTCGGCCACGCGCGCGCCGGCGTCGTCCAGCATCTCGACCTTCATGCGCACGAGCCCCGCGACGCCCTGTCCGTCGTTGTACACCCAGCCCGTGACGAAGCCGGGCCGCGAGAACTCCGTGCGCGTGTCGGGCTCCACCCGCAGGACCGGACCACGGGCGTCGAGCGGCTGCGCCGTCGCGGCGCCGACGAGGCCGGTCACCACTGCCACCACCGCCAGACAGATCGCTCGACGCATCAGGGCCTCCTGAGGAGGTTCGGCAACTCGTCCATCGCCGAGAAGATACCGCCACTCGCGGCGCGCAGGCGCGCGGCCGGCATCATGCGCGCGAAGCCGAACGCCGTCATCCCCGCGCGGTTCGCCGCGTCGACGCCGAGCGGGCTGTCTTCGATTACGGCGCAGCGCTCGGGTCGGATGCCGAGCGTCTTCGCGGCGTGGAGGAAGAGGTCGGGCTCGGGCTTGCCGCGCGCCACGTCCTGCGCGCTGAAGATCCGGCCGTGGAAGCGCGGCAGCAGTCCCGTCGTCGTCAGCGCGAGGCGGATCCGCTCGTGCGTGCCGCTCGATGCCACGCACGTCGGCGTCGCGATCCGGTCGAGCGCGGCGCCGACCCCCGGGATGGCCGTCAGCTGCGTCCGGAACGTCTCGAAGAGGCGCTCGTGATAGCGATCTTCGAGGTCCGCGGGCAGTGGACGGCCGAGGCGCCCCTCCGCCATCTCGCGCACGAGCTTCATGGAGCTGCCCATGTACTCGGCGATGCAGCTCTCGCGTGTGGATGGCAGTCCGGCCTCGCAGAGGAGGTCCGCGAGGATGCCGTTGGCGTGCCACTCGCTGTCGACGAGCACGCCGTCGTTGTCGAAGATGATCAGGTCGAAGCGGTCGGGCACGAGGGGGCCGTGACGGCCCCCGATGTTAACACGGCGCGGCCGTCAACGCGGCGACGCGCTCACCGCGTCGTCGGGCGCGCGCGCCACGGAGATCGTGTCGCCGACGCGCACCGCGCGAAGCAGCATCGCGTGGGGCTTCACGTCGCGCACGCCCTCGGTGTCGGTCGAGAGCTTCACGGTGCCGCGCTGCTGGTCGACCGCGAGCACTTTGCCGACGAGCCGGTGGGCGTCGCTCTTCGACTTCGGCTCGTCACGCCACGCTTCGAGCACCGGCACGACGTCGTCCGGCGTGCGTCCGGGCTTGTCGGGCGTGCGGGGCTGCGCCATGGCGGCCGGGCCCGGGCCGAGCACCAGCATCGTGACCGCCGCCCCTGCAGCGACCTTGCGAATGTTCATGAATCCCTCCATGGGTGTCGGGAATGCAGGCAACATGCGTGCCGCCGATCCGGGACGGTGGTCCTCCGCTGGCACCTCCGTTGCTCCGCAGAGCGTGCGGAGGGACGCCATGCTTCAGGTCATCGCCGCCGTCGTCGCGCTGTTGCTCTCGCCGGGCGAGACGCCCGCGCAGAGCGCGCCGGATCGGCCCGCCGCAGGCATCAATCGCGAGACCGGCGCGCCCGGCAGCGCGGGACCGAAGGACGATGGCGTCGTGCAGCGCGGCAGCCAGCCGAATCCCGGCGAAGTGCGTCCGGGGAGCCGCGACGGCGATCAGCCGTCCGCGTCGGCGGGGGAGCTGCAGCCGCGCGCGGCGCGGCGGATCTTCGGGCTGCCGGTGACCGTCGCGTTGATCGTCGCCGCGGTCATCGTCGCGATCGTCGCGCTCGCGGGCTTCGTGATCCCCGAGCGCCGGCGGCGCGCTCGACCTGACATGGGGGGACGCCTCTCGCGTCCCCCCAAGCCCCCTTACGCTTCGGGCCCGGAATGAATCCGGGCCCTCCGCGAGTGCCGGTACCTACTCGATCGAGACGCGGAGGCGGGCCTGAGCGTCGCGCAGCGCCTCCTCGACCGCCGCGGGCCGCGCGCCGCGCGCGAAGATGAAGCCGAGGTACTGCCGGCCTTCCGGCAGCGGCTCGAGCGCCTGCCCGACGTGCACGGTGATCGCGACGTCCTCGATGCCCTCGACGCCTTTCGCGTCGTCGACGCCGTGCACCGCGCGGAGCGTGCCGGCACGCGGGATCGGCAACATCATCACGCCCGCGGCTTGGCCCTCGCGCTCCAGCGACGCGATCGGCAGCCCCAGCGCCTGACGCAGGATCACTTCCTCGAGCGTCATGCCCGTTCCGAAGCGCAGCGTGCGCGAGCAGAGGCCGCCGATCGAGCGCGCGGCGACCTCGAGGATCCACGGCCCCGCCTCGTTCACGCGGAGCTCGGCGTGCACCGGCCCTTCACGCAGACCGAGCGCGGCGCACGCGTCGGCGGTCGTGCGGACGATCGCTTGCTGCACCTCCGCCGGGAGGCGTGACGGCGTGACGTAGAGCGTCTCCTCGAAGAAGGGCCCGACGAGCGGGTCGGGCTTGTCGAAGAGCGCGAGCGTCTGGAGCGCGCCGTCCACGAGCAAGCCCTCCAGCGCGACTTCGATGCCCGGGATGTATTCCTCGGCGAGCAAGAACTGCGCGGCATCGCCGGTGACGGCGACGTCGTCGCGCGCGAGGAGCGCCGAGATGCGGCGGAAGGCGGCCATGAACTGGTCGATGGTGTCGGCGCGGATGACGCCGCGGCTGGCGGAGAGCGCCAGCGGCTTCAGGACGCAGGGAAACGCGACACCGCGCGCGGCCAGGAACGGATCGTCCTTCAGCGCGATCCGGCGGAAGCGCGGCACGCGCACGCCGGCAGCACGCAGACACTGGCGCATCTGGAACTTGTCGCGCGCGGCACTGACGGCCGCCACGACGTTCGCGCGCAGGCCGAGCCGCTCGGCGATCGCCGCGGCGGTGACCGCGGTGAGATCGTCCACGCCCACGACCGCGTCGAGCGGCCGCCGCGCGGCGAACGTCGCGGCCGTCTCCGCCGCGGCGCCGGGATCGGAGAAATCGAGCGTCAGGAGGTGATCGGGGACCGAGCGCTCGAAGGTGCTCGGCTTCTCGGACGCGCAGACGAGATCGACGCCCAGCGTGGTGGCGGCGTCGACGAAGTCTTCCGTGCGGTACGTCGAGGTCGGAAGGAGGAGAAGAAGTCTCGTTACGCTTTGCCGGCCGAGTAGTACGGGTTGGTGCCCTGCGAGTGATCGGTGGCGTCGAGCACTTCGACGACTTCCGGGATCTCTTCCTTGATCAGGCGCTCGATGCCCGCCTTGAGCGTGACATCCGCGGCCCCGCAGCCCTGGCAGCCGCCGCCCATCGTCAGATAGACGCGGTTGTCCTGGATGTCGACCAGCTCCACGAAGCCGCCGTGCCCGGCGACCGCGGGGTTGATCATCGTGTCGATCAGCTCCTGTACCTTGGAGCGGAGGTCCGGCGTCTCGGTGGTCATGGCATCACCTCCCCCGTAATCTACACGACCGGGCCGTCCTCAGCCACCTCCCAGGTGCAGGCCGTGCGGTCCATTCGTGGGGCGCGGCGGACTGCGCAATGCCGTGCGCGCGCGTGGCCTACGGCAGCGCGCGCTCGGCGAGGGCCACCTGGCCCTCCGTGGGCTCGCTTCAGCAGAACCACGGCTCGGTGAGTCTCGGGGCGGCGCGCGCGGCCACCGTCTCAGCGCCGTCGCCCAGACCCGCCAGCCCGCGGATGCGACGGAACGTCACCGCCGCGTCCTCCTTCTTTTCCGCCGCCTCGGCGACGAGGGCCGAGACGTCGGCGTGGAGCTGATCCATGCGCGGATCCGGATGCCGCCAGTGGTAGTGGAACGCGTCCGCCATCAGCGGGCCGAGATGCGGGCGCAGCGCGGGCGTGTCGAGGAGCAGGGAGCCCGGCGGCACGAGCAGACGGACGGAGAGCTGCACCGGATCGACGTGAGACACGAGGCCTTCCGTGTCGATGAACTCGAGCATCGCGCGGTAGTCGTCGAGCGTCGTCCACGGCGTGAACGCCACCCACGTCGGGCGGAGCGCGATCCCTGCCGCGCGGACGACCGCGAGCGCTTCACGCACGTCGCCCGCGGTGTGGCCCTTGTCGAGATGCCCGAGCACGGTGTCGCTCAGCGACTCCACCGCCGAGACGATGAACAGGCAGCCGAGTGCCCCGAGCTCCGGCAGGTCGGCGCGCCGCGCGAGCAGGTGCTCGACCTTCGCCGTGACGCCGAACGTGAGCCGCGGGAACTCCGCGTGGAGCGCGCGCGCGACCGCGAGCGCGTGGCGCGGGCCGTTGAGAAAATCCGGATCGCCGAACGTGATGTGTCCGGCGCCCGCGGCGACGAGCTGGCGGATGTCCGCCTGCACGACGTCGGCCGGGATCACGAAGAAGCGCCCGCCGTAGACGGGCGGGATCGGGCAGTGCCGGCAGAGATGCTTGCACCCGCGGCTCGCCTCGACGTAGCCCGCGAGCGTCAGCTGGCCGTCGCGCTCGAGCTTCGCGTAGCGCGTGAGCTTCGGCAGCGCCGCGCGGCTCGGCACGGGCACGTCCGGACGCGCGAGGTGTGGCGCCCGCGCGCGCTCGACGGTCTCGCCGCGCTCGAGCCGCCGCGCGAGCTCCACCAGCGGCGCTTCGATCTCGCCACTCGTGACCGAATCGGCGCCGTGCGCGAGCAGGTACTCCGCGTTCAACGTCGCGTAGAGCCCGTAGAACGCGATGTGACACGTGGGATTCGCGGCGCGCACGCGCGCGGCGACTTTCACGCCGAGCCTGAGCGCGGTGTGCATCGGCACGGAGATCGTGACGAGCCGCGCCCCCCGCGCGCGCTCCGGATCGAACGGCTCCACGGACACGTCGAGCGTCGCCGGCGCGTAGCCCGCGCGCTCGAGCGCGGCCGCGGGCCACGCCACCGCCAGCGGCTGGTGGCCGAGCTCGTAGCACGCGATCAGTAGAATCTCGCCGGGCCCGCGCATGGGAGTCTCAGTGTATCGTGAGGGCGCTGGCCACTCTCACCGTCCGGAGGAGACCCCCATGGCAGTGAAGATCACGATCCGTCCGAATGGGCCGTACGTGGTGGAAGGCGAGGTCGAGCTGATCGACGTCGACGGGAACAGGATCGACACGAGCGACAAGCCGCGCACCGCGCTCTGCCGCTGCGGCAGCTCCGTCACGAAGCCCTACTGCGACGGGACCCACAACAAGGTCGGCTTCCAGGCGGCCGAGGTCGCCGCCGCGCAGAAGAAGTAAGTAGCCCGCGCGGCCCCTCTCGGGACGACACGTCGTGCTCTCAGGGCGCGGGCGGAATCTCGGTGCCGGGCGGCACGTCGGTGAGCAACACCAGATCGTCCACGCCGTCGACGGCGGGCCGGGTGTTGGGCTCGGACGTGATCGTCCGGCTGCGACTCGGCGAGAACCATTCCCACAGCCCGCTCGGCGCGCCCGCGTCCTGAGCCTCGCCCATCTCCGGGCCTACTTCGCCGGACTCGGAGCGTTCGGTCTTTCGTGCGCGCTTCGCTTCCTGCTTGGCCTTCGCGAGGTCCTGCCGTCGTCGCCGCTCGAAGCCGTAGTTCCGGCGGGGGCTCAGCGGCGTCTCAGGTGCGAGGTCGAGCGGCGACCCGGCTTGGCGGCCGTGGACGTGTCCTTGATGTTCAGCGACTTCATGCGCCCCGTGCCTTCGGACACGGCGGCGGAGATCGTCGGATACCGCGTGCGGGACTCTTCGACCACTTCCCCGGCGTTGTTGATGATGCGCCACGTCCAATCGGGGCGGTTGGGCGTGGAGTACGCGATCACGTGCATCGAGCGCTCCTCGAGCTCCCGGTGACGAAGTGAACGGCCATGTGGCGGGACGGCGTCACCGCCGTCCCGCCACGCCTGTCGAGAGCCGGATTACCAGCGGCGCGAGCCGCCGCCTCCGCCTCCGTAACCGCCGCGAGAACCGCCGCCGAAGCTGCCGCTCCGACGCGCGCCACCCGAGCCGCCTTCCTTGGCCTTCTCGACCTGAAGACGGCGACCGTCGATCTCCTGACCATTGAACTTGGAGATGGCCTGCTCGGCTTCCTCCGCCGAGCCCATCTCCACGAAACCGAAGCCACGGGAACGGCCCGTGTCGCGATCGGTCACCACGGTGGCCGACTCGACCTGCCCACACTCCGCGAACAGCTCGCGCAGACGCTCGTTGGAAGTCGCGAAGTTCAAGCCACCGACGAACAGTTTGTGCGCCATGAGGCGCCTCCTTTAGTACTCTTCCGCCCTTAGTCTTTGCTGCACGTCCCAGAACGCGGAAGGAGAACCGGAGACGCGGTCCAGCGAGGATGATCGTTCGCCCTGAATCGACTACCGCCCCAGACAAGAGAAATCCTACACCCGATGTGGACTTGCCCGCAAGTTGTGCCGAACTGACCACGCGGGCTCTCGGGCCTGGCTGGTATATCCTCGGCCCGTGACCATCGAAGACGTCGTCCTCCGGCACGACAAGCGGGGGGTCTCGGACCTCCGCCCCCACCTGCCGAAGGATTTCTGCCATCAGGCCGCGCAGTTACTGGCCGGCCCGCCCGGGGTGGCCCTCATCACCACCGGGTTCTACATCCTGAGGACCGGGACCCCGGAGACGGACGGACCCCCCGGTGCGGTGGCCATCGGACACGCCCTCGAGCGGCTCGGCTGGCGCCCGCTGTACGTCACCGACCGGGTGTGCGAGCCCCTCATGCAAGGGCTCACGGCTCCCGGCCAGGTGATCGGCTTCCCGGTCACCGACGCCCTGGCCAGCGTGCGATTCGCGAAAGAGGTGCTCGACCGTCACCGGCCATCGCTCCTGATCTCGATCGAGCGGTGCGGACGCACGGCGAACGGCCGGTATCTCAACATGCGCGGCCTCGACGTCTCCGCCGAGACCGCGCAGATCGATTTTCTCTTCGAAGGCATCATTCCGAGCGTGGGCATCGGCGACGGTGGCAACGAGATCGGCATGGGCAACGTGGCCGACGCCGTCGCGGCGTCGGGCAAGCTCGTCAGCGATCCGTGCGTGACGTCCGTGAGCCGGCTCGTCATCGCGAGCGTGTCGAACTGGGGCGGCTACGGGCTCGTCGCGGCGCTCTCCGCGTTGACGGGTCGCGATCTCCTGCCGACGGTCGAGGACGAGCGGCGGCTCGTCGAGCGCACGGCGGCGCTCGGCGCGGTCGACGGCACGACGGGCGAGGCCGACGGCAAAGTGGACGGCTTCGATCCGCCCGTGACCGCCGAGATCCTCACGGATCTGCGGAGGCTCGTCGCGTGAGCCGCTTCGAGCATCTCCGCGCGCGTCACCCGCGCTTCACGTACGAGGACTACGCGGTCGAGCGCAGGGGTGAGGATCTGACGCTCACGTTCAGCTTCACGATGGCGCCGGACGTCGCGTTCGCGCCGACGACCACGCTGCACGCCGCCGACGCCACGCGGCTCGCGTCGCTGCCCGCCGAAGCCCTCGACAACCTCGCGTTCCACCTCGGGATGATCGAGCTCCTGAGCTACTGGAAGACCGCGTGCGCGCCGGAGATCGTCATCAAGGCGGGCGCGCTCGACGCGGAGCAGGTCGCGTGGTGGCGCGACCTCGTCCTCCACGGGATGCGCGAGTTCTTCTTCGTCAACGGGATCGACTTCCGGCGCGACGATCTGTTCACGCTCGTGACCTCGCCGCGCGCCGGACGGCCGACCGCCCGCTTCGACGCCGCGTTGCCCGACGCCGAGGACCTCGTGCTCGTGAGCGGCGGCAAGGACTCCGCGTTCACGCTCGAGTTCCTGCGCGAGCGCGGCCACGCGGTGCGCGCGCTCTTCCTCAACCCCGCGCCGGCCGCGCGCGACGTCGCGCGGGTGGCGGGCTGCGCCAGGTCTCTGATCGTCGCGCGGACGCTCGATCCGGCGATGCTCGCGCTGAACAAGGCGGGCTACCTGAACGGCCACACGCCGTTCTCGGCGTACCTCGCGTTCCTCGGCGCGGCGTGCGCGGTGGTCTACGGCCATCGCAACGTCGTGGTGTCGAACGAGCGGAGCTGCGACGAGCCGGCGGCGCACTACCTCGGCGCGGACGTCATCCACCAGTACTCGAAGACGTATCGCTTCGAGGCGCTGGTGGCCGATTACCTCCGGCGTCACCTCGCGCGCGAGGTGCTCCTCTGGAGCCTCCTGCGCCCGCTGTACGAGCTGCAGGTCGTGAAGCTCTTCAGCGCGTTTCCGCGGCAGTTCCCGGTCTTCCGGAGCTGCAACCGGGGGTCGAAAGCCAACACGTGGTGCGGCGAGTGCGCGAAGTGCCTCTCGATCTACACCGCGCTCTATCCGTTCGTCTCGGACGCCGAGATCCGCGGGATCTTCGGCGCCGACCTGTTCGCGCGCGCCGATCTCGTCCCGCTCGCGCGCGCGCTCGTGGGTCTCACGGAGACGCGCCCGCTCGAATGCGTGGGCGCGATCGACGAGACGCTGGCCGCGTTCCACCTGAGCCGCGAGAAAGCCGCGGGCGCGGGCCGGCCGCTGCCGCCCGTGCTCGCGTGGTTCGCCGAGGACGTCGCGCCGCGCCATCCCGACCTCGCCGTCACCGCCGCCCGGATCCTCGACGACTGGAGCGATCGGCACGGCGTGCCTGCCGCGTACGCCGACGCGCTCCGCGCGCGCCTGTCCCGACCGCGTGGCTGATCCGCTCGACGGCCTCGAACGGAAGTCGGTCCTCATCATGGGCCTCGGCGTCGAAGGACGCGACGTCTTCCGCTTCCTGCGCGCGCGGTTCCCCGACAAGGAGCTCGCCGTCGCGGAGACGCTCGCGCTCGACGAGCTGCCGGCCGAGGGCCGCGCGCTCCTCGAAGGCGACCCGCACGTGCGCGTGCATCTCGGCGCCGATCACCTGCGCCACATCGGCGAGTACCAGGTGGCGTTCCGCTCGCCCGGGATTCCGCTGCGCGGGCGCGCGCTGCAGGAGGCGAAGGCGCGCGGCACCGAGCTCACGTCGCAGACCGCGCTCTTCTTCGCGCTCTGCCGCCACCGCGTGATCGGCGTCACCGGCACGAAGGGCAAGAGCACGACGAGCGTCTTGATCCACTCGATCCTCTCCGCGCACGCGCGCGAGGTGCATCTCGTCGGCAACATCGGGCCGGACCTGGGCGGCGTCTCGCCGCTGCTCGCGCTGACCCGCGCCGGCGACGAGGCGCTGTTCGTGTACGAGCTGTCGAGCTTCCAGCTCGAGGGTCTCGACCGGAGCCCCGACGTCGCGGTGATGCTCGACGTGGTGCCCGAGCACCTCGATCACCACGGGAGCTTCGAGGCGTACCTCGACGCGAAGACCAACATCACGCGGCACCAGCGGACGCGCGACTGGTTCGTCTACGACGCGCTCTCGGCGACGGCGAGCGCCGTCGCCGAGCGCAGCCCCGCGCAGCTCATGCCCTGCCGCATCGACGGGCCCGTGGAGCGCGGCGTGTTCATCGAGGAGAACTACCGGATCGTCTTCGCCGCGGCGTTCGGGCGCGAGGACATCGTCGACGTCGCCGAGGTCTCGCGTGCGCTGCCCGGCCGCTTCAACCTGCGCAACGTGCTGCCGGCGGTCGGCGTGGCGCGCATCCTGTCCCTCGACAACGACGTGATCATCCGCGGGTTGCGCGGCTTCCAGCCGCTGCGCGACCGCTTCGAGAACGTCGGCACGTTCCGCGGGATCACGTTCTACAACGCGTCGATCGCGACGGTCCCGGAGGCGACGATCGCCCACCTCGCGGCGCTGGCGCCGCGCGTGTCGACGGTGATCCTCGGCGGCGTGGACCGGGGGGTCGACTACGACGCGCTCGCGCGCCGGCTGCTCGACGACCGCGTGGCGACGCTCATCCTGTTCCCGGAGACGGGCACCCGCCTGTGGGAAGCGGTGACGAAGGAAGCCGCGGCGCGCTCACGGCCCGCCCCGCGCCACATCGACGTGACCGACATGGAGACGGCGGGGCGCGAGGCCTACGTGCTCACGCCCTCGGGCAGCATCTGCCTGCACTCGCCGGCCGCGCCGAGCCGCGGCGGGCTCTTCAAGGACTACGCGGACCGCGGCGCGCAATTCCGCGACTGTGTCCGCCGCCTCGGCCAGCAGTAGCGCGCCGGCGGCGACCGCGGGGCACGCGCGCACTATCCGGGCTCCTGTCCTCGCAGAGCCTGCGGATGTCGGCCGGATAGCGCGCGCGTGCCCCGCGGCCGCCGCCGGGGGCCTTACTCGTAGAGGTGGCAGGCGACGCGGATGCCAGTGCGGAGCTTTGGCTCCTCGCCCCGGCAGCGTTCCATCACGCTCGGGCAGCGCGGATGGAAATGACAGCCCGCCGGCGGGTTGAGCGGGCTCGGGACCTCGCCCGCCAGCACGATCTCCTCGCGCTTCTCGTCGGGGTGCGACGGGAGCGCGGCGGCGAACAGCGCGCGCGTGTACGGGTGGCGTGCCGCCGTCGCCACGGTGTTCGCGTCCCCGAGCTCGACGACGCGCCCGAGGTACATGACCGCGATCGTGTGGCTCATGTGCGCCACCGCGGCCAGGTCGTGCGCGATGAAGAGATACGCCAGGCCGAGCTCGGCCTGGAGATCGCGGAGCAGGTTGAGGATCTGCGCGCGGATCGACACGTCGAGCGCCGACACCGGCTCGTCGAGCACCACCAGCGACGGCGAGAGCGCGAGCGAGCGCGCGATGGCGATGCGCTGCCGCTGTCCGCCCGAGAACTCGTGCGGGAAGAGCGCCGCCGCCCTCGCGGGGAGTCCCACCAGGTCGAGCAGGCGCTCGAGCCGTCTCTTGAGCTCCGGCGTGTCGTGGCGCTCGTGCGTGATCAGCGGCTCCATGATGATCTCGCCGACACGCATGCGCGGATTCAACGAGGCGTACGGATCCTGGAACACGGCCTGGATCCCGCGGCGATAGCGCCGGCGGCCGGCCGCATCGAGCGACGCGACGTCCTCGCCGTTGAATCGCAGCGCCCCACCGGTCGGATCCTCGAGCCCGAGGACGAGCTTCGCCGTCGTCGTCTTGCCGCACCCGGACTCGCCGACCACGCCGAGCGTCTTGCCCTTCTCGATGGTGAACGAGATCCCGTCGACCGCGCGCACGGCGCCGTGCGCCTTCCCGAACACGCCGCGCCGTACCGGGAAGTGCTTGAAGAGGTCGACGGCCTCCAGCAGCGCCGTCATGACCCGGCCACCCAGCAGCGGACCGTGTGACCGTTGGTCGTGCCCGTCTCCGGCGGCGCCTCGCCGCGACAGCGGTCGATCGCGTCGGGGCATCGCGGGTGGAACGCGCAGCCCAGCGGCGGCGCCGAGAGGTCGGGCGGCTGCCCGCCGATGGCCGTGAGCCGGTTGCGCGAGTCGGCGAAGCGCGGGATCGACTGCAGCAGCGCGCGCGTGTACGGATGCCGGGGCTGGTCGAAGATCTTCCGTACCGGCCCGAACTCCACGAGGCGCCCCGCGTACATCACCGCGACGCGGTCGCACATCTTCGCCACGATCCCGAGGTTGTGGGTGATGAAGATCAGCGCCAGCCCGTGCTCGCGCTGGAGGTCGCGCAGCAGGGCCAGGTACTGCGCCTGGATCGTGAGGTCGAGGCTCGTCGTGGGCTCGTCGGCGATGAGGAGACGCGGCTCGCAGGCGATGCCCATCGCCCCGACGATCCGCTGCCGCATGCCGCCCGACATCTGGTGCGGGTACTCGCGCACGCGCGTCTCGGGCGCGGTGATGCGCACGGCCTTCAGGAGCGCGGTGGCCTTTTGCCACGCGGTCCGGCGCGGCGTGCCCTCGTGCACGCGCAGCGGCTCCGAGACCTGGTCGCCGATGGTGAACAGCGGGTTCAATGACGCCATCGGATCCTGCAGGATCATGGCGATCCGCTTGCCGCGGATCTGACGCATCTCCTCGGTCGACTTCTTGAGGAGGTCCTCGCCCTCGAAGAGGATCTCGCCGTCCGTCTTCCGCGCCGCCATCGGCAGGAGGCGCAGGATCGACAGCGCGAGCGTGGTCTTGCCCGAGCCCGACTCGCCGACGATGCCGAGCGTCTCGCCCGAGTTCAGCACGAGCGAGACGGTGTCCACCGCCTTGACGACGCGCGTGCCGCGCGCGCTCACGTAGTGCGTCGAATAGTTCTTGAGCTCGAGGAGGGGCGCCACGCTAGAGCTGCCTCAGCTGGGGATCGAGCTTCACGCGAAGCCAGTCACCGAGCAGGTTGGCCGACAGCACCATCAGCATGATGCACATGCCCGGCGTCACCGTGAGCCACCAGTAGCCCGCCATCAGGCCCTTCTTGCCGTCGGCGAGCATGAGGCCCCACGCCGGCTTCGGCGGCGGCACGCCCACGCCGAGGAACGACAGCGCGGCCTCGGCGACGATGACGACGCCGAGCTGGAGCGAGGCGATGACGATGGCCGTGTTGAGCACGTTCGGCAGGATGTGCCGCTTCATGATCGTCCACTTGGAGCAGCCGGCGACGATCGCGAGCCGCACGAACTCGCGCTCGCGCAGCGAGAGCACCTCCCCGCGGATGACGCGCGCATAGCGCGTCCAGTAGACCGCCGACAGGATGATGACGATGTTCATCTCGCTCGGGCCGAGGATGGCCGCGAGGAAGATCGCGAACGTCAGCGCCGGGATCGCGAGCCACGTGTCGGTCACGCGCATGATCAGCTGGTCCGTCCACTTGCCCATGTAGCCCGACAGGATGCCGAGGAAGGTGCCGATCGTGCCCGCGACGAAGACGGCGAGCAGACCGACCACCATCGAGACGCGGGCGCCGAAGATCAGCCGGGAGAGCACATCACGGCCGAGGTGGTCCGTGCCGAGCAGGAACTGCGAGGCCCCGCCCTGCTGCCACGCGGGGGGCTTGAAGCGCTGCCCGAGCTGGCCGACTTCGGGCGAGTGCGGCGCCAGCACGTCCGCGAAGATCGCGGCGAGCGCCAGCGTGCCGAGGATCACGACCGGGAACCACGGGAACCCCTTCATCCGAAGGGTGGACATCGTCCACTCGAAGGTGAGGGTGGCGGCGCGGCTGGCCATGGCTATGCTCCCAGACGGATACGCGGATCGATCACCGCGTAGAGCACGTCCACGACGAGGTTGACGACGACGATCATGGAGCCGCTGAGCAGGACGGTCGTCTGGACGACCGGGAAGTCACGGAACGCGATGCCTTCGTAGAGCAGTCGCCCGATGCCGGGCCACGCGAACACGGTCTCGACCACGACCGCGACGTTGACCATGAGCACGAGGTTGATGCCGGCGAGCGTGAGCACGGGGATGAGCGCGTTCTTCAGCGCGTGCTTCACGATGACGCGCTTCTCGGGGAGGCCCTTGAGACGCGCGAGCTTCACGTACTCGGACCCGAGCACCTCGAGCATCGACGAGCGGGTGATCCGCATGTGCGCCGCGGCGAAGAACCAGCCGAGCGCGAAGGCCGGCATGATGACGTGCCAGATCGTGCCCGAGCCGGACGACGGCAGCCAGCCGAGGTACACGGAGAAGAAGAGGATCAGCAGCAACCCGACCCAGAACTGCGGCATCGAGAGCCCGAGCAGCGCGAACACCTTGCCGAAGTTGTCCCAGAACTTCCCGACCTTCACCGCGGCGATGATCCCGCTGGGGATGCCGATGACGAGCGAGAAGACCATCGCGGCCGCCGCGAGGAAGAGCGAGCTCGGCAGGCGCGACAGGTAGAGCTCGAGCACGGGCGTGCGGTAGTAGAACGACTTGCCGAAGTCGCCGCGGACGATGTCCTTGACGAAGCTGGCGTACTGCACCGCGAGCGACCGGTCGAGCCCGAGCTGCTCGCGGATCATCGCCATGTCCTCTTTGCTCGCCCCCGGCTCGACGAGGAGGACCGTCGGGTCCCCCGTGAGGCGGACGAAGAGGAAGATCGTGAGGGAAAGCAAGAACAGAGAGATCAGGGAATACGTCAGCCGTTGCAGGATGAATTTTTTCATCTCCGCTCGCTCCCTCTACTTCTTGAGTCGCACGTCCTCGTAAGGCGCCGAGTATGCATGACCCGGGATCAACCCGAGCCCGGATTCTTGCACCCGCTGGCCCTGGCCGTTCAGGAAGCCGAGCTCCCAGATCGGGATGATCATCGCCTTCTCGTGCACGAGCTGCTGGATCTTGTGGAGGATGGCTTCACGCTTCTTGCGATCGAGCTCGGCGGCCTGCTCGGCGAAGAGCCCGTCGATGTCCGGGTAGCTGCCGTAGACGAACGGGCCGCCCTTGACGACGAAGCTCTCGAGCCGCGTCGCCGCGTTCCCGAAGGCGCCGCTCGCCGTGTACGCGAGGTTCTTGTACTTCTTGTCGGTGTAGCCGCTCCAGTACGCGGCCCGCTCGACGTTCTTCATCCGGGTCTTGATCCCGAGCTGCTGCTGCAGCATGCCGGCGACGATCTCCTGCACGTTGGCGTAGGAGATGTCCATGTAGTAGTCGCCGGCGTCGAAGCCGTTCGCATAGCCGGCCTCGGCCATGAGCTTCTTGGCCTGGGCGACGTCGACCTTGTAGGCCGGGGGCTTCCAGGAGAAGTCGAACGTGCTCGGGATCAGGCTATGCGTGATCCGCGAATGCCCGAGCGTGACGGCCTGGTTGATCGCGTTCCGATCGACCACCAGGTTCGCCGCGAGGCGCACGCGGCGGTCGTGCCACGGCGACTTCGGGTCCCACTGGTCGAGCATCGCGACCCACTGCGGCGCCTGGATGATGGTCGGCTTCAGCGTGAGGCCGGGCGTCCGCTGGAGCTCTTCGGCCAGCTCGCCGCGGATCGAGTACACGATGTCGATCTCGCCGCGCTTGAGCGCCGCCAGCCGCGTGGTCTCGTCGGGGATCATCTTGAACACGAGCCGCTTCACGCTCGGGCTCTTGCGCCAGTACTGGTCGAACGCCTCGAACACGAGCTCCACGCCCGGGTTGAACGAGACGAACTTGTACGGCCCGGCGCCGACGGGCGCCTTCTTGTAGCCGTCCTCGCCGACCTTCTCGACGTACTTCTTCGGCACGATCCACCCCGCGCCGCTCGAGAGCGCGTAGAACGTGAGGAAGTCGGGCCACGGGTTCTTCAGCTTGAAGCGCACCTGGTTCGCGCCCACCGTCTCCACGCTCGCCACGCGCTCCTTGAGGCTCTTGGCCGCGGTGCCGCGGTAGCGCTCGAACGAGTACTTCACGTCCTCCGCGGTGAGCGGGCTGCCGTCGTGGAACTTGACGTTCTTGCGCAGCGTGAACTCGTACGTCTTGCCGTCGGGCGAGGCCTTCCACGACTCCGCGAGGCTCGGCACCATCGGGTGCTCGGGCATGGCCTTCACCATGCTGTCGTGCAGCGCGTACATCACCATGTACGGGGTGATCAGGTTCGGCGTCTCGGCCGGATCGAACCATGTCGGAGCGAGCGTGATGTGCACGCCCCACGTGAGCTGCCCTTCAGGTGCTGCGTAAGCCGGCGTAACGGTAACAGTCCAGAGAGCGAGTGCAGCGACCAGCGCACGAGCGATCGGCATCCGATGTCCTCCTGGGCGGGTGAGCAAAATGTGCGTCATTATCGCCAACTTGCCCGACCTGTCATGACGCGGCGCAGCGCGTCGGCCGGTCGAAGCTTCGCCGCCGGGAGCGCGAGGCTCCGCGCGTGACCCTATCGGCATACTGGTTGTATGAAGGCGTGGCTCCGGGTCGCCGGCGACTGGCTGCTCGCCTCGGCCGCTGGCCTCCGACACCGGCTCAGGCGGCTGCCCCGCTCGATCCACCTCGGCCGCTTCGGCACGTGGTCCACGATCACCCTGGCCGGGACATCGGCGCGGCGGCGCTCGAGCCCGAAGTCCTGACGTCCGTCGGTGACCATCGCGGCGAGGCGTATCACCCGGTCAAGCTCGCCGACGTCCCGCCGGTGCTCATCCAGGCCGTGCTCGCCGCCGAAGACCACCGCGTCTTCGATCACGGGGGCGTGGACGTCCGCGGGCTCCTGCGCGCGGCGTGGACCAATCTCCGCGGCGGCCGCGTCCTCCAGGGCGGCAGCACGATCACGCAGCAGCTCGTGAAGAACCGCCTGCTCACGCCACAGCGCACGGTCATGCGCAAGCTCAACGAGGCGTGGCTGTCGACGGTGATCGAGTGGCGCTACTCGAAGGAGCGGATCCTCGAGGCGTATCTCAACGAGATCTACCTGGGCCAGCGCGGCGCCATCGCCGTCCGCGGCATCGGCGCGGCCGCGCGCTCGTACTTCGGCGAGGAACCGCATCAGCTCACGCTCGGAGAGGGAGCAGTCCTCGCGGGATGACACGCGCGCCGAACCTCTACTCGCCGGCGGCGAACCCCGCGCGCGCGCGCGAGCGCCGCAACGTCGTGCTCGCGCGGATGAAGGACATCGGGATGATCAACGACGCCGACCTGCGCGAGGCGCAGGGGCAGGCCGTCGTCGCGCGTCCGGCGCCGGGCCAGCTCGCGGCGTACTTCGTGGACCACCTGCGGCGTGAGATCGAGGAGCTCGGGGCCGACGAGCTGAGCGACGCGCCGGGCGCCCGGCTCTACTCGAGCCTCGACGTCAATCTCCAGCGCTTCGCCGAAGCGGCGATCGCGCGCGGGATCGACCGGCTCGAGAGCCGCCTGCCGCGCCTGCGCCGCCCGAACGGTGATCGGCTGCAGGCCGCTCTCGTCGCGCTCGATCCGCGCACGGGGCAGGTGAAGGCGCTCGTCGGCGGGCGCGACTACCGCACGAGCCAGTTCAACCGCGCGATCTTCGCGCGCCGTCAGCCGGGTTCCGCGTTCAAGCCGTTCGTGTACCTCGCCGCGCTCAGCCCGCAGCGCAACAGCGCGGTGTTCACGGCGGCGTCGCTCGTCGACGACTCGCCGCTGACGATCCACGTGGGGCGCGACCCGTGGAGCCCCCGCAACTACGACGACAAGTACGAAGGCCAGGTGACGGTGCGGCGCGCGCTCGAGCTCGCTCAACAGCGCGGCCGTGCGCGTGGCCACGGCGACCGGCCTGCCCGCCGTGGTCGACGCCGCGCGGGCGCTGGGCATCGAGAGCCCGCTCTCGCCGGTGCCCGCGCTCGCGCTCGGCGCGTTCGAGGTGACGCCGCTCGAGCTGGCGCGCGCGTACGTCGCGTTCGCGAACGGCGGGCAGAGCCCGCGCGGGGCGACGGCGCTCGTCGCCGCGTACGCCGGCAACGGCGACACGTGGGAGCTCGACACGGCCGAGCCGACGGTGGCGATGTCACCGGCCGAGGCGTACCTGATGACGTCGTTGCCGGAGAGCGTCGTGACGAGCGGGACGGGCGCCGCGGCGCGAGGGCTCGGCGTGCCCGGCGCGATCGCGGGCAAGACCGGCACCACCAACGACGGCCGCGACGCGTGGTTCGTCGGCTACTCGCCGACGCTGCTCGCGCTGGTGTGGGTCGGCTTCGACAGCAACGAGCCGCACGGTCTGCCGGGTTCCGAGGGCGCGCTGCCGATCTGGTCGGACTTCATGAAGCAGGCGCTCGAGCTGAACGTGCCGGTGCAGTCGTTCGCCGTTCCGGCGGGCATCGCGTTCGCGGAGGTCGACACGACGAACGGCCGCCTCGCGACGCGCCACTGTCCGGCGGTCGTGCGCGAGACGTTCCTCGCGGGCACCGAGCCGCCGCCGTGTCAGGAGCGCGGAGTCGCCCGCACGACCCCGCCCCGGCGACCGAGCCACTTCCGTCGTCATGGGGAAGGCGTCGTGGTATGGCGACGCGCATCAGGGGCGCCGGACCGCCAGTGGTGAGATCTACGACATGAAGGGGATGACGGCGGCGCACCGGACGTGGCCCTTCGGCACGCGTGTCAGAGTCACCAACGTCGCCAACGCGAAGTCCATCGTCGTGCGCATCAATGATCGGGGGCCGTTCGTCGATGGAAGGATCATCGACCTGTCACGCGCGGCGGCGCGCGAGCTCGGGGTTCTCGGAACCGGGGTGGTCACCGTGCGGCTCGAAGTGCTCGAGGACGCGGCGGGCGGGACGCCGGCCGGCCGCTGACGCGCGGCTCACCCGCGCCGGTCCCATGGACTCAGGCTACAATCTCGCCGCCGTGGCGAGAATTCTCGTGGCCGACGACCACGACGACGCGCGGAGCGTCTTCGCGTCCGTCTTGCGCGACGCGGGGCACGAAGTGCTCGAAGCGGCGGACGGCCTGCAGGCGCTGACCCTGTTCGAGCGGCAGCGTCCGGACGTCGCGCTGATCGACATCTTCATGCCCGGCCGTGACGGCGTCGAAGTCATTCGCACGATGCGCGCCACCGATCAGCGCATTCGCATCCTCGCCGTCTCCGCGGGCTGGCACCTGAAGCTGCAGATCGTGAGCGGCGGGTCGCCGCAGGACGTGCTCCACGACGCCTGGGAAGCCGGCGCGGATGGCACGCTGTCGAAGCCGGTGGACCACCGCTTCCTCGCCGCCGAAGTCGACCGGCTCCTGCGCGAGCGTCCCGTCGACTAGGAAAAAATGGCCGACCGTGCGCTCATCGCGGTCTGTGCGGGCTGCTGCTGCGGCCACCCCGAGAGCGGGGGCCCGAAGACGCCGCCTCGCACGCTGAAGCCCGCGATCCGACGGCGGATGAAGGGGGCGCAGCTCGACGGGCTGGCGCGTGTCGCCTTCACCGACTGCCTGGGGCCCTGCAGCGAGGCCAACGTCGTGTTTCTCTTCATCGACGGAGAGCCGGTGTGGCTACGGCGCATGAACACGGAGCCGCTCTACGACGCGTTCTTCGCGTGGCTCCGCGCGGCGCTGACGAACGGTGCCAGGCCGTCCCTTCCCCCGGAGCTCGCGAAAAGGTCGTTTACCTGGACCGGCGGCGGCCGGGGCCCCTCGCCGCCCATCGCACCTTGACGGCGGGGTCACTATGAAATCGATGGCGTCGGGATTGCACCTAGCTCCATCCCAGAGGAGCCAATGGGCATCTATCCCGAGGTTCAGCGGTTTCTGGAAACGCATGAGAAGTGCGGAGAGGTGACCAAGGAGGCGGGTCGTCCGAGCGTGGACGGCTACCGCATCCACGTCGCCTGCCCCTGCGGGGCCGTGCTCGACCGCTGGGTGACCCCGGCGGACGCGCGCCACGACCTCGTCCACACCTCCCTGCTCGCCGGCCGTAATTGATCGCAATGGGGGGTGCGTCTCGCACCGCCCATTTCCCCCCTGCGCTGCGGACGGCCTCGCCTTCAGCGGGAGCGGCCCAGGCGTCGTAGCGCCGGGCCGCTGAGGCGGGTCAGGATCCAATCCTTTCGCAGACGCGCGCCCAGGCGTTCGTAGAAGCCGATCGCGGGCGTGTTCCAGTCGAGCACCGTCCACTCCATCCGGCCGCAGCCGCGGCGCGTGGCGATCCGCGCCAGCGCGGCGAGCAGGGCCTTGCCGGCTCCGCGACCGCGGGCGTCCGGCGAGACGAAGAGGTCCTCCAGGTAGAGCGTGGGACGGGCGAGGAACGTGGAGTACGTGAAGAAGTAGAGCGCGAAGCCCACCGCGCGGCGGCCGTCGAAGCAGAGCAACGTCTCGAAGTAGCGCGGCGTGCCGAAGCCGTGGCGCAGGATGCGCGGGAGCGTGGCGTCGACCTCGTGCGCGAGGCGCTCGTAGTCCGCGAGGCCGCGGATCAGCGCCAGGATCGTCGGCGCGTCGCGGCGTGTCCCCGCGCGAATGCGAAGCCGCCCGCGCGCGCGTCGCCGAGGCTTCGGGCTCACGTCTCGATCACGCGCCGCGCGCTGGACGTCGGTCATCGCGTGGCCACGCATTCTCTCATCTCGGGCGGCCGCGCGGAACCCGTCGGCGAGCCCCCACGGCCGTTTCGTTTCCATTGACGACGTGGAGCATTTGGTTGTTTCTATAGTTCGCCGTCTGCATGGCCGCGCTCGGCATCGGCATCATCGGGATCGGCAAGCACGGGCTGCGCTACGTCCACCACCTCACGGAGGAGGTCGACGATGCGCGGCTCGTCGCGGTGTCCCGCCGCGACCGCGACGAAGGGGTCGCGGTCGCGCGCGCCCACGGCTGCGCGTTCCACGACGACTGGCGCGCGCTCGTGAAGGATCCCGCCGTCGACGCGGTCGTCGTCGTCGTGCCGCCGACCCTCAACGCGCCGATCGCCGAAGCGGTGTGCGCGGCGGGCAAGCCCCTGCTGCTCGAGAAGCCGCTCGCGCCGACGGTGGAGGCCGGTCGGCGGATCGCCGAGGCGGTCAAGGCCTCCGGCGTCCGCGCGATGGTCGCCCAGACGCTTCGCTACGATGCGACGGTGGCGGCGGTGCGCGCGGAGCTCCCCGGCATCGCCCCGGTCCACGCCCTGATGCTGAGCCAGCGCTTCGAGCCGTCGCCGCTGGCGTGGCTCGATCGCAGCGCGGAGAGCGGCGGCGGTGTGCTGCTCCACACCGGCGTCCACAGCATCGACCTGCTCCGGGTCCTGACGGGCCGCGAGGTGACCTCGGTCGCGTGTACCACGACGCGGGTCACCGCCACCGAGACCGAGGACAACTTCGTGATGCTCGCGCGCTTCGACGCGCCCGAGCTGCTCGGCCAGGTGTCGGGGTCGCGCGCGGCGGGTGGGCGCGTCGGCACCATCGAGGTCGCCGGCGCCGGCGGCACGATCGTCGCGGACCACGTCCAGGGAACGGCGTCGCTGATCCGGGGTCGGACGAGCACGCCGCTCCGGGTCGAGCCCGCGGTCCCGACGGTCCGCGAAGTCTTGCGCGCGTTCGTCAGCAGCGTGCGCACCGGCGGGGCCGTGCCCGTGCCCGTCGAGGAGGGCCTCCGGGCGGTGGCCATCGTCGAAGCGGGCTATCGCTCGGCCTCGCGCGGCGGCGCGCCGGTCGCGGTCGAGGCCGTGTGAGGCTTGACGGCGAGGACGACCACGCTGTTCGCGAGCGCGGCCGGCGTCCAGACGGTCTCGATGGCGCGGAGCGCGCGATAGACCGCGGCGAGCCCTCGCGACAGACGCGGCTGGTGCAGCGTGGTGGACGGGATCAGGTTCGTGAAGGCGTGGATCCCCCACGCGCGCTGCGTCCGGAGTCCCGCCGCCGCCAGGCGCCGCACGAGATCGCGGCGGCTGAAGAGCGTCAGCGTTCCGTACCCCGGATAGGACAGCACCAGCGGGGCGCGCGAAGGCCGGCGCAGCGCGCGCCACAGCGTCCCGGCGGAGATCCCGTACCCGAGCGCGTCCCGCGTGAGCGCGCTCGCGGCGGTCCACGCGAGGTCGAAGCTCCACTTGTGCTCGTACTCGAGCACGACGCGGCCGCCGGGACGGAGCACGCGCGCGATCTCGGCGAGCGCCCGGTCGGGATCGTCGACGAAGCTCAGCGTGCTGCCGCAGCAGCTGACCACGTCGAAGCTTCCGTCGGCATAGGGCAGCGCCGTGAGATCGCCGCGGGCGAGCGCCGCCGCCGGCACGCGCTGTCGCGCGAGCGCCAGCAGCGCGGCCGCGAGATCCACGCCGTGGGTCACGTAGCCGAGGCGCTGGAGCAGGACCGTCTGGAAGCCGTGGCCGCAGCCCGCGTCGAGGGCGCGGCCGCGCGGCCCGGCCGAAGGCGCGAGCGCGTGCGCGAGGATCGCGTGCAGCCGGGCGTAGAGGTGCTCGTACCACGGCTCGAGCACGTCGTACTCGGGAGCCATCGCGTCGAAGATCTCGGCGGGCGTCGCCATCGTGCGATGCTCTAGCACGATCGAGGGGAAAGGGAGGCCCGAATGTCGAATCGGCGCGTAGCGATGCGCGTGGAGGAGAACGGCGCCCGCTCGGTGAGCGCGATCCTCTCACGGATGCAGCGGTCGGCGTTTCAGGGACGGAAGCTCGGCGAGGCGTTCGAGGCGTGGAAGGGCATGATCGACGGCGAGAGTCTGATCTGCCTCGGGCTCGCGGGCTCGCTCGCCAGCGCCGGCCTCTGGCCGCTCGTGGCGTGGCTCGTCGAGCGCGGCTATGCCGATCTCGTCGCCTCGACGTGCGCCAACGTCACGGAGGATGTCCTCGAGCTGCGTGGCGCCGAGCTCTACCAGGTCGATCCCGAGCACGTCGACGACACCGCGCTCTGGGACGCACGCCGCTACCGCTTCTACGACCACGTCGTGAGCGCGGTGGAGTACGACGCGATGGAGTCGTTCACCGCGGACTTCTTCCGCCACCTCGCGGGCTCGTGGAAGCACGCGACGATCAGCGGCGCGCGCTTCATGACCGAGTACGGCCGGTGGCTCGAGTCGCACGGCCTCGGCGGCTCGGTGGCCGCGACCTGCGCCCGCCACGCCGTCCCGCTCTTCGTTCCCGCCGCGCACGACGGGCCGCTGGCCGAGGGCTATCGCGAGAGCGGCGTGCGCGGCCCTGCCGTCGACTTCTTCCGCGACTACGACATCGCGCTCAAGGTCATGGAGCGCTACATGGCGCCCGGCCGAGGCACCTCCGCGATCTTCCTCGGTGGCGGCGTCCCGAAGGACTTCATCCAGATCACCGCGACCAGCGTCTGCGCGATCCGCGGGGGCGAGGCGAGCCCGCATCGCGCCGCCATCCAGATCACCACGGACAACACGGTGTTCGGCGGGCTGGGCGGCGCGAGCGTCGCCAGCGAGTGCATCTCGTGGGGCAAGGAGACGCCGGACGGCGTGAACGTGATGTGCTTCACCGACGCGACGATCGCGCTCCCGCTGATCTGTCAGGGGCTCGCGGAGCACTACGGCCCGTCGCACCGCCGCACGCGCGGGCATATCGGTGACGCGTTCGGAGAATTTCTCGAGTCGTAGGGCAGTCGCGGAGGGCCGGGATTCACTCCCGGCCCGCACCGAGGGGGCTTGGGGGTGCGTCTCGCACACCCCACGTTCTCACGTCGGATGCCGGGCACTTTTGCATCAGGCGTGCCCGCGTGGGCGGCGGATCTCGGTGGCACTGCGGCTGCAACGTCGATCGCGCGATGGCGACGGTACTCGTGCGGCCGGACATCGCGGACGGCGCCTGGGTCGGGCACGGCGC
>Ga0194128_10001770_pt1 | contig 36934 bp, 44 predicted proteins | sample TA2KigCa65mmetaG_FD_148650 | JGI IMG/M metagenome (GOLD analysis project Ga0194128, IMG submission 148650) | Freshwater microbial communities from Lake Tanganyika, Tanzania - TA2015037 Kigoma Deep Cast 65m | ecosystem: Environmental > Aquatic > Freshwater > Lake | place: Tanzania: Lake...
GTAATACACAAATCGCCCGAGCGCATGCCCGCTAAGTGATTCACAATGAACCGCTTACCTCGCGCTCCCGCACGAGGTAAACGCTCTTCGCAGTAAACTCCCGCTAGACGGCATGCTACGTTGGAGGATTCCCCCGCAATGGATTTCCTCGCAGGACTCAACCCAGAACAACGTGAAGCGGTCGCTCATACAGAAGGCCCGCTGCTGATACTCGCCGGCGCCGGTTCCGGCAAGACGCGCGTCATCACTCACCGCATTGGCCACTTGATCAAACAAAAAGGCGTGCCGCCGCACGCGATCATGGCGGTGACATTTACCAACAAGGCGTCGAAGGAGATGCGCGAGCGCGTCGCCAAGCTTCTTCAAGAGCCGGATCCGAACCGCCTGCCGAAACTCTCCACCTTCCACTCGTTCTGCGTGCGCTTCCTGCGACGCGACGGCGCGCGGCTCGCTGACATCCGGCAAAACTTCACGCCGACATTCAACATCTACGACGACGACGATCAGATCTCGGTCATCAAGCAGATCTACAAAGCGCTCGGCCTCGACGAGAAGTTCATGCAGTACCGTGCGGCATTGTCGCGCATTTCGCAAGCAAAGTCGTCGAAGGAAACTCCGGCCGATTTCTACAAGCAAACGGTCGATCCGCGGATGTCGCGGCTAGCGGTGATCTACGAGCGTTACGAGTCGCGTCTGATCGAAGCCAACGCGCTTGATTTCGATGACCTACTTCTTGAAACCGTTCGGCTGCTGTCCTACGACAAGGATCTGCGCGACCGCTACAACGACTGGCTGCGCTACATCATGATCGATGAGTATCAGGACACCAACCGCACGCAGTATGAGTTGATGCGCCTGCTCACAGCCAAGCACGGCAACGTCGGCGTGGTCGGCGATGAAGACCAGTCGATCTACAGTTGGCGCGGCGCCGACATCCGCAACATCCTCGACTTCGAGAACGACTACCCCGACGCCAAGGTCATCCGCCTCGAACAGAACTATCGCTCGACGAAGAATATTCTCGAAGCCGCCGGCGCCGTCGTCGAAAACAACTTGCAGCGCAAGGGTAAGAAGCTCTGGACCGATTCTGACAACGGAGAGAAGGTCACAGTGTTCGAAGCGCTCGATGGCGAGAACGAAGCGCTCTACATCGCCGATCAAGCAGACAAAGTGCTCGGCAACGATCCGCACACCCGCGTCGCCGTGCTCTACCGAACCAACTTTCAGTCCCGCCAGATTGAAGAAGCGCTGCGGCGTTATGGGCGGCCGTACATCGTCGTCGGGGGCTTTAGCTTCTATCAGCGCGCCGAAGTGAAGGACATTCTTTCGTACCTCAAGGCGGTGCAGGCGCCGGACGATGGCGTCTCGCTTCTGCGCATCATCAACACGCCCGCGCGAGGTATCGGCAAGACGACCTTGGAACAAGTCGAGCAATACAGCCTTGCCAATCAAATGTCGTTCCGCAAAGCGCTTGATAAAATGCTCGCGGACAAGCAACTCGGCGCGCGCGCGGAGAGTTCGCTGCGAGGCTTCGTGCAGTTGATGGACGAGTTGCGAGAGACCGCCTCCACCGAAGACGTCCACGACATCCTCAACGCGATCGTCGAGAAATCGGGCTATCGCGCGATGTTGAAGAGCGATCCCTCGCCCGACGCCGAAACGCGCCTCGCCAACATCGACGAACTTCTCAACGCCGCGGCCGAAGCCAGCGAACGTGGCGAGACGATTACCGATTTTCTCGATCACGCCGCGCTTGTCTCCGACTCCGATCAACTCGACAGCGCCGCACGCATAAGCCTATTGACGATGCACAACGCCAAGGGCCTCGAATTCCCGCACGTCTTCGTCGCAGGCATGGAGGAAGGTCTGTTCCCGCATCAGCGCTCGCTCATCGACAAAAATTCGATGGAAGAAGAGCGGCGCCTCTGTTATGTCGCAATGACGCGCGCCGAGCAAAAGCTTACTTTGAGTTGGGCGCGCTTCCGCCGCAAGTTCGGCGGCGGCCCCAACGAACCGACTCTGCCCTCGCGATTCCTCAAAGAGGTGCCCGGGCGTCTGGTCGAACGCAAAGGCGTGCGCACGAATTACCGCGACGACGATGACGACAATTTCACCGTCGAACTCGATACGGAACGCTACGAAGTCCGAGAGTCGGCGCAACGCAACACGTACACAGGCAAGACATACAATTCGGTCGAAAACGTGCGCGGCTTCTTCAAGGAACGCGGCATCAACGTCCCCGCGCCTAGACAGTATTCGGCGCCCGCCGCGGAACCGAAGCCCTACGCGGTGCCACCGCCCAAACCGGCGCCTTATAAAGCCCCGACGTTGTTCGACGAACCGCCGAAGCCGCCCGCGGCGCCCGCGCCGAAGCTTGCCGGTTCGTTAGCCTATGGCGCCCCGCCCGCGCAGAAGTCTCCGGCAAAACGCCCGGGCACCGAGTACGTCGGCATCACCGTCAACCACTCGAAATTTGGCCGCGGCACCGTGCTGCGTCAAGAGGGTGAGGGCGAGGATGCTAAACTGACCGTTAGCTTTCCCGGTTACGGCCTGAAAAAGCTAGTAGCCAAATTCGCAGGAATCAACCGCTAAGAATGAACACGACGAACATTACCGACAAAGCAGAACGCAAGGCAGTGAAGCGCAAGGCGCGCAAGGCTGCGCCGCCGAAGGCAAAACGCGCCGAAGGCGTAGCGCGCGGATCGAACAAGAAGAAGGTCAAGGTCCTCGCCAAAGGCCAGCGCAAGCGTTAACGATTTTCGTAGTCTCGAACAATTAGGGCGGCTTCGCGCCGCCCTTTTGACATTCCCCGACGGAGGCCCGCATGGGAAATTTGTTTCGCACCAAGAACATCGACCAGTTGATCGAGGAGTCGGAACAGAAAGGGCGGAGCCTCGCACGCACGCTGGGTCCTTGGAGTCTTACCGCTCTCGGTATTGGCGCCGTCATCGGCGCGGGTATTTTCACGCTTACTGGCACGGCCGCGGCGGGACTGACGCTGAACACGCATTCGATTCTGCATGCGCCCGTGCTCGACCTGTTGTGGAACGGTCCGAACGCGGTGTCGACGATCGGCCGTCCAGGCGCCGGCCCGGGCGTCGCGCTGTCGTTCGTGATTCTCGCGCTGATCTGCGGGCTGGCCGGCCTTTGTTACGCCGAACTCGCATCGATGATTCCGGTTGCCGGTAGCGCGTATACATACGCCTATGCAACGCTTGGCGAAATTGTCGCCTGGATCATCGGTTGGGATCTCATCCTTGAGTACGCCGTGTCGAACATGGCTGTCGCCGTCGGCTTCTCCGCGTACTTCAACTCGATCCTCGACGCGCTTTTCGGCGTGCACCTGCCTCGTGAACTCAGCGAGCCGATGATCGTCAACGGCGAATTTTCCGGGGCATGGTTCAACGTACCGGCGCTGCTGATTATCCTCGTGCTCTCGGCAATTCTCGTGCGCGGCGTCAAGGAAAGCGCAGGCGCCAACAACGTGATGGTGATCATCAAGGTCGGCGCGATTCTCATCTTCGTCATCGGCGCGTCGCGCGCTGTCAACCCAACGAACTGGCAGCCGTTCATGCCTAACGGATTCAGTGGCGTACTGACCGGCGCGGCCATCGTCTTCTTCACCTATATCGGTTTCGACTCGGTTTCCACCGCCGCCGAAGAGTGCAAGAATCCCAAGCGCGATCTGCCGCTCGGCATCTTCTTCACACTCGGAATCTGCGCCATTCTCTATGCATCGGTCGCGCTGGTTCTCACCGGCATCGCCGATTGGCGTTCCTTGAACAACGCCGCGCCCGTGGCCAATGCGCTCAAGGCGATCGGCTTCGAAGGGCTGCAAGGCGTCGTAAGCGTCGGCGCCGCGATCGGCATGATTAGTTCGCTCCTGGTGTTTCAGTACGGTCAGGCGCGCGTCTGGTTCGCGATGTCGCGCGATAAACTGCTGCCGGACATTTTCAGCAAGGTTCACCCCAGGCATCAAACGCCGCATATTTCGACCTGGGTCGCCGGCTTTGCGGTTGGAGTGCCCGCGGGAATCTGGGATATCGGCACGTTCGCAGACTTGTCTAACATAGGCACGCTATTTGCGTTCGCGCTCGCTTCGGCCGGCGTGATCGTGCTTCGAAAAAACCAACCGGACCGCCCGCGCGGCTTCCGCGTTCCGCTCGTTCCGCTGATTCCGATACTCTCGATCCTCATGTGCGTCATCCTCATGATGAGCCTGCCGCTTGAGACGTGGATTCGGTTTTTCGTCTGGCTGATTATCGGGCTGATCATCTACTTCCTCTACAGCCGGCCGCGTCTCGAAAACGCCTGATGAAACTTCTCGGCCTCACATTCGCCGTAGCGCTCCTCATGGCGACGACCATTCCGGCAAGCTTGGCAAGAGATCTCGGCGCGCGGCTGATCATCGCAGCCGGCATCTATTTCGCAGCCACAGCCGGGCGCGAGTAACACTTTGCGGCCCTAAAACGCCTTATACTAGACGAACGCCGTCTCGACGGCGAAGATCAACCCCAAACTACAAGGAGTTCATACGGTGAGAATTCTCAGCCTGACCTTCGCCGGCTTGATGCTGGCGGTGGCTACGATGCCGGCCGCTGAAAAGCCCAGCGCCGAGCACGTGAAAATGATGAAGGACCTCGGTGCGCAGATGGGCGCCATTCGCAAGAGTGTCGACGTTGCAAAGAACGCCGCCGCTATGGAAGAGACGATGAAGGCCGTCACGAAGTATTGGGCGTCGAAGTCCGACGCTGCCAAGAAGGCCTGCGCCGACAGCACAGCCGGCGCCGCCGCGGCCGCCAAGGCCGGTGACGACAAAGCCGCTCTCGGCGCCGCGATGAAGATGGTCGGCGCGGGCTGCAAGGGCTGCCACGACGCACATCGCGAAAAAGTTTCGGACACCGAATACCTCATCAAATAACGATTTCAGCGTTTGTTGAAAAGGCCCTCGCTCGTCGAGGGCCTTTTGATTATTAGGCGCTCAGCACGAAGCGGATGACATCTTCGTAGACCTCGTCGCGATTGGTTTCCAGCAACAAGTTGTGCCGCGCTCCGGAATACAATTTCTCATCTCGCAGCGGTGACGAAGTCCATGCAAGGAACCGCCGCTCCGGCTTGGCGATTGTGTCGGCGTCGCCGTGCAGCATTAACAACGGCGCGCGAATCGCGGCCGCGTTGCGTTTCACGTTTTTCACGGTTTGAAAGAACGTCTCAAAAGCCGGCCCCGTCGCGCGCTGATGGAACAACGGGTCGCCCAGATATTGCCGCACTAACTCTTCGTCGCGCGACACCTCTTCGACGCCGAGCCTCGGCGATAGATTCGCTCTCGGAGCAACCATCGACAGGAGCTTGCCGATGAGCAGTATCATCGGCGACAGCGAAACTTTCCCCAACGGCGCGGCCAGCGTAATCAGCGGTGTCGAAGCGCCCGTCGCCGCCGCCCAATCCAACACGACGATCGATCCGAGCGACAGCCCAAGTATCGCGTCCGGCTTCACATGATCGACAACGGTTGACAGATCCTCGCGCATCGGAGACCAAACGCGTGGCAGCTCGCGCTCGCTGCCATGCCCCGGCAGATCGAATCCGTGCAACTCGATCCCCGCCGCCGCCAGCGCGGATGCCAGCATCCGATACGGCAACATCTCTTTGTGCTCACCATATCCGTGCACATAGAGCAGCCGCTTCCGCAACTGCGGCGGCGCATTCCGCACGGCTGAAATCGCCCGCCGCGGCCCCGCGATCTCATAACGCAGCTCAGGAGAAAGGCCAGACACGTTCAATCGTCTTCGACAACATCCACGCTTTGTCGTCTTCGTTCAGAAACTTCATATCGTTTCGAACCACGCGCAGCGTTTGCTCATACGTGGCGTGCGGCAAGCACACCGGCCAATCGGTCGCCCACATCAGCCGTTGCGGGCCGAACGCCTGATGCAGCCGCTTCACGTGCTCTTGCGAATCCATCCACGGATACTGTTGCTTCGACAGCGCCCACGTGTGCGAGATCTTGACGAACAATTTCGGATGACGCTTCAGCGCAATCAACTTCTCCAACTCCGCGGGTTGCGCGACAGGCGTATCGGCCATGTGATCGACCACAATGGTCAACTCGGGAAACTCATCAATCAGAGTGCCGATGTCCGGCATCCGCGATATTGGCGCAAGCAGCGTCATCGGCACGCCTAACTCCGAGCAGCGCTTGAACAGCGGCTTCATCAACGATCCGCGAATCCAATCGCCCGACGCGTTCGCCGCGGGCGACAAACGCACGCCGCGACAACCCGCCTCCGTCAACTCCGCCAGATGCTCGGGCGCGTCCGGGTTCTCCGGATTCACGCGGCACACACCCTGGAAATACTGCGGATACTTCTTCAGCGTGCTCAACAAGAACGAGTTGTCGAACATGTAGTGGCGGACCTGAATGATCACGGTTTTGGCCACACCGTTCTGCTTCATCAACTCGATCAACATCTCGGGAGACTTGTCGTCTTCGGGATGCGAAGAGTTCCCCTTCCAGTACGGATAGCGGGGGTCTTTCTTGTACACGTGTACGTGCGGGTCGATAATTCGATAGGGTGTGGCGGCGCTCATTGCAGCTCCAGCCGCGAGCATTTCACGGCGTGTCATACATAGATACTTTACGTCATCGGTACACTAATCTGGTGGAAGCCTTTGCGATCTTTGCTATCTCACTCGCCGTTCTGCTTGTCTGCGCCAAATACTTCGTCGAAAGCGCGGCGCTGCTTGCCGAAGCCGCCGGCGTTTCGCCGCTCGTGGTCGGTATGACGGTCATTGCGTTCGGAACATCGGCGCCCGAACTTGTCGTTAACACGCTCGCTGCCTATCGCGGCGAGACCGGCCTCGCCTTCGGCAACGTCGCTGGGTCGTGCATTGTCAATTCCGGATTCGTCCTCGCTGTCACCGCGTTGATCCGTCCGCTACGCGTCGAAACCTCGATCATCACGCGGGAAATTCCGATGCTCATCGCGGGCGTCGCGGCTCTACTCATCTTAGCCGCCGACAACGTTCTAAGCCGTGCCGATGGACTGATCCTGCTTCTGTTATTCGGAATCTTCCTCTACTACACAGCGATCTACGCCGCCGCCAAGCGCGCTCTCGAAGGCCCCGATCCGTTCGCCGAAGAAGTCGCGGCCAACGCCGTCTCCCGTAAGCCATCGGCCAAGGACGCCATCATACTGCTGGCCAGTCTCGCCGGCGTTTCGATCAGCGCCGGCTACGCGGTCGACGGCGCTAGCGCGCTCGCCCGCGTGTTCGGATTGTCCGAGGCGTTGATCGGCCTCACCATCGTATCGCTCGGCACTACTCTTCCGGAACTGACCACCTGCATCATCGCCGCGCGCCGCGGCAACGCCGACATCGCGCTCGGCAATGTCGTCGGATCGAATCTGTTCAACATCATGGCCATCGGCGGCAGCGCCGCAACTACGCGCGCGGTCCCCGTACCGGATGGGGGACAAGTCGACCTCGCGGCGATGGCCCTGCTCACTGTCGTCCTGCTGCCGATAGCGATCCGCTCCGGCCGTCAAGTGACGCGCGGCGAAGGCGCGTTCCTGCTGACTCTCTACCTCGCCTACCTCAGTTTCCGCCTGACGACACAATCTTAGGCGCGCCAACCGGCTTGGTTCGCGGCGTCTTCAATTCCACTTTGTCGAAGACCTTGCCTTCAATGTCGACCGCCTGTATCAGCGCGGTGCCGTCGGCGCGCAGCCGGAAGCTCCAGACGTGATTGCGGCCTTCGGCTTTCGCCAGCCACCAGCCTTCCTCCTTCGACGGAACCGTGCGCGTGTTCACCGCGTACGCGCCGTCGCCGAGGTAAAGAATGCCGTTCGCGTCGTCGCGCTTATGCCCCCGCAGCGGGTGCGTGCGCTTGTAGTTGTGATGATCGTGCTCGAGCACCGCCGTCACGCCATACTTCTCCCAGTGCGGCATCCACTCCTTGCGAATTTCGATCGAGCGCGCCGCATCGAGCGGCCCGCCGCCTTCCTTCGGCGCCTTCGTCGTACCGTAGGCCGGATAGTGATACGTCACAAACTGAAACTGTTTGTTCGTCCTTGCGGCCAGCGCCTGTTCCAACCACGCTGCCTGCGGGCCCTTGATCGGCTCGGTGTGATCGGTGTCGAGAGCCAATATCGACAGATAGTCGGCAAAGTCGTTTGCGAAATACGACTTCCCGCCCGGCGTCTGGAACAGCGAATAATAGAACGGCGCGTCCTCCGGAATCTTGCCCTTGTAGCCGCCCCTCACTTCATGATTGCCGATGCCAACGACCATCGGAATCAAGCGCCCATCTGCGCCCACCGAGTGCTGCATCCACGACTTCAACCAATCCGCCCACCGCGCCGACGACACACCATTCGCGTAAGCCAGGTCGCCGGAAAGCACCGCGAAGTCCGGATCGAGCGATCCGACGACCGCGTTCATCTTGTCGAGCCGCGCGCGGGTGTGCATCATGTCGCCGCCCGCGACGAAATGAACCGGGCGGTTCAGGTCGCGCGGCATCGTTCGGAACCGCCAACCTTCGTCGACCCTTTCAATCTTCTTGCCGATCATGAACTCGTAATTCGAGTCGGGAGAGAGCGCAGTCAACTGCACGCGCCGCCCTTGCAGCGTCGTATCGGAGATCGCAAACTTCGTCCCCTTGGCGGCCTTCCATTCCTGCGTACCAACCCGTCGGTAATGCAGGTCGAGCGAACTCGTCGTGCGAAGGTCCACCCAATTCACGGTCATCGTCGTGGCCGGGTCGGCCGACCACGTCAAATACAACCCGACAAAGTCTTGTGCAGCGAGCGGCGTCAACAGCGCCAATAACGCAAGAAGGATTCGCATCCCTACATACTACCGAATGCGGCGCGCGGCGGCGATGACCCCGAACGCGATGGCGGTCAACACCAACGTTCCGGGTTCCGGTTGTGACTCCGTGAAGATCCGCACCTCGTCGAGAGTGAATGCATTCGTGACCGCCGTGATCGATACCGAAGAGAGCGTAAGCTGCGTAATCGAGTCACGATTCGGAAGCAGTTCCAGACCGCGCAATGCATGGTTCGCGTAGCTGCTCCCAGGATTCCCGAACACATCGGTACCCGCCAAACACGCGCCCCCCAGCCCGCAAAGGCTACGGCCGGCATAGCCTAACACCGGCGCGCCAAAATCGATCGTCGACGTCAAACCGCTCATCGAAAAACCGCTTCTCTGCACGTGGAATAGCCAGACGTCGACCATCGTACCGGCCGCGAGCATTGTCGAACTTCCTGGCCACAAAGTGCTGTTTGTGATTCCTATAGTCAATGTGTCCAGTCTCACCGCCTCGGGCAAGGCAAAGTGCGTACGCTCCAAAATCAGAAACGTATTCGAATTTGACGTTAGCGCGCCAGCGGACAAGTTCTGCGAGCCGCTCAGCAAGGTCACGTTCGCCGACGTGATCGGCGCTGAGTACGGCGGGAGGCTCAGGGCCGCGAACAGAACGTATAGAACTTTCATCGCTACAGAAATAGTGGACGGCCTTTCGGAAAATTCTCAGGCCCCCGCACAAAAAGTATGCCGACATCTGCACTACAATCTCTAGAGCATGCAACGCCGTCAATTCCTCGTTTCCGCCGCCACGGCGCCTCAATCCTGGAGCCAAGCCAACGATCGAGTCCGCGTCGCCATCGTCGGTCTCGGCGGACGGGGCATGGCGCACATCAAGGAGATCATTCCCGCCAGCAACATGGAGATCGCCGCACTGGTCGAAGTCGATGGCGCGCGCGCCGAGGCAGCGTCGCAAGACGTCTTCAAACGCACCGGGAAGCGGCCCATCATCGAATCCGACATGCGCCGCGTCTTCGACAACAAATCGATCGACGCCGTAACGATCGCGACCACGAATCACTGGCACGCGCTCACCGCGATTTGGGCGATGCAAGCGGGCAAAGACGTCTACGTCGAAAAGCCGGTATCGCACAACGTCTTCGAGGGCCAGCAACTTGTCGCCGCCGCGCGTAAATATAAGCGTATCGCCGCCGGCGGCACGCAGCGCCGCTGGTGGGGCCGCTGGCGAAAGGCCGTCGAACTGATGCACGCCGGTGTGATCGGCGACATCTACCAAACGAACTTTGTGTTTCCAGGAGGCCGCGATTCGATCGGCTTCAAGCCCGTAAAAGAACCGCCGGCGAATTTGAATTGGGACCTTTGGCTCGGTCCCGCGCCGATGCAGCCGTATCATGAAAATCTAGTGCACTACAACTGGCACTGGTTCTGGGACTTCGGCAACGGCGAGCTCGGCAACAACGGCATCCACATGATCGACATCTGCCGCTGGGCGATGAAGAAGTCGTTGCCGGTCGCAGTGTCGTCCACTGGCGGCCGGTTCGGCTACAAAGACCAGGCGCAGACGCCCAATACGCAGAACGTCACATGGACGTTTGAAGATGGCTCGATGATCGTGGGCCAGCTTCGCGGCCTCTACACGCAGGAGCCGATGTCGTGGGATTTCTTCGGCTCGAAGGGCCACCTGGCAATGAAGGCCAACGGCGAATTTACGATTCGCCTCGGCCGATCGAAAACGAACGAACCCGCCGTCGAAAGCCCCGCGAACATTGACCATTTCGCTAACTTTTCCGCCGCCGTCCGCGCGCGCGATCCGAAGCTGCTTCACGCCGAGATCGAAGAAACGCATCTGTCCACGGCGCTTTGCCATCTTGGTAACATCGCCTATCGGCTCAATCGCAATCTCAAGTTCGATCCACGCGCCGTTCGCTTCGTGAATGACCGCGAAGCCGACACACACCTCACCCGCAATTACCGCAAACCCTACATCGTTCCGGAGAGAGTATGACCACCGAACGCCGCTCGTTCCTTGCCACCACCGGACTCGCACTTTCAGCGCGCCCGCTCACCGACAAGGAAAAATTTTCGTGCATCGCATCGAACTCTTGGCCCATCCGGCAGCTTTTCAAAACGCGTTCAACTCGCCCCAGCCCGCAGTCTGATGAGATGAAGAAGAAGTACGGCACGCTGACGATGCTCGACTTCCCGCAGTTCACCAAGGACACGTTTCCGGGCGTCTATCAGATGGACCTGTTCAGCGGACTGTTCGGCGACACCACCGATGAGTCGATGTACGCAAAGTCCGAAATGACCTTCAACGGCAACACGCGCACGGTGTTCGAGTTTGATCCGTCGCTGCCAAACGCGCGCAAATGGCTCGAAAAGATGGCGGCAAAACAATCGGCCACCGGAACGAAATGCCATCATATCTCCAACAACGCGCCGCGCGATCTCGCCGATCCCGATCCCGCCAAGCGCCGCGCCGGAATTGAAGTCGCCAAGAAGTGGCTCGACGGCGTCGCCATTCTCGGCGCGAAGTCGATGCGCGTCAATAGCGGCGGGCCTCGCATCGCTCCCGGCGCGGTTGTCACCACGGACTATCCAAAGGCCGACGATCTCGCCAAGCTGCTCGGCTATTGCATCGAATCGCTGAAGGAACTGGCCGATCACGGCGGCCGCGTCGGCGTGAAGGTGACGCTCGAAAACCACTGGGGCCTCACGGCGAATCCGATGAACATTCGCATCATGCTCGACGAGGTGAACCATCCCTATTGCGAAGCGTCTCCGGACTTCTGCAATTGGGAACACGAGTATCACCTCTATCACGGTCTGGCCGCGCTAGCGCCCTATACACACACCACGGTCCACGCAAAATACTGGAACCGCTGGAAAGAACAGGACGTGCGGAAGAGCGTGAAGATCATGACCGCCGCGCGCTTCCAGGGCGTCTTCGCGTTGGAATACGAAGACGGTCCGTGGGACGGCGTTGAAGGCGCGAAGTATCTTTACAAGGAAGTGCTCGCGGCGCTATGAGGGCTCCACCGGGGAATGCCCGCCTTCGAATCGAAGGAGGGACCCGATCGGATCTTTCGAATCGAGCGAAAACACGACAGGCCCCGTCATCCTACAAAGCGGATGGTGGAGCGGAACTACCGGCACGGGCGCGTCATCACATGGGACTTCCACGCCGGACTGATCGATCCACACCACGCAGCCTCGCGCTTTCCGCCACGTCAACAACGCCTTCGGCGATCCACCCGGAATATCGAACTCGGCGAAGAAACCGACGCCGCCGCCGAGATCGAAGATCCAGCCCTTTCCGCACGACCACGCGCGCAACGGCGCGATGTCGATGTGTTCCACCGGATGTAATTTCGCTTCGGCAACTCGTTGCGTCCAATCGGCGCGCGCTCGACCGGTCCTCCGCCGGGATCGCCGAACGGCCAACGTGCTCACGCCGATCGCGACCGACGCGCCGACGATCGATGGAGCGCCGCTGGCCCAAAGAACCACCACCGAGATCGCACCACCAATCAGCAGCGAAGCTGGCATTCGACCGCGCTGTTCCCGCCGCGCCGAAGCAACGGCGGCCTCGCCCTGCCGCTCCAAGTCCGCGAGCTCAAATGAATTGATCGGACGCCGCTCCGCGCGGATTAGTCCGGATGTCGCATCGGGATGCACGTGTTTCAATTCTATCGGCCGGTGCGGCCGATTCCTCCACACCGCGCGGTCTGATACACTCCATCGGCATGAGAGTTCTCACCGCATTGCTGCTAACCGCATGCTTGGCCAACGCCTCCGGTTTGCAGCGTCTGCTCTACGTCGCCGACAAAACCGGCATTAGTGTCTACGACATCGACAACGGCCATAAGTTCGTTCGTAAGATCGACATCCCCGACTCCGCCACTTACAAAGGCATCTCCGCCAGCGTGCCGCTCGGCAAACTCTACGTCACGTCGAATCTGAAGGACGATCTCATCTGCATCGATCTTGCAACCGACAAAGTCGTTTGGCGCAGGCACTACAAAGAGGGCTACGCCGATAGCCAGGCGATGTCGCCCGACGGCAAGACCATCTACATTCCGATGCGCGACAGCGACATCTGGCTCGTTGTCGATGCCGCCACCGGCGATCCCAAAGGTCAGATTAAAGTCTCGCACGGGAAACCCTACGCGCCCGACGATCACCCGATCCTCGGCATCGGCCCTCACAACACCTGGATGAATAAAGACGGTTCGCGCGTCTACATGGAAGTGTTGACCGAACCTTGGGTCTACATCGGCGACACGAAGACGAATGAATTGATCGGCAAGATCGGGCCGTTCTCGAAAGGCATCCGCCCGTTCGCCGTTCGCGACAACGAAAAGTACGTCTACGCCAATGTCGACTGGCTGCTCGGCTTCGAAGTCGGCGCGGTGAAGGACGGCGCGAAATGGGGCGGCAAGATGCTGCATCGCGTCGAAGCGAAGACGCCGCCCGAACGCATCAAGCAGATTCCGAATCCACCCGCGCGCAAGCCGCACTCCACGCCCAGCCATGGCATTAACCTCACGCCGAATCAAAAAGAAGTCTGGGTCGTCGACGGCGTCTACGGCTATGTCTACGTCTACGACGTGACGAAGCTGCCGCCGAAGCATGTCGCCGATGTTGCGCTCTTCAAGGATCCGAGCGAGCGGCCGCATCCCGGTTGGGTTTCGTTCAGCATCGACGGGAAGTACGCATATCCCGATGGCGGCGCCGTGATCGACGCCAAGACCAAAAAGGTCATCGCGCGCATTCCGACCAGCGAAAAACTCATCGAAATCGATTTCCGCGACGGCAAAGTCGCCGCCGTCGGCCGCCGGTGAGCTTCCACGAAGATGTCGCCCGGATCCTCGCCATGCACTGCAATTCATGCCACGGCGATGCCGGTGGTCTGAACACGCGATCGTACGCTGGCCTGATGAAGGGCGGCAACAAAGGGAAACTCATCGAACCGGGCAAAGCCGAAACGAGCCTCCTCGTACACTACATCGACGGTCGCCGCGGGCGCTCGCAGACTATGCCTCTCGGCGACGACAAGCTCAGCCCCGAACAGATCGCGACGATTCGCCGTTGGATCGACGAAGGCGCTCGCGCCGACAAGCCGCTCCCGCCCGCAACGGCCGAATCCAAGACACTGCGCGGCCAAAAGCGATTCGAAATCGCATGCCGCGCGGAGCCCGGAGCGTATTTGCTGTTAAAGATTTCAAGCGGCGCGGCCGTGTTGTTCGAACGTGTCGCCGCGCGCACAACCGGCGGAGAAGAGCGATGGACCGCGCACACCGAACCGCGCTGGCCCGAAGAGGTCACGGTCACCATCGAATCGCACTACGCGCCGTCATCGTGTAAGATCGAGTCGCAATGAACCGCCGCCATTTCCCTGCCCCCTTTCTCGCCGCGAGCCTTGCGCCAGCCGCCGCAAGGAAACTAAACTCCGCGATGCATGCCGGAGGAGACTACCACGCCGTCGCCGGCGCGAGCATGACCTCCAAGGAAAATCTCGAATACAATCTGCGTCACGGCGTTCGGCACCTTACGATTCAACTTCGCAACCGGCCGAATGACGCCGGCTGGGATCTCGACTTGATGAAACGCATGCGCGACGACAGCGAGCGCGCCGGCGTCGAGATCGAAGCGATCCGCATGGAGCCCGACTACATCCGGAAGCCCACCGATCAGGCACTTGATGTGATCGCGGCGAATGTCGCCAAGGCCGGTCAAATCGGCGTAAAGGTCATCACCTACCACTGGACGATGATTCCGATTCGACGCAATCGCAAGACTCCGGGCCGCGGCGGGTCGGAGTATAACGGCTTCAAACTCGAATCGAACTGGCAGTCGCTGCCCGTTGAGGCCGCCGGCAAAGTCACACACGAGGAATATTAGCGGCGCATCGCGAGATTCTTGAAACAGATCGTGCCCGTCGCGCAACAACACAATGTGCGACTGGCCTGCCATCCTTACGATCCGCCCGGACTGCCCTTCGGCTATCAAGGCGCCGACAATTGGGATTCGCCAAACGTCTTTGACGCGATCAAGCGCTACGAAGCTATCGTCGATAGCCCTTTCAACGGCTTTCAACTCTGCCTTGGCACGGTCGCCGAAGGCCTGAAGAATCCGGCCAAGGACGTCGTTCCAGTGGTCGAATACCTCGGCCGCAAGGGTAAGATCTATCAGGTGCACATGCGCAATATCAAGGGAGGGCTCGGCGAATTCGAGGAGGTTTACCCCGACGAGGGAGTGATGAATTTCTTTGCCGTAATGCGCATTTTGCGCGATACGAAGTTCGCGTACTCCATTTGCCCCGACCACATGCCGCATCACCGCGACGACCCGAAATCGCTGCAAGCGTTCGCATTCGGCGCCGGCTACATCAAGGCGCTAATTCAGGCCGTCAACAGCAGGCGATAAGGATAATGGAGGGAATCAATGTTGAAATTGCCGAAACTGAGTGACGCCGCGTTCGAGCGGATGATTGCGACTGAAAAAGGATCGACCATGAGAGCGGGCAGCCTCAAGGGCGCGTTCGTTATCAAACCAAGAACCACTTCTAAACACTCGCGAAAATCGGCGCCGGCGGCGAGTGAACCCGTAGTGCCAAAGCCCAAAGCGCTGTCGGCATCGCGTTAACGGCCGCCTCCCGTATTACGGAGGAAGGGGCGGCGGCTGGGGTAGAGTGTTATTGAATGGTCCAGTTATTGGACCGGCGCGAGGACAAAGTTGTCGAGGCGAGCCTTCGCCTCGACATGCAGCCGGTGGACTTAATTCGAGCCGAGGAGAGTTGGCGGCGATATAGAGACCGCCTATTGCGTTTGTCGGCAGAGCACTCGCATTGGGACTGGTCGATGAAGTCCTCGGACTTGGTGTTCGGGCCGTACCGATGCGTTGGCATTATTCACAAGCGGGCTGTGCAGGGCTTGATGATGGTCGGATGGAGCGGGTATAAGGGGCGGTCGTTGAAGCATCGAGACGAACCGATCCTCTATGTGAAGTATTTGGAAACGGCGCCTTGGAACCTGAGAGAGTTCGCGGGCGATCGAATCCGATACGCCGGAGTCGGCACAGCGCTGCTGCGAGAAGCGGTTCCGATGTCGATGAGATTAGGCATGCACGGGCGGCTCGGGCTTCACTCCTTGCCGCAGGCGGAGAAGTTCTATGACCGGTTCATGGATGACCTTGGCCTTGACTGGAACGTGGAGAACCTCCGGCTGTTCGAACTGACGCGAGAAAAGGCGTTGAAATATATTGCTGATAGTTTTGTTCAAGAAGAGGGGTAGGAGGGCGATAAGATGGTATGGAGATGGAGAAGATGAAACCAGCCAAACTACCCGAATCGGCCATCCGGCGCCTCGCGGCGTTGGAAGACGGCTGTTCAATTCGCGCAGGCAGTCTGAACGGTGTCTTCGCCAAGCCGGGCAAGCGCGCTCCCAAACGCCTGACCGCCAAGTCGACCCGCTAACCGGGTCTAATCCACCTATTTGACGATTTTATAGCGCTGCCATCTTGCATTTGGCCTGCTTCTAGCCTAGACTCAAAGAGTGAGTGTTGATCGCACCCTTAGTCTGCCCGTGGCTATCGGCCAGGGTGTTGTGCGTCCGCTCGTAGTTTCCGGCATCATTCCTCTCGTAGTAGTAGGAATTATTGGGGTAACCGTAACAGGTCCCGCCTGAGTGGCACCGGAAAAAAGGCATAGAAGCCACCGGCGGGACAGAAACCCAAGCCGGTGGCTTTTTTCGTTTGTGGCCAAACACGAGGAGTGAACAACAGATGTCTCAATTAATGAGCGGATCCAAAATCCTGCTGGAGTGCCTGGCGCGAGAAGGCGTCGACACGATCTTCGGCTATCCCGGCGGCGTAACGATTCCGTTCTACGACGCGATGCTCGATTCGCCGATCCAGCACGTGCTGGTTCGTCACGAACAGAACGCGGCATTCGCCGCGCAGGGCTATGTGCGCTCGACGGGCAAAGTCGGCGTGTGCTGTGCGACATCGGGCCCCGGCGCGACGAACCTCGTCACCGGCTTGGTCGACGCGATGATGGACTCGATTCCGATCGTGGCGATCACCGGCCAGGTGCCGACCAAGCTGATCGGCTCGGACGCGTTCCAGGAAGCCGATACATTCGGCATCACGCGCTCGGCGACAAAGCACAACTATCTCGTCAAGAACATCAACGAATTGCCGGCCGTGATCCATGAGGCGTTCTACATCGCCAACAGCGGGCGGCCCGGTCCCGTGCTGGTCGACATCACGAAGGACGTGTTTCAGGGCAACGCCCACTACGTGCCGGTGACCTCGATTCACCTGCCCGGCTACAAGGTCTACACCGAAGGTCACACGGGTCAGATCCGGCGCGCGGCGCAAATGATGCTGGAAGCCGAACGGCCGATGGTTTACGCGGGCGGCGGCGTGGTGCTGTCGAATTCGAGCGATGAACTGCGCGAGCTGGTCGAACTTGTCGACGCGCCTTGCGTGACTACGGTCATGGGCCTCGGCGCGCTGGCGGCCGATCATCCGAACTTCATCAGCATGCCCGGCATGCACGGTAGCTATGCAGCGAACATGGCGATGTATGGCACCGACCTGATCATCGCGCTCGGTGTGCGATTCGACGACCGCGTGACCGGTCGATTGAACTCGTTCGCGCCGCATGCGCGCGTGATTCACGTCGACATCGATCCCGCCGAAATCGGCAAGAATCGCAACGCCGATCTACCAATCGTTGGCGACCTGAAACGCGTAATGCCGAAGCTCTCGGCGGTGCTGGCGGAGTTGAAGCCGGGGATTGGCGAGCGCACCGGATTGAAGGCGTGGTGGAAGCAAGTCCGCGCGTGGATGGACGAACACCCTTTGCGCAAGCCGGTGACGTCACCGGACGAAATCAAGCCGCAGCATTTGATGGCCGAGATCGACCGTTTGACTAACGGCGAAGCCATTGTAACTTCCGACGTTGGCCAGCACCAGATGTGGTCGGCGCAGTTGATTCGCTTCAACAAGCCGCGCTTGTGGATCAACTCGGGCGGCCTCGGGTCGATGGGCTTCGGCCTGCCGGCGGCGCTGGGTGCACAATACGCCAATCCGGACAAGCTGGTGATTGCGATCTGCGGCGACGGCGGCTTCCAGATGTCGTTGCCGGAGTTGGCGACGCTGCAAAACTACGGCTTGAACGTGAAGGTCATCATCATGAACAACGGCTACCTGGGCATGGTGCGTCAGTGGCAGGAGCTGTTCTACGCGAATCGTTTGTCGCAGGTGACGCTCGATTCGTTCCCCGATGTTGAAAAGCTCGCGGGCGCGTACGGATTCAAGGGCCGCACGATCGAGCATCCTCGCGATTTGCGGGATGCACTCAAAGAAGCCTTCGACACGCCGGGTCCATACTTGCTGAACGTTCGCGTCACGCCGACCGAAAACGTCTTCCCGATGGTGCCCGCCGGCGGCGCGATCAACGAAATGGTGCTGGCCCCGCCGCAGCCGGCGATGGCGAGGTAGGAGTTACTCACGATGCAACAGATCATCAGTTTGTTATTGGAAAACAAGACAGGCGCGCTGATGCGTGTGACCGGGCTGTTGACGGCCCGCGGATACAACATCGATAGCTTGACCGTCGCGCGGACGCTCGATCCGGAGCTCTCGCGAATGACGATCGCCGTCGACGTGGAGCCGCATCAGCGGCGCCAGTTGATCAAGCACATGAACAAGTTGATCAATGTCCTGCAGGCGACCGATTTGACCGACGCGCCGTCGGTGACGCGCGAGATGTTGCTGATGCGCGTGCGGTCGGCGCAGGAGACGCGCACGGCGATTTTGAAGGAAGCCGAGATTTTCGGCGTGCGCGTGGTGGATTCGACGCTCGAAGGATTCGCGCTCGAGGCCACTGGCGATATCGAGAAGCTCGATGAGTTTATCGACATTATGCGGAGCTACGGCGAGATCGAAGTGACTCGCGGCGGCGCCGTGGCAGTCTCGTTGGAATCGAAGAAACTACGCCTCTCGCCCCCGGTGCCCCGAGGCGCCGAAGAGACGCGGCTCGAAGAAAAGAACGGAGTCATTTAAGAATGTTGAATCGCTACTACGAAAAAGACGGCAACCCGGCGCTATTGAAGAACCGTGTGTTCGCCGTTATTGGCTACGGAAGCCAGGGACATGCGCACGCTCTCAACCTGCGCGATTCGGGCGCGGACGTGATCGTCGGCCTGTATCCGGGATCGAAGAGCTGGGCCAAGGCGGAAGCCGCCGGCCTGCGCGTGATGACGGCCGCCGACGCTACCAAGGCCGCCGACACGATCATGGTGCTGGTCAGCGACCACATCCAGCCGGACCTTTACGAAAAAGAGATCCAGCCGAATTTGACCGCGGGCAAGACGCTCATGTTCGCGCACGGCTTCTCCATCCACTTCGGCTACGTGAAGCCGCCGGCCGATGTCGACGTTTCGATGATCGCGCCGAAGTCGCCGGGCCATCGCGTCCGCGAACTATTCACGGAAAACGTGGGCGTGCCGGGTCTGGTCGCGGTGCATCAGAATGCGTCGGGCAAAGCGCTGGAGAACGCGCTGGCGTATGCGCTGGGTATCGGTTGCTTGCGCGCGGGCGTGATTGAAACTACGTTTAAGGAAGAAGCCGAGACCGATCTGTTCGGCGAGCAGACGGTCCTTTGCGGCGGCACCAGCGAGTTGATCAAAGCTGGTTTTGAAACGCTGGTTGAAGCCGGCTACGCGCCCGAGATGGCGTATTTCGAGTGCCTGCACGAACTCAAATTGATCGTCGATTTGATCTACGAAGGCGGCCTTGAGTACATGCGCTACTCGGTGTCCGATACCGCCGAGTACGGCGACTACGTGACCGGCCCGCGCATGATCAACGCCGACACCAAGGCGCGCATGAAGCAGGTTTTGACCGAGATCCAGGACGGCACGTTCGCGCGCACCTGGATGAACGAAAATCGCACCGGCCGGCATAACTTCCTGGCCATGCGCAAAGCCAACCAGACGCATCAGATCGAAACCGTGGGCAAAGAACTGCGGGCGATGATGCCGTTCCTCAAGAAGAAGAAAGAGGCTGGCGTACCCGAGGCATAAGCTTTAGCGGGTCAGCTTCGTTGAACGGCTGGCAACGGAGCCTAGCGCGGGAAGCCGCGCCGCCCCTGCCAGCCGCCGATCAATAAGGACAATACCATGCGCATCTTTACCTTCGACACGACACTCCGCGACGGCACGCAAGGCGAAGCCGTTTCCTTCTCTGTCGAGGACAAGCTGATTATTAGTCAGAAACTGGATGAGCTCGGCATTGACTACATTGAGGGCGGCTGGCCCGGTTCCAATCCGAAGGACAAGGATTTCTTCGCACGCGCGAAAGACGAACTGCGGCTGAAGCACGCGAAGTTGACGGCGTTCGGCTCGACGCACTTTGCCAAGAACACGGTCGAAAACGACGCGAACGTGCGTGAGTTGCTCGGCGCGGAAACGCCGGTGATCAGCATCTTCGGCAAGACGTGGGACTTTCATGTGACACGGGCGTTGGGCATCGCGCTCGAAGAGAATTTGAAGATCATTCACGACACGGTGGCCTATTTGAAGAAGCACGGGCGCGAGGTGGTCTACGACGCCGAGCACTTCTTCGATGGCTACTTCGCCAATCCGGAATACGCATTGCAGACGCTGCAAGCGGCCAGGGAGGCGGGCGCCGATGTGTTGTGTCTTTGCGATACCAACGGCGGCACGGTGCCGTCGAAGCTGGTCGAAGCCGTCGCGGTCGTTCGCGCCAAGTTTGACGGCGTGATCGGAATTCATCCGCACAACGATTCCGATGTCGCGGTGGCGAATGCATTGGCGGCGGTCGAAGCCGGCGTGACGCACGTGCAAGGCTGCATGAACGGCTACGGCGAACGCTGCGGCAATGCGAACTTGGCGTCGATCATCGCCAACCTCGAATTGAAGCACGGGCACACGACAATCGGCCGCGATAAGTTGACTGGACTGACCTCGGTCGCGCGCTTCATCGCCGAGCTTGCGAACTTGCAAATCCCGTACGGACAAGCCTACGTCGGCCAGAGCGCGTTCGCGCACAAGGGCGGCGTGCATGTGAGCGCGGTGATGAAGGATTCGGCGACGTACGAACACGTGCGGCCGGAGTGGGTGGGCAATCGCCAGCGCGTGCTGGTGAGCGATCTATCGGGCCGCAGCAACATTCTCTATCGCCTGAAGGAGCACGGTCTCGAAGACAAGCTCGACGAGAACTCACGCAAGACGATGCTTGAAAAAATCAAGCAGATGGAGTTCGAGGGCTACGAGTTGGAAGCCGCTGAAGGCACCTTCGAGTTGATGGTCCGCGAGGCGCTGAATCCCGGCAAGAACTTCTTCGATGTCGTGAGTTTTGATGTCGTCACCAAGATGGGCCGCAGCGGCGGATCGCTGACAATGGCCACCGTTTCGCTGCAAGCGCAGGACGGATTGCACACCGAAACATCGGTGGGTAACGGTCCAGTCAACGCGCTCGACCTGTGTTTGCGCCGGTGTTTGGTGGGCCAATATCCAGCCATCGCCAACGTGAAATTGACTGATTACAAAGTGCGCGTGATCGACTCGAAAAAGGGCACGGCCGCGAAGGTGCGCGTGCTGATCGAGTGGTCCGATCATAAACGCTCCTGGGCGACGGTCGGTGTTTCCGACAACGTGATCGAGGCGTCGTGGAAGGCGCTGGTCGATGCGATTCGGTTGGAGCTGATGCGGCTAGCGGATAAGAGCGACGCGATTGAGAAGGCTGTTGAAGACTACTGCTGGGGTGTCTGAGTTTTCCTCGCGAAGGCAAGAGCCAGAATCAGTCCGCCTCCGGCCAGCATGAACGCACCCGGTTCCGGGATTGCGTTGTACGTCTGCAGCGCGCCGTTGCCGCCTTGCACGTAAAAACCGTCCATCACGCCGTTCTCGTCCTTGGCGACACCGATAGCGCCGGCGTAAGCCTTTACGGTCGCCATCAGGTCATTGGCAAGCATCTGCAAGAAGTCCGGCCCACCACCCGCCGCGACACAACAGCCGAAGAGGGTCAGCATATTGATCTTGCCCTTATTGGCTTGCACAAACGCCGCCTTGGACGCTGCGGCGAGAAGATCGGTACCGCCGAGTTGCAGAACACCGGGTGCGCCGTGCCCAACAAGCACGACGTTAATGGGACTGCCGGCCGTCATCGATGCGCTCATGATCATCATGGAGACGTCGTTCAAACCAGCGCCTCGCATGGAACCGGCGAGAAGCATCGCGGCATTATCGAGCGGGCCATTTGCGGCTTGGAGTTGGGCTACTTTCACCAGGTCGCCCGTGGGGTTGGTCAACTTGTTCCCGGCGGTGAATGTGCAGGCCTGGCATGCCCCTCCGCCGTTTAGTTCGTCGAGAAACAACAGCGCGCACCAGGAGGGAGCAGCCGCTGCAAAGGCGAGCAACAGAGCGAGACAGCGCATGAGAATTACCTCGATTCACACTTCGGGAGAGGCGACCTTAGTATACAGATCTTGCATCCCAACGCAACCGCCTGCTAGTGGGACGATCCCGCCCCAACCAGTAGGCGCCGGATCAGCTTGATCGGAATCGCACCCTGCTTCACAAACGAAGCGTGGAATTCATTCAACTCGAACTCCGCGCCCTTCTTCTTTCGGTACTCCTCGCGCAGCTTGTACACTTCGAGCTTGCCGAGCGTGTAGTAGAGATACGTCGGGTTGTACGCGCCCCGGCGCGCTTCTTCGTAGGCATTGGTCGGCTCTTGCATTGCGCGATCGACGAACAGCTTCGCACCCTCTTCCACGGTCATGCCGCGCGTGTGCAGCTTAATGCCGACGACGTAGCGCGCGTCTCTTAAGAGCGCCTCGTGCAACTGCGCTAGCTTCAATTTCGGATCGCCCGCACCGTAGCCTTCCTCGATCATCATCTGCTCGGTGTAGTGCGCCCAACCTTCGGCGTTCGATGAGCAGGCGTAGAGCTTGCGCGTCTTCGTCGGGAACTGCGGCGCGTAGATGAACTGCACGTAGTGGCCCGGGAACGCCTCGTGAATCGTGATCACATCCATCACCGGCTTGTTGTAGAGCCGTAGGTGTTCTTCCTTGTGCTTGGCGTCCCAGTCCTTCTCGACGGGCGTGACGTAGTAGAACGCCTCCTTCGCTTTCGACTCATACGCGCCCGGCGTGTCCATCGACGCGAAGCTGCCGGAACGGGCGTAGGGCGGCGTCTCCTCGACAAGCGGCAGGTTCATGGTGGGCAGATCGATGATCTTCTTGTCGATCAAAAACTGCTGAATGCCTTTGAGTGTGCGGCGCGTGGCGGGGATGAGATCCGTCTCGGACGGATGATCGTTCGAGATGTCGTGCATCACCTGCGCGGGCGTCTTCTTCGGGTCAATGAGTCGGGCGGTTTCGACAAAATCTTTGTAGTCCTTTTCGAGATTCGCCTCGCCGATCGCGAGGATTTTATCGAGCGGATCGTCGATCATCTCTTCGAGCGCGAGCTTCTTCGAAAACGCCGCCGCGCCGATCGCATAGCTGCCGGTCGAGCGATTCGACAGATCGTCTTTAAGCCACTTCGCTGCGTCCTGCATCGCGGCCGCGGCGGCGTTGTTGGCAGCCGTGAACTTGGCGAGCAGCGCGGCGTCGTCCTTGGCTGCGTCCTTGGCCCATGCGGCGACGGTGTTCCTGAAAAAGCCGACCGAACCGGACGCCATGCGGACGGCAAGATCGGTGAACTCTTTGGGCGGATTGGAGACGTTGGCCTTCATCGCCGCGAGCACGCCCGGAATTCTTTCGAGGCGCGCGATGACGGATCGCAGCCGCTCGGCCGGCGGCGCGAAGTTACGCTTCATCAGCACGTCGATCGCACCGCCGGGCGCGCCGACATAACCCATCGGGTTCGTCTTCCAGCTTCGCGTTTCGGTGAGTTCCATGAGCTCGGCGTGAATGGCGGTGTCGAGAATTTCGGCGTCGATGTTTCCGTCGGCAGGCAACGCTGCGAGCCGGTCGTGCGCGGCGTTCAAGTAAGCAACGCGCTTGGCGACGGCGTCCGCGGAGAGATCTTCAAGCTGGCCGTCGTAGTCGTGAATGCCCGCGCCGGTGGCGTAGGACGGGAAGGTGCGGAACCACTCGTTCCAGTAGTCCTCTTCAAACTCGGCGAAGGTGTCGGCGGGCTTGGAAGAGCAGGCGGCGAGGGCGATCAAGCCTAGACAAAGAACGGCGCGCATAGGGACAGGATCGCATTTAGAATAGAAGTGTGGGCGCGTAGCTCAGTTGGATAGAGCATCAGCCTTCTAAGCTGAGGGTCGCAGGTTCGATCCCTGCCGCGCCTACCAGAATTTCATTCCCGCCGATCGCTGTAGCGACTACAGCGATCGGCGATAGGTTTCGAGATTGTCGGCCAACATGTCAACAAAGAGACTCAGCTATCGAAATCTCGCTGACTCGCTGCATTCAGATTGACTAAATCGGTCTTCGACGAAATCGCAACACAGCGTCACGTCTAACCACTCGTATCTCAAAATTGTCGCCGCGATGCCGTGTTTCTCACAATCGCGGAGCCCATCGAGATGAATCTCCTTCGTCGAACGTTTAAGCGCCATCTGCGCAATCTGCTTGCTGGCCTCAGCGTAATCCTTCCGCCCGATGTGATGCTTGAGAGTGCGCAACTCTCGGAGTACATTCGCGATTTGAGCGTCGATTCCGCTTCGATCCGCCGTCCGTACTTCTGGAAGTGAGGCTGGGTTCGTATTGGCAGAGCTCGTGTCGATCGTCTTCTGTATTGGCTTGTTCTTTCCGCGCTCGATCAACCATGCGCCGAACCAACGAAGAAATCCCGCGAGGACCGTGTTTTCCCATCCGTTGAAACCCAATGCGCTGAATGGCATCTAACCAAATTAGCAAACCGACGCAAATCCTTTAGCATCGGCCTGGCAGTACTCTAGGAGTCGGAACATCGCGGATACCCCAAACTACGACCTTACTAGCGGTGCTTCGAGCCGCTGCAGTCGGCGGTCGATACCTTGGAGGTCAGCCCGAATTTCAGCCTTCATCTCTGACATCGCCTCGAGAATTCGCTTCTCGCTCGCGTGCTGTTCAAGCCGCATCTCAAGCTTCGCCTTATCAATCTCGGCGCGCATCAGATCTTTGAAGTCATCAAGACGCTTGTTGTTATAAAACAACCCGAACATGATCGCGAGTAACATCACGATCACGGGCAGCCATTGGGCCAGTGCCGGGTTCATGCCTGTATCATAGCACCTGCTATACTGCCTCCAGGCAACAGTTCGGGGCCTAGATAGACCGTGTCCAACACCTTCCCCAACTACGGCGCACCCGCGTTGCGGTTGCGCATCGGCACCGATCCCTCGCAAATGATCGAGTATCGTTTCAACGATACCTTCAAGATCGGCCGCATTGAAGGCTGCGAAGTCCGTTTCGAAAACCCGCACGTCAGCCGCCAGCATTGCACCATCGCCTACGCCAACGGCCAGTGGTGGATTCAGGACAACAATAGCGCCAACGGAGTTTGGATCGACGGCCAGCGCGTACAGACCGTCGCGATCGGCCATGCGGTGCAGATGCGCCTCGGCGCCGAAGGGCCGCTGGTACAGATCATCGTCGAAGCGATCGCGGCAATGCCATCGGCGCAGTTGCCCATCGCGCAGAAGCCCTTACCGGCGCCGGTCGTTGGCGGACAGACGCAGGTCATCCAGAGCTACGCCGAGCGCTACCTCACCAACAAAGACGACGGCTCGCCGGTCGGCGAACGCACCATGATGATCCGCAAAGCGTTCACGCAGGTGCAGAAGAAACAACGCTTCAAGTATCTGTGGGTCGTCGCGGCGCTCGTTGTCCTGCTCGCGGGCGTTGGCGGGTTCGCCTATTACCGCGATCAGCAAGTTCGCAAGCAGGCTGGCCTGGCGCAGGAGCTGTTCTATTCGATGAAATCGCTCGATGTCGACATCGCCAACGTCGAACGGCTGGTGGCCGAGTCGAGCGGCGCGAAGGGCGAAGAGCAGATTCGGAAATTTCGCGAGCGGCGCAAGCAGATGGAGGATCAGTACAACAAGTACCTGGACTCCATCAAGAGCCACGACAAAGAACTCACCGACGAAGAAAAATTGATCTTCCGCGTCACTCGAATCTTTGGCGAATGCGAGTTGAACGCCCCACCGGAATTCCTCGACGAAATCAAGAAGTACATCGGCTACTGGAAGTCGTCCCCGCGCTTCAAAATCGCGCTGACCCGAGCCAAGGACAACAACTACACGCCAACCATCGCGCGCGAGTTTCTCGACCGCGGCCTGCCGCCGCAATTTTTCTACCTCGCGATGCAGGAGAGCAACTTCGAAGAGTTCATCAGCGGCCCGCAGACGTACATGGGCTACGCCAAGGGCATGTGGCAATTCATCCCAAAGACGGGCGTGCAGTACGGCCTGACGATGGGCCCGCTAGTCGAAGAACCGCGCCCCGACCCCGCCGACGACCGCCACAACTGGCGCAAGGCCACCGTCGCGGCGTCGCGTTATATCAAGGACATCTACTCGACCGAGGCGCAGGCGTCGGGTCTGCTCGTGATGGCCTCCTATAACTGGGGCGAGCACAAAGTGATTCCGCTGCTGAAGACGCTGCCGGCCAATCCGCGCGAACGCAACTTCTGGCAGATCCTGACGAAGTACAAAGACAAGCTGCCGAAGGAAACCTACGACTACGTCTTCTACATCACCTCGGCCGCGGTGATTGGCGAGAACCCCCGCATGTTCGGCTTCGACTTCGACAACCCGCTCGCCAACGCCGACAAGCGTTAGCGCAGTTCCGACACCGGCCCGTCGACGTCCTTGAAACGAATCACCAAGCCCTTGCGCGATTCGATCACACCGATCGGATGTTCGAATACTGTCGCGACCATTCGCTCCACCGTCGACTTCGGCTTGACCGACTCGCGAATAGCAATCGTCGGATTGAATTTATCGCCAAGCGCCGGCAGTACCGAAAACATTGGCTTCGCGTCGACCTCGGGGATGAAGCGGCCAGTCAAGGTTTTACCATCGGCCGCGATGATTTCGATGTCTGCCGATTTGATCATGAAGGGATAACCGCTCGGGTTAGTCAGCTTTACATCGGCGATGACAACCGACGCGCCCGCCCGCACTTCCGACGCGCGCACGCGCTGAATCTTGCCTTCCAGAACCAAGTGCGTATCGCGGCTGACGAAGAGCCCCGTGCCCACAAGCGCGCCCATGATGATCAAGCCAAGCGCACCGCACAGGAGCAGGGTCTTCGATGGCATTTACGTCGCTTGCCGGTTCTCGGCGATGCGGATCATCTCCTGCATGCACTGGTGCGAACGTTGGATGAGCTCGGCGCCGAAGATGTGGCATTCCAGGCCAACTTGACCTTGATAGCCGTCCTTCTCCAATGCGGAGTAGATACCGGACCAATTCAAATAATCGGCGGCAAACTCCTTCAGAATACTCTTCCCCTTCACCTGCACGTTCCAGAGCTTCTTCTTCGGCAGCAGCGCGTAGCCGTGCGGGAAAGCCTCTTCCTTCAAGTGATGACCGTTGAGCGGATCCCAGTTGATGCCGAACGCCTTCGACGGAATCGCCTTCATCGCGGCGGCTAACTCGTCGCAGCGCGCGACGTTGCAGGCCACCTCGTTTTCGAGCAGCAGCTTGATGCCTTCTTTTTCGGCGACCTTCACCATGGGGCCGAGAATGTCGTAGACACGCGGCACAACCTTCGCGGGCTCGGGCGTGCGCAGGAACGCGAAGATGCGAACCTTGTCGCAACCGAGGATCTGCGAAGCGCGGATCGACTTGTGCAGCGTATCCATGCGCTTGGCGAACTCGTTCTGATCGCGCGCGATGCGCTTGGCTTTTTGCTCCGGCGTCTCGGGGCGCTGCCGGATGTACTCGGTGCCCGGCAGCGCGAACTTGCACTGGCCGGAGTTGAAGAAACTGACCTTCACACCGTTGTCGGCGAACTCTTTTGCGGCCGCCTTTAACTCGGCTTCGGAGAGGTCGGCGTAGTGTTTCTTGGCGCCGGGCACCTGCCGCACTTCGAGATATCGCAGGCCGTATTTCTTCGCAAACGCGAAGTTCTCGGCGGGATCCTTGCCGCTTTCATCGGTAACGGTGGAAAGGCGCGACCGGTCAATCTGATTCTTCCTGCCAAACAGGGGCAGCGCGGACAGACCCGAGCCCGCTAGTAACAACTGTCGACGGTCCATTGAAGCTCAGCGTAACACAGCTAATCGCCCATCAGCCGGCCGTAGGGCGCAAGCCCCGGCATATGATCGCAAATCGCTTTCAACGATGCCGTCAGCGGAATCGCGAGCACTAAACCGATGCCGCCCCACAGAAAGCCCCAGAACATAAGGCCGACAGTGACCGCAAGTGGATTCAAATGCACCCGCGAGCCGACCAGTTTCGGATAGAACAGATTCAGCGCAAGCAAGTGGAAGAAGGCGACGGTAGTCCCGATAACGAGGTACTCGGCGACGTTATCGTAAACAGTCAGCGCGGCGAGAAACGGCGGAATGATGGCCAGCGGAAGGCCGATGTAGGGAACCAGGCTCAAGAACCCGCTGAGCGGCCCGACAATCAGCCAGTACGGCACTTTGAAGATATAGAAGAACGCCATCGAGGCACCGGCCAGTAACACGCCGAGAATGAAGTTTCCGACGACATAGGCGCGCGCCATCCGCGCGATGCCGTCGATCGTCGCGGCCGCGATGCCCCGCGCTTCCCCATGAAACACGCGCAAGAAATTGTGGACGAAGTGATCGCGCCAACTGAGCATGAAGTAAACGAGAAACGGCACGAACGACGCCATCAGCGCGATGTCGTAAAACTGCGTCCAGTTTTCATAGAGGTACTCGACGACGGGCGATCGCTCCGGCGCGATGCGCACCTCCTGCACGGGCGGCGGCAGCAACGGCGACATCGGCGGATCGGTTGCGCGCTTACGGCGTGTCGATTGCTTCTGCAGTTCAGCCTGCTTTTGTTGCTCCCGCGCAATGCGTTCCTGATCGCGTGCGCGCCGCGGCGTCAGCATGTCGTTGACAGCCTTCTCGACGCCCTCCACTTGCACAAGCACCTTCTCGGAGAGTTGATTGACGCGCTGGGTGTAAGCCGGCAGTTCTTCCCAAATGCCGGAGGCTTGCGAATAGCCGAGCACGGCGAACAGGTACAAAATGACGAGCGCCAGGCTGCACACCAGAAAACTCGCGAAGCCACGGGGCAGGCGAGCGCGCATGAACAGGTTCACGACCGGTTCCAGAATGAACGCGATGAAGATCGACATCAATAGCGTGACGATGAACAGACGCCCAAAATACAACAGCGCCGTCAACACGCCGAAGGTGAAAAGGACACCTCCGGTGTTGCGGATTTTCGTGGTAACTGGAACTGTGGTTTCTTGAACGGGCACGGCGATCCCAGGTATTCGCTACTTTAGCATGCGGGCTCGTTTCGAACCCCCTATAATCGAATCATACGATGCGCATTTTGGCGATCGATTATGGACGCAAGCGGATCGGCCTCGCCATGAGCGACCCGCTGGGGATGATGGCCCACAGTCTGGAAACGCTGGTCCGGGCGAGCCCGCGCAAGGACGTCGCGCACATCGCGCGTTTAATCGGCGAGCACGAAGTGTCGCTGCTCGTCGCCGGAAATCCGATCCTGTTGAATGGAGAAGCCAGCGAGATGAGCGTCGAAGCCGAAGCGTTCGCGGCGCGCGTGGCCAAACGCGCCCGCATACCGTACAAGATGTGGGACGAACGGATGAGCTCCGTGGAAGCGGGGCATTGGATGCGCGACGCGGGTTTGCAGCCCAAGCGCGACGGCAGCGTCGACCGCATGGCTGCGCGCATCCTGCTCGATAGCTATTTGGCGGCACAATGAAGAAGACGCTGCTTACGCTCGTTTTGTTGATCGCCGTTGCAGTCGGCGGCGTGGCGCTGACGCTATCGAAGCCTTACAAGGGCTTCGAGGGCATCAAATTCACTGAGTTCGCCAAGGGCACGGGCACGATGGAAATCGCGCGGCGGCTCGAGGAAGCCGGCGTAGTGCAATCGCGCTGGCAACTGATGGCGGCGCGCGCGCTCAAGCCGTCGGTGAAGTTTCAAGCCGGCGAGTACAAGTTCGAAAGAGCCGCCTCGGTCTGGGACGTAGTCGAGCGCCTCCGCAAGGGCGACGTCTATCTGGTCGAGCTTCGGATCCCAGAAGGCTACAACGTATACGAAATTGCGCACGCGGTGGAGAGCGCGGGGATGGTGAAAGCCCCCGCATTCGTCGCTGCCGCGCAAAACCCGTCGATGATCCGCGATCTCGCGCCGACGGCCCCGTCGCTTGAGGGCTTCCTGTTTCCATCCAACTACCACGTGCCGCGCAAGATCACCGCCGAGGCGTTGTGCCGCGTGCTGACCGATCAATTCCGCCGCGAATGGAAAGCTGTGGGCGGCGGCCCGACGGTGCTCGATACGGTTTCGCTGGCGTCGCTGGTCGAGAAGGAAACCGGCGCGCCGGAAGAGCGCGCTGTGGTCTCGGCCGTTTATCACAACCGTCTGCGCAAAGGCATGAAGCTCGATGCCGATCCGACTACGATCTACGCGGCGATGCTTCTCGGCAAGTGGCGCGGCGCCATCTACAAGTCCGATCTCGAACGCGAGCATCCCTACAACACCTACCGCACGGTGGGCCTTCCGCCTGGGCCGATCGCTAATCCCGGGCGCGCCGCGATCGCCGCCGCGCTGAAGCCCGCTCCCGCCGAGTTCATCTACTTCGTCGCTCGTCCGGACGGATCCGGACGCCACATTTTCTCGAAGAGTTATAGCGATCACGCCCGCGCCGTCGCCGCGTGGCGCCGCGTTAAGGGATGAGAGAGTCGCGGAAATCGAAACTCGATGCGTGGCTGCGCGAGCGCGCGCCGGCCTGCGTCGAGGCGGATCACTTCCAAGAGCTGCTGCGATTGTTCGCACCGATCAAGGAGTCCGATCTGCGCAGGCTGTTGCGACAAAGCGGCGAGCCGCTTGCGCCATTCGTCGAGGGCGTCGACCAGAGCGATTACCCGTCGCTGCGACGGACGCTCCTGGCTCTGTGCACGGAGTACGAACGGGGCGATGTCGCCGCCAAACGAAGTATCCGCAACATCGTCATCACCGCGAAGGATCATGCCAAACTCGCGCAGCGCAATCCGAAGTTCGCCGAAGCAAAAGCCGAGATGGTCTCGTGGATGCTGACGTGGCTCGAGAACCCCGGCGTGTTTCCCGCTTGGGTCGCGATGCGCGCGCGCCTACTGAAACTCGATTGATTGCACGGCGATCACTTCGCCCTTGCGCTCGCCGCTGACCTTCGCCTTCAAATCCTTCTCGCGGTCGAGCTTCTTCAACTGCGCCAGCGTGCGCGCGTTGCCGGATTCGTTGAACTTGACGAACGTGCCGTCGCCAAGAACCAGGCCGAATCCGCCCTTGGCGCATTGCAGCGCGCACTCCCGCGTGTGCGACGCCAGATCGCGGCCTTTGCACATTACGTCCACAACGGTGCCCGTCCACGTTTCGGCGGACAGCGCGCCCGCGCACATCGCCAACAGCAGAGTGCTTCGCATGACGACAGGATAATACAACCTTAGGAAAAAATCCTATTGCCGGATTCGGGCCGCCCGTTTATACTCGTGGTTTCCGGCGTGCAACGTCAACTTCAAATCCCGGAATTCCCGCTGATCGGCCCCAATCGCGATCTGTCGGACCCGCTCGCGCCCCGCCGCGAGGCCGCGATGTTCTACGGCCTCTTCCTGCGCGGCTACAACGTCGAGTCCCTGCGCAAGGACATCGATGTGCCGATGACGCTTCTGAAGAAATGGCTCACCGGCCGCCAGTACAACGAGGACCACTTCCGCCAGCAGTTGAAGGACCTCTACCACTACCGCAAACAGGTACTGGCGATCTTCGATCAATTGGTTCTTAACGAGCCAATGCGCAATCGAATACAGTGAGTAGATGAGAATACCGCTGTACTGGGTCGACGCGTTCACATCGCGCCGATTCGGTGGCAATCCCGCCGCCATCTGCCCGCTGCCGCGCTGGCTGCCGGACTCGCTACTGCAAGCGATCGCCGCGGAAAACAATCTGGCGGAAACCGCCTACTTCGTGCACGAGCCCGACGGCTATCGGATTCGCTGGTTCACGCCGGGCGTCGAGGTCGACCTGTGCGGTCACGCGACGTTGGCCTCGGCGCTCGTGCTGATGGACTGCATGGGACTCGGCGGTGAAAGCGTGGTATTCAACAGCCGCAGCGGGCCGCTGACGGTTACGCGCGACGGCGCGCGCTACACGCAGGACTTCCCTTCCCGTCCCGCCGCCCCTCTAGCCGACGACGACGCGCTCGCCGCCGCCCTCGGCGCCACGCCCTTGGCGGTGTTGAAGGCGCGCGACACGATGGCCGTGTTCGAAACGCAGGCGCAAGTCGCGTCGCTCGCACCCGACATGAAGGCGCTGGCAAAGGTCGATACGTTCGCAGTGATCGCCACCGCGCCCGGCGACGATTGCGATTTTGTCTCGCGCTTTTTCGCGCCGAGAGCCGGGATCGACGAAGATCCGGTGACGGGCTCGGCGCACTCAACGCTGACCCCGTACTGGTCCGCGCGCCTCGGCAAGAAGGACATGTTCGCAAGGCAGATCTCTGCGCGTGGCGGCGAGTTGTGGCTCACCGATCGCGGCGAGCGCGTCTCCATCAGCGGGCAGGGCGTGCTGTACATGACGGGATTTATTGAGGTCGAGTAACACATAGCAAATCGCTATACTGTCCTTGTGAGGTTCACGAGTCATCGCAATTTGATGATTGCGGCCAACAGGCACGCGAGGTGTCTCGGCGCGGTCAGTCGCTGGTACGACTTGGTCAGCGTCCTCGAATCGCGCAACCTCGTCGAACTTCGCCGGACGTTTCCCTCGGCTGATCAAGTTGGTAATACATTGGTCTTCAATATCGCCGGAAACAACTACCGTTTGCTTTGTTGCGTTGACTGGGCAGCCCAGCGGCTGTTTTTTCGAAGCTTGCTCACACACGCCGAGTATGACTGCACAAATGTGGAGGCAATATGCCCTTAGTGATGGATGAGAAGAGGTACGGCCAACTCTTGGCGGAACATCTGCCGGCGGTCATCGAAACCGATGAGGAACAAGACCGGCTGGCCGAGGCGCTTATGAACCTGTCGATTCCGCCACGCGTTCTCACTCCCGAGGAAAAGCAGCTCGCTGCGCTTCTAGGCCACCTGATCGACGACTACGAACGGCGCACTTCGGCCAAGTCCGCCAAGCGATATTCGCCCGTCCAGAGGTTGAAGTATCTGATGTCCGAACACGGGCTGAAGCAAGTCGATCTCGCCGATATCTTCGGCGGGCAGCCGGTCGTCTCCGCGGTATTGGCCGGCAAACGCTCCATAAACCTCCAACACGCGCGGAAGCTCTCCGCGCGCTTCGGGCTATCGATCGACGCTTTTCTTTCCGCCTGATTCAATCACAAGCGACAACCGGAACCACGGCGCGTGCGACTCCACACGCGCCTCCGGCACAAGCTGCCGCAACTCAGCCTTCGTGAACGCGGCGTCCACGCTGATCGGTCCATCGTGCAGCGTAATCGGATCCCACCTGAATAACCAGCGCGTCGCGGGTAGAAACTGCCGCGCGAGCACATGACGCTGTAAGTCGACGGCAACCACCGCCATCCGCGCCGCGCTGCGGAAATCCTCCACCGCGCGCACCACCTCGGCCTCGCCGAGATGATGCAAAAACAACGTGCAAATCACGATATCGACGCTGCCACGCGCAATCGGCCACGCGCACGCATCCGCCAACACCCGCCGCCCGCCCGCCTGCCGCAATAACATTTCGGATCGGTCGAGCGCGATGAACCGCGCGCGCGGAAACCGCCGCGCCAGATAACGAATCGTGTCGCCGCCCGCCGCGCCCACATCGAGAATCAACGCGTCCGGCTTGCGCGCAAGAAGCGGCGCGAGCTTCCGCGCCAGAATCGCATTGCCGCCAAACCAACGATTGATGCGATCGAGATCACGCAAGTTACCGGCGGCCTCCTCGGCGCTGGCGCCATCCAAAAGTTCGGGCTGCATGACGCGTGGCATGATAGGGAGACTATGGATATTGTGACAGGCCACGTCGGCTGGATCGAGGTGGTTTGCGGCCCGATGTTCTCGGGCAAGAGTGAAGAGTTGATTCGCAGGCTGCGGCGCGCCAAAATCGCGCGGAAACGCGTGCAGGTCTTCAAGCCCACCATCGACGACCGCTACTCGAGCGATGAAATCGTCTCCCACTCCGACACGCGCATGCAATCGCAAGTCGTGCAGGACGCGGGTGAAATCATGCGCTATCTCGACTGGCGCACGCAAGTCATCGGTCTCGACGAAGCGAATTTCCTTGGTCCCCGCGTCGTCGAAATCGCCCAACAACTCGCCGACGCCGGCAAACAGGTCATCGTCGCCGGGCTCGATACCGACTACCTCGGCCGCCCCTTCCCGCCAATGCCGGAGTTACTCGCGCTCGCGGAATCCATCACAAAAACGCTGGCGATTTGCATGCGCTGCGGCAACCCGGCCAAACACACGCAGCGCCTCGTCGAAAGCGAAGCGTTGATCGTCGTCGGGGCCGCCGGCATGTACGAAGCACGCTGCCGCCGTTGTTTCGAACCCGGCATTCCAAAGCAGGAACACTTCGATTTCATGCACCCGGAGCGCGAAAAGCAGCAAGTCTGACAACAGTTGGAACGATTTTTGTGCGAGCCGCATCTGAAGCCATGTACGCCGCCAGCCTAATGATAGACTAAGAAGAATTGACGGCGAGTCCGCAAACGACGCGCGTTGCTTCGGCTCCAAACGCAAGAGGAGGTCTTTCGACATGAACCCGAACCAACCTGGCATGTTTCAACCACCGCCGCCGCCGGCATCGAATGGAGGTGGCTTGAAGATTCCGATCCTCTTCGGGCTGGTACTCGCGCTGCTGGCCGCCAACGTGTATCTGTTCCTGCAACTTGGCAAAACCAAGGACGACGTAAAGGAGCTCCAGGCCTCACTGAAGACGGAGATTCAGGGCGTGCATGAGGTTGCCGCCGTATCCAGCAAGGCCAGCCAGAAGTATCAGACCGAATTGAAGGATCAACTCGAAGAGGCGCGCCGTCAACAGGCGATGGCCGTTGGCCAGGCGAAGCTCGATGCGCAAAAGAAGGTCGAGGACCTGGAGAGGACCCTGAAACAGGAAACAAGAGCGGTCGCGCAGCAGATGGAGAGCAAGATCGGCGAAGTGAAGGAGCAGACGCAGGCCGCGCAGAGCAAGATCGGTGAAGTCTCCACCGAAGTCGGCGCTGTCAAAGGCGAAGTGGCCGCGACGAAATCCGAACTCGAAAAGACCATCGGCGACTTGAAGCGAGTGAAAGGCGACCTCGGCGAGCAAAGCGGGCTGATCGCCACCAACGGAAGAGAGCTGAACGCGCTGAAAGCGCTCGGCGAACGCAACTACTTCGAGTTCCGTCTGGCCAAACAGAAAAACGCGCAGAGAGTCGGTGACGTTGCCATCCTGCTGAAGCGGGTCGATCAGAAGAGGAACAAATTCACGATCGAACTGACGGCCGACGACAAGAAGGTCGAGAAGAAGGACAAGTCGATCAACGAGCCGCTGCAGTTCTACACCTCAAAGGCGCGCCAGCCGTACGAGATCGTCGTCAATGAAGTCGGCAAGGATCTGATCGTCGGCTATCTGGCGACGCCGAAAGTGCAGAGCGTCCGGAACTAACCGCCCTTCTTGGGCGATTGCTTCGGCGCGTCGTTGTTGATGCGAACCTTGACGCCGGTATCCAGCCGCGGCAGCGCGGTGGTCGCCACCGTCTCGCCGTCCCGCACACCCTCCAGAATCTCGACATCGGTGTCGAAGCGATCACCCATCTTCACTTCGCGTGAGTCGACCACGCCGTCTTTAATGACGTAGGCCTTGTTGGCGCCCATGATGTAGTAGATTGCCCGCTGCGGCAGAACGGTCACCCTCTCGGTCCGCGAAGTTGGCACATGCGCCTTGGCATACGATCCCGGCTTCAGTTCGCCCGCGCCGTTGTTAATCAGGACCTCGGCGACAAACGTCCGCTTGGTCTGATCGACCGTCGGCGATATGCGCCAGATCTTGCCCTGGAACTTCCGATCCTTAAACGCCTCGACCTCGACATCGACCACCTGACCCTGCCTAATCCACGGCGCCATGCGTTCGGGAATCTCGACGCGCAGCCGGATCGGATCGATCTTCACCAACACAAACAGCGGCGTGTTCGGACGCAGGAACTGCCCCGCGGTCACTTGCCGCTCTTTCACGTACGCCTTGAACGGCGCACGCACGGAGGCGTCGCGCAATTTCTTACGCTGCAAATCCAGGCTCGCCTTATTGCGCTCCACTTCCGCCATGATGTTCCGCGTCTGGTTGATCGTCGATTCATAGGCGGCTTGCATCGCCTGCTGCCGCGCGTTGGCTTGATCGAGTTCGCTCTTGGCACCAATGTTCTGATCCACCAGGCTGCGCACGCGCTTCAGCCGTTGATCGGCCTCAAGCAACTCCGCCGCCGCCCGGCGCACATCCGGCGCATCGCGCGGATCGCTCAACCGCGCCTTCTCGTCTTTCAGACCAAGCCGCTCCAGCGACTGCCGCAACTGCGCCTCTGACTGCGCGACCGAGTACCGCAACTCTTCGTCGTTGATCCGGACAAGGACCGCGCCCGCCTCAACCGCATCGCCCAAATCGGCTTTCACTTCCTCCGCCTTGCCCTCCACCTCCGCCGAGACGATCGCCTCTTCGAATGGAAAGAATGTGCCCACCGATTCCACAACCCGCAATACATCGCGGCCCCGCGCCTCGGCCGCCCGTACCTGAATCGGGCCAGAATCTTGCTTAGCCTGAACGGGAGGGGCCTGTTTGTTGCAACCGCCAACCATGACAGCCGCGAAAAGAAGGGCTATTGCCCGAAGTGAATACATTCTGATGATTCCGTAACCAGAGGAGGCGGCATCGAACCAAGTGAGGTTCCGCTCGCCAACCAGACGTGGGACTAT
>Ga0194128_10001771_pt1 | contig 36929 bp, 23 predicted proteins | sample TA2KigCa65mmetaG_FD_148650 | JGI IMG/M metagenome (GOLD analysis project Ga0194128, IMG submission 148650) | Freshwater microbial communities from Lake Tanganyika, Tanzania - TA2015037 Kigoma Deep Cast 65m | ecosystem: Environmental > Aquatic > Freshwater > Lake | place: Tanzania: Lake...
GGGGAACAGGCTGTACTGGCCCGTCGCGTCGCTCGCCGTGAATCGTTGCGTCTGCTGTCTCTCCTGCCACGACGGGCCCAGCGACGGCACGTCGTTGATCGTCCCCGGGTCATTCCAGTAATCGACATTGTTGAATTTCACGCCCGCATCCTTGAGGGAGCGTTGCAGCATGAGCATGGATTCGAACTCCTCCTCGAGGCCGAAGATCTGAGCGGATCTCGTCGCCTTCCACAGCCTTATGGGATAGGCCTTGCGCCAGTCCTGGCCCTTCTCCCAGTCGATCTGTTCCAGGAAATTGGCGTCGTACAGCGACCATCCGAGGGCTAGGGCCTGAATTTCTATCTCCCGGGCGAGGCTGGCAAGGAACTCGGGGTCCCTCCTCAGCCTCTTGAGCGGCTCCCCGGCGACGTTGAAGGTCTCCCCGTAGGCGGTGCTGCCCCTGTCGATCGGGTAGGCCCACCAATCGTAGTGATCCGAGTGTATGCGATCCCACGAGCCGGACGAGACGAGATCCTCGTGATTCATGCGCTCGATCCTCTGCTCATCCTTTATCAAGTCGTCGCCACCGTAGGAATCCGAGTAGCGAATCCTCGATGGCGGAACGGGGGAGGCCGAGACCGTCGGCGCGTTTTCGCGCGGCACGGGTGCGGGTCGTTCGGCTGGGGCGTCGTCCCTTTCGGTCTTGCCGAATCTCCCGTCAGTCAATTTCGCCAGGAGCCTCCTGATCCCGCGGCTCTTCTCGTTCGACATGCCGGCCTCCGCGCCGCCCCCGGACCTCGCGGTCGAGGCGATTTCGAGGTCCGCATTCAGCAACGGGATCCACTCACCCGTCTGGTTCATCACCTCGATGTCCGACGCCGGCACGATCGTATTGAAAAACCCCACCTCGGCGTACCTGCTGAAAGCGCTCCTCCCGTCTTGGGTAGATAGGTCTTGCAATTGTTCCGATGCCATCCGTTCCCCGTTTACGTCGATGATCGTGTGGTGCGAGTCGGGTACCGAATTCCGCGCCGCGGCGAGCTGGTTGAGCGTCACGTTCATCCGGTCGGTCGGGCTTATTCGCAGGAGGGAGATGTCGCTTTTCCAGGATGGGAAAAAGTCGTTCCATGCGGTGGGCGTCGTGCCGAAGAAGAGTGGCTTACCGTCTCCTGCGGTCAACCCCTCGACCACCACCTTGGGGAGGGAAAACGTCGGCATGGCATGGTACAGCGGGTCTCCGTCCCTCCAGGTCGCCCCATCCCCGACGAAGGGGCCCAGCCTCGCCGGCTTGAGCTTCCTTCTGGTGAAGTCCATCCAGCCCATGTCCTCCGCTTCGTAGTCTTCTGGACGCGGATGCCGCGGGAAGGGAGCCGCATACCCACCGACCTCGATGATCTCCCTCTTCAGGGCGTCATAGACCGCCCTCTCCACCTCCATCTCCGGAGGCGGGGGGACGTGCCAGACCCCGGTTTCGTCCCTGATTGCGTCGTGGTAGTCCTCGGTCCACTCGACTTCCGGGACTTTGTTCAGTGACACGGGCGTTATGGCTCGCCTGCTGCGCGGGACCACGCCCAAGGCTTGGAGATTGCGGTACTTCCAGGACGGACCATATGAACCCGGGAAGAATCCTTCGGGGTTGCTCATGTTGAATGGGTCTTTTTCCGAGAAACTGAACTCGTTGCCCCTGGCGGCAACGGCGGAGCCGTCGTCGCGGGCCAACAGCGCGGACCTAGCTCTCGATGGTTTTGCTAACTCCTGCGTTCCGCCGGGCGTCGGATCGGGCACGCCCCTGCCGAGGTTGACTGCCGGGATTCCCTCTAGGACCAAGAGGTCCAGGTCGGCGTCCCTCGCCGTGAACGGGTTCATGTCCCTGTTCGCGCTCCCGACGATCGGACCTAGGGATTTTTCCCCGGGGCTCCTCCTGAGGTTACGGTCGAGGCGAGTCACCTCGATGCTCCCTTACTTCCAGTTTTCCGGGATCAAGTCCTCTTTGCCGAGGCTCTTGGCGCGCTTCTTGATGTGGGCCTTGGCCTTGTCCTTGTTCTTCGCCCTACCGTACGCCTGGATGGCGTTCTTCAGGTCGGTTTCGTTGACGATCGGATACGAGCCGTCGGAAAGGGCGTTGCCCTTCTTCGCCTGCTCCTGTCTCTGCTCATCGCTGAACATGCGCTTGAAGTAGAGTTCGGCCTCCTCCTCCTGCTTGTGCATCGTGCCGCAATGCGACTTGCACTCGGGACACGCCTCGGTGACCATCTGGCCGCTCGCCTTGCACATGAAACCCGCGCCTTGTTCGTCAAGGTCCAATGACTTTATGTCTTCCGAGAAGAGCTCGAACTCGGCGAGGCTCGACAGGAAGTTGGCGTCACCCGTCGCCTCCTCGCTCTGCTTCTTCTCCTGCAGCCACTCGTCGGGCAGCGACTTCTCGAGACCGAGAGCCTTCGCCCTCGTCATGATGTGCTGCTTGGCCTCGCGGCGTTTCTGCGACCTCGGCCACGCCATGATGGCGTTCCTGAGGTCCGAGTCGTTGACGATCGGCATCTCTCCGTCGTCCATGGCGTCGCCGCGCTCGGCCATCTGCTTCCTCACCTCGTCGTTGTAGGCGCGCTTGAGGGCGATCTCGGCGGCCTCGGACTCGATAGCGAAGGCCTCCTCCTGGGTGTAGGTGTCGTACCCGAGCACCTCTCCGTCAAGGGAGACGAACACATCGTACGACTTCCCATCGACCCCCTCGATCTCGACGGCGTAACTGTCGAACCCCTCGAACACGTCGGCCTCAACCGACACGACGTCGCCGTTGATGCTCTTGGTGGCTATTTGCGCGGCCTCCGAGAAGCCGATCATTTGCGTCGGCTGAAAGCCCGACTTGACGTTCAGGACTTCGTCGTTGAGCAGGTGCCAGCCCATGCACTCCCCACTCGTCCCGTCGAAGAATGCCTCAACCGGCTTGCCGTCCTTGCGCTCCACGTCGATAACGAATATGTCCGCCTTGTCGGAGTAGCCGGAGTCAAGCACCTTGCCCCTGAACATGTCCTCGGCGACCCCCTCCATTTCGAGCAGCGCCGGCATGTCGCCCTCCTTGACGCAACCACCGGGGCAATTCTCGCAAACAGGAGAATTAATGGGGTAAAGTTTTCTCTCGATTGCACAGACGAAGGGGTTCTCGCCCATCTCGCCCTGCTTGAAGCCCATCGACGCGAGACGAAGATCGGCGTAATCGGACTTCCCGAGCATTCGGTAATTCATGTTCTCGGCGTCCTCCGCGAGCTCGTCCTCCTCGTCCTCCTCGTCCTCCTCGTCCTCCTCGTACATCTCGTCCTCGTCGTACGTCGGGATGTCCATGGGATTCTGCACGTCGACGTACTTCGTCATCGGCGCCCTCCTCCTCGAAACGGATTCGGCTATCTCCTCCTCGGGATCGTCCATCTGCGGTTCATCTATGTCGAGATCCTCTTCCTCTGGTTCATCTATGTCGAGATCCTCTTCCTTCGGTTCTTCTATATCGAGATCCTCTTCCTCTTCCTCTTGCTCGATCCCTAGCTCTTCGTCGTCCACGAAGTCGCCGTAAGCTCTTGCCGGCGGGGAGGCGTATTTGGCGGCCTTAGCCGAGATCGCCTCGGCTAACGAATTCCTCTTGCCCTTCTTTTTCTTGAACACGGCGGGGACTTTGTCGGGCGTCGACTCTCCCTCGGCATTGGGCTCATTGTCCCACATCTTGACCTCAACCGCGGTCGCACCACACGCCGAACAAACCGCGTCTCCCGCCCTGTATCCGCAAGCGGCGATGTCCGCACCCTTGGCGCATTGAAGGACCTGACCGTTGTCGCCGATCTTTACGGTTGGTGCTCCGGGCTCAGGTTCCATGTTTTCGCTCCTTGTATTGCATTGTCGATGCGAGGCAACCCTTGTGGTTGACGCAACTACCGCACGGAAACTGGCGTTTTTCACCAGTTACAATGCAGTGATATTTCAATTTGGCTGTGTTGTTTTGTGTAGGTTTATCATAACCCATAACACGGTTACCGCGGGTGTACCCATCGCTCGGTCTGCTGTCCATCAAGGTTTTCGTTTACTGATCGCCACTATTGGCGTTTCTCGCCCGCACATCCCGCTCAACCTCGGCTATCGCTGATTTCAATTCCTTGATGAGGGTCGGCCCGATTAATTTCGCCTCATGAAGCACTATTCCGTCGGGTACCGCGCTGGCCTTCATTTCGTAATACGAAAGAACCTCGTCTACGGCGGACTTGGCGTAGAACAGGTCCGACGGTGGTATTGGTATGAAAACCTCGTCCTCTGGCTCATCCTCCTCCATCTGGGAGAGCTCACCCATGGCGATCTGGTAGTCGGAAGTCATTGATTTCGTGTCGTGCGAGCCCATAAATTTCATGATTCCTCCAATTGTAGAAGACCGACTGGTTGAAACCTGCAACAGATCGCTCATCCCGTCAGGATGGAGCTAATCGTCTCGGTAATCATTGACAGACGCCTTGCCCTGGGACCCTGGTTCGCCGATTTCGCCGACACGGTTGTTCCGAAAAGCCTGGAGACGAAGCGGGACATTTGCCCCCTCGCCATCAACCCCTCGGCTTTCGTCATCTCAAACGTTGGCTTGGGGCCGTCGTGTCTCTCCCGTTGCAGCATTTGCTTTGCCTCCGATGATGTCAGAATCCCTGCGTCCACGGCGTTGACGAGGTAGGCCAACCCCAAGTGGGCGCCGCCGCTGGCGAGCATCTGCGAAAGACCGGCGGAGATCAGCTCCTTCCTCAGCGCCCCATTGTCGGAGTTGCCCGCTCTCGCGGCCATCGCCAGGACCTGCGCTCCGATGCGAACGGCCTTCTGCCCGAACTTGACCATGGATTCACCCGTGCGGCGCGATATCTGCTCGACATCCCGCTGCACGGACCTGATTATTTCGTCCATCTGCCTGCGGGCAGAGTAGCCCGGCGTTCCAGAATATGAAGCCAGTTTTTCGGCTGCGACGTTGCCGATCGCCTCGAGGGATACGATGTCACTGGAACCGTTGATGTATTTGGCGAATGCCCCCGGGGCGGACGTGTCGTAAGCGACTCCGCTCGGCATGATGTAGGCGGGGAGATTCCCCAGCCCGAAACGAGTCGTGGACTCCCGGTTTATCCCCGCTCTCTGTGAGTGCCATGACTCCAGCGTCTCGAGGTCAGGATCCCCTGCGTCCAGTCTCTCCCTCAACTGGTTGTAGAAATAATTCCTCCTCTTTTGGAGCTTCTCGAGATTGGCGACGAGCCTCTGCGTTTCCTCTCGGTCGCCCTGGGTCCCGGCTAGTTGCTCGATTCTGCCCATGACCGTGTTGAGCGCGGCGTCGCTCGCCGCATACCCGCCCATGAGGCGGGATACGGGCACGTCGTCGGGGGATGGGTAGGGAATCGATGCCCGTCCCGATTCATAGTCCGACATCGCCGAGCGAATGTTCTCCTCGTTCACATCCTGATTGGCGAGACTCCTTGACGCGAGCCTGAGAGTGCTCGGCATTCCCGTGTTCGACATTCCCACATTCGGATCCCCGTTGTCGTTGAACAGCGTCGGCTGGGCTCCGGGCCTGGCAAGTTTCTCGGTTCTGGGGTCCCTGATTATCGCTTCGGGGGCCGTCTTGGGCGGGGGCGGGTTGAACGGTCTGGCGAACGGGTCGAATGTCCTGTCGCCCTTGTCCATGCGGGCCGCCCCGCGCAGCGCTTCTTTCCTGTCCTTGAACACCCTGCTTGCGATTGAGTTCCTGTTGTCCGTGTCTATGATCACGAACCCACCCTCCACGGGCTTGATGTCGTAGCGCTGCCTAACGAATCGCCTGCGCCCCGCCATGGCGGCCGACGCGCCCTCGCCTTGCCTTCTCACGCTCATCCCGAGGTGGCGAGAAATGTTGTCAAGGGCGGACGACGGATCCTCTCCGTAGAAATCTTTTTTGGCGTCGTCGATGATCTCCGCAAAATCGTTGTCGAAGCTTCCGCCGCGACTTCCGTCGGAGTCCTGTTTTATCGACGCCTCCGCCAGCCACAACGGGAATGAGTCTCCCAGCTCTTTCTTCTTCCACTCGACCAATCTCGCGAATGCGCGTCTGCGGCGAATCATGTTCATCTGCTCGGTTCTTCCTGCGATGTCCATGGCCGCGAGCCTCCGCATGAAGGCTGTGTCGCGTCCCCTCGCGATCAGGTCGTTGACCCGTGCCGGTGAAACGCCCGTGAACGAGGAGATTTGTAAGACGACCCCCGTCAGGCCGTTCTCCACCACGTCGAACTTGGAGAAGTCCGTCGAATCGGCGCTCTCCCCCCTCAGCACGAGGTCCTCGATCATGGCGTCGTGGTTCAGCATCGTCGCGAAGTGGTAGATGTCCGTGAGGTCGTCGTCAGTCGGGTTGTCCCACGCCCTCTCCGGCAGGGTCCTGAAGCGATTCCCGAAACTGGTCGCAACTTTCTCGTAGTCTTTCACCCCGTACACGGCGAAGAGCCTTGCGTCGAACCACTTTGACCCGCTCAATATCGGCAGGCCGTCTGCCTCCCCGAATGGCGATGGGCTTGCGGACATGCCAGCGCTCGGCTCATCGGGGAGCGATGACAGATATCTCTTCCTCAACTCGTCGCCTATGTCCGTGAGCTTGTTTTTTATTGCGTCGTATTTGACCCTGAATTCTGGGTCGGAGTACCTTCCCTGGTGGTCGAAGGAGAACAGATCGGAGATGGATTCGTTGAATTCGTTCAGCAGGTCGTCCTGATCGATCTGCGCGTAGTTGGGTCCACCCCTTCGCAATGCGCGGCCCTCATCAAGCGGGTTGACGCCGAGCCTGCGCGACGCCGACTCAACGGCGTGCGTTGCCGGCGTGAGGTCGGAAATGGGGTCGATTATCATCCCGAGTGACGAGGGGCTCGCGATGCCCTCCGATATCAATTCGGAAGTGTCTGTGAACCGCCTGAAGGCGAGCGCGTCCGAGTACGTCGGGTAGTCGTGGGACGCGAGTCTGCCCAGCAACTCGACTCTGGGGATTCCCGCGAGCCGCGAGATGCGGTCGATAGCCTCGGCCCTCGGGCCGTTGGCCATTGAATAGTCGAGCATCATCGACAGGGACGCGTTTCTCGCCACTTCGGCCCTTCTCGAGGCGAAGTCGCCGGGAAGTTCGTAGCTCCCGTCCATCACGCCGGGTGGCGGATTGAATTCTCCAGTGAGTTTGTAGCCGGTCCTCGTCATGGCGACGGAGAAACCGTTTTGGTCCGTCGTTTGGTTGGACCTCACTTTGATCATCCTGTTTGCCGCAGCGATCGAGTCGAGGACGCGCGACGTGGCCACGTCGGAGTTGGGGCCTGAATGGAACAAATTCTCAAACCTAATCCTGTCCGAGGCGAGCCTCTGCGAAATCTCGGAATCGGACATGCCAGCCATGGCTATGTCGTCTGGCGTGGTGACCCAGTAGGAGGCGGAATTAGTCATCCCGTCCCCGTTGGTGAGCCCGGACATGCCCGCCATCGGTCCGTCCGATGACCTGCCCCTCCCGAAGGCGTACCTTCTGCTTGCGTCGGCGTACTGTGACGGTGTCTTCGGTTTGCCCCCGGTGCCGTCGGCAAAAATGGGCCCGAATACGTTGATCGGGAGCTCGGTTAGATCGCTCGGTTTCGGGCTGACGTTTGCGCCGGAGTTGATTAGGGATAGGTCAAACTTTTTCAATTTTCCGTCCGAAAAATCTATGCCGTGGACCTCAAACGCATTCACCCCTGCTGCTCTGATTTGTGCGTCGGTGAGCTCGGGTTTGGGCAGGATCTCAATCGAGCCGATTTTGTAGGAGGCGACCGACCCGTCCGGTTTCTCGCCGTAGTTGAACTCGACCGCAAACCCATGAGCGCGCGCCTCCGACATCAACCGGAGAACCACCGTTGTCTGCTCCAGGCCTTCCGACGGTGAAATGGACTTGATCTCGTAGTGGATCCCCCCATTGGTCTCATACACCGCGACACCATTTCCCAACTGGTAGAGGAACCTTTTGTTCGGATCCCCGCCGAAAAACGAACCACCGTCGCTCGGCGGAACATCGCTCCCGCCGCCCGGGGGTTGCGCACTGCCCGAACCAGAGCTACCCGCGCTGCGGGGGGCCTCGCCCCCACGGGATCTGGGCCCGGGGTCAAAGTCAAACAGGGTCTCGCGCCGGGGATTTCTGACCCCGCTCGCTATTGCCCACTGTTCAATGTCCGCCGAGTATTGGTTGTCAATAACCCCCTGCACCCACTCGACAAATTCAGGGTCAAACATCTGTGGCGCCGCATCCCAGCGCTTGCCCAGCTGGATCATCTCTAGGAGTATCCTCGCCAAGGTTTTCGTGTCCTCCTCGGCGTCGTGCGCCGTTTTCTGTGGCACGCCAAAATAGTGAGCCAACGCCTCGATGTTGTTTGACGGAGTTAGGTCTGGGTACCACTGCCCATTCGGATTGATCTTGGGGGTGTGCTTGAGGGGGCCCGTTGCCCTCCGCATGATCCTGTCGATGGGTCCGGGTTTCTTTCCCCACCCCCAGGGCTTCTCGCCCGGTTTGCGCGCCTTGATCCTGATCAAGTCCGTGAGCCACTTTGTATATGGCTGATAATTAGCCTCACGAGTTCCTGTCTTGGTAGCCATAGCCTTGATCTGCTTGAATCTCATGTTGTCGATCGCGAAAAGCCAGTTTGCGATCGCGAGGCTGTCGATCGAACCCGAGTATGGATGGTCGCCCATCACCTTTTTCCACAGTTTGATATCGAAATTCTGCAGGTTGTGCGCGATCAGGACGGCGTCGTTCCCCACGAGGTTGGCGACCTGTCGCTTTACCTCGTCAGCCGAGAGGAACCGTTCTGGGAATTTGACCAAAGCCTCGGAAACGGGCATCGTCTCAAACTTCACGTTGTCCACCACCCACTTCTCCAGCGGCGTGTCCTTGGGGTCCAGCCACAGTGTCAACTTTTTCAGATTCTTCCGGTCTCCATTCGTCATGACCAACAAGGAAATTTGCAAGGGTTCTCCCGGGTCTACGCTTCCATTGCGCAATCCGGTTGACTCAAAGTCGAAGAACACGATTGTCTTACTATTCAACCAATTCTCGAATTCCTGCCAACTTTTTATCTTGCTGAGTTCAGCGCGAATGCCATCGGGTAGCTCCCTGCCGTCGGGGCCGATTGGGTTCCAGAACCACTTATGCCATTTGTGATACGGGCTCCTGTAGAAAGGTTGACCCGTGTCGGGATTCAGTATGGTGTTCCCATCCTCGTCCAGGACCAGACTTTTCTTCGCCGTCCACGCCGTCAGCCATTTCTTAAAACCGAGACGTACATTCTCCCAGTAGGCGCTCTCGTCCTTCTTGCGCGCGAATATCGCCTTAGGCAAGTTGAGTGCCAACCCCTTCGCCACATCCCGTGGCGTCGGCTTGGTTTTCGGTGGGTCAAGAGAGCTGATGTCTCGGGGCATCGTCGTTTTGTCGTCGAAAACGCCTTCCGGCACGGGCAGAGAACGGAGGGCTTCCTCGTCGTCTAGGTCCTTTGGCTCGATTGATTCCGACCCGGACTTGGGGCGAGGGGCGGCCGTGCCTTCGGTTGGTCTTGCCACGCGTGGTGCGTCGGTCGTCGGTATCGCCTCGAAGTAGCCCGTCCCGAGTTCATCGTCGACGACGAAGTCGCCGCTCGCCGTTCGCTGCGCCACCCCGTGGGCGACGGCGGGCTTCATCCTCGTGGCGTTGAAGGTTTTGGTCGTCTTCCTCGCGCCGACGTATTCGTCGCCGACGACGTAAACGTTCCAGGTCCCCATCTGTACGTCAACGTTTCGCAACAGATCGCCCTGTTTCTGCTCGTCGTCGGCCAGGGCCTGGAGATCCACCTGCGAAAGCGGAACCAGCCTCGTCACTCCTTGTTCGTCCGTCATGAGGACCATGGTCTCTTTGGATTCGGGGTCGTACTCGCCGTAAACGACCACCGGGTTGAAAATCGTCCTATCCCTGATCTCCTTCTCCCCGGGTTTGTTCTTGACGCTGCTCGGATAGGAGAACACGAGGCCGTTTTTCTCCCCGGTCTCCGCCTCTCTGCGACGGACCATGGTGACGATCCTCACCACGACTCCGGCAGGACTCTCGTCGAAATCGCCCCCCAACCTCGCGCTGGCGGTCTTCGGCAAATCGACTATCGCCACGTCCTCGTATCCGGCCGCCTCGTCCTCGCCGCGCGCCGGCACGGTGCGGACGAACCGATCCAGCGATGACGACATGCCCGCCTCGGCACCGGCGCCCGCCATCATCCGCACCCCTCGTTCGGCTTGCCTCTCCCTCGCGAGCAGGTCGTTCTGCGCCCGCCTAGCCGAGCGTTCGTCGTAGAGCAGGTCGGAAACCTCGAGAGCTATCGGCGAGCCGGATGCGTCCGACCCGACGAGGTGGGGCGTTCCGTCGTCGCCGGGCACGAAGGCCCTCGTGACCTCGTCAACCACGCCATCCACCATTCGCGGCGAGTAGACGATGCTGTCCACAACCTTCGGTCTGGTCTTGGACCCGGGCTTGTAGCCGACGACAGAGCTCACCGACAGGGCCTTGTTTTCACGTTTCACCCTGTTGATGAGTTCCTGCAGGGCTGCGAAATCGTCCCGCCGACGCAACGCGATGACCGCCTCTTTCGGGGACGACGTGGCCTCGGACGGAACCACGTATCCATACGGGTCGTATTTGAATCTGTCGTCTGGCAGGTCGGCCCCCATGCGGGCCGCCCGGCGGAGGGCGAAGATGATTCGTTGAGGCGAGTCGCCGGTGAACCCGAGTTTGTCGTCGAGTCGTTTGGTCCTAGACGCCTGGAAACGAATCTCTTCGTTGAGGGCGTCGAACTCTACTCCCTCGTCCTCCCAGTTGAGCACCTTCCCGTGCGAACCAGAGTCGGTGTTTTCCGGGTGGTTCCACGTCCTCAGCTGCCGGTTGCGGAAAATGCGCGCATACCTCAGCTCCGAGGCCGGGTGGTAGTCGAACGACCCCGCATCGGCGATGCTTCTGCCGATTCTCACGGGGATGTAGTCGACGATCTTGCCGGTTCCGTCATCGTATTCGTATGTGGTCGCCCCCGGTCCGACGAACGGAATGAACTGTCCGTACGCAGTTTCTCTGTCAAGGCCGAGCGGCGTGTACACCGGTGCGCCGATCGGGTCGGAGTCGTGGGGGAAATCGCCCCCGGACAAGCGAATCGGGAACCCGCTCTCCGCCCGCCTGAGCGACTCGCCCCACCGGTCGTCGGCTCCGGTCAGTTCCTCCCCCGCGAGGAGTTTCCGCATGGCCACGAACATTGCGTCCTGGTCCTTTCTCGGGAGCACGGACTCGGGGATCACGTAGTTGCCGTCGTTGTCGGGGAGGTACTTCGTGGTTCTCGCGACAAGATCCGCGGCGCGCGGGCTCATCGACGTCGCCGCCAGGACCGCCGTCTCGTCGGCGACGTTCGTCGCCCCAAGGCGACCCGCCGACTTCCTCCCGAGGACCCTGTTCAGAATCTTGTCCGCCAATTCCTGTGGCAGAAGTTTCATTTGCACTGCTTGTTTGAGGAGGTTCAGGAGGGCGATCGTCCCGTGCGTTTGGTAAAGGTGCCAGGCGCCGGCACCCAGCATGGAGTAATGCATGTCAAGCAGCGACTTGCCGCCTCCCTTGCCCGCCAGACTGAGTTCCGCAACCCCGAGGACATCCATCCCTCTGATCTTGAGGTCGAACGCGATCGCGAGTATCTTCGCGGTCACTCTTATCACTTCTCGCTTTTGGGCGTCGCCCAGAATTTTGTCGATCTTCCTCCCGACGACCTTGGCCCTGTCGCGGAATTCGGAACGGAAAGAGAGAAGGGTTGGATCCCGTTCCGACAAACCGAGTTCGGTCGCCGCGATCCTGTCGAAGTATCGAACGAAGTTGACAAAGTCCCTGTCCATCGACGGGCTGGGATATTGGTAGCCGGTTTCGTAATCGCTGAACGCGACCTTCTCGAATTCCTTCATTACGTCGCGAAGCATCGGGTCGGCGGGGCCCATCCCGGCCTCCGCGCCGGCGGGTCGCGCGGCGAATCCTTCGGGTGCAAGACCGGGATCGGTCAGGACTGTCTCGACGTCTATCTCGCCGTCCCTCTTGTGCATCTTTATCGCCCTCGCCATGATCGCCGGTCCGATTTGCGTGATTAGGAACTTCGGGTCGCTTGGAGAGGTCTTGTAGTCGACCCTGACGGGGGTGGAAATCCCGATCAGCGGCTTGAGCGGGGAGATGATCTGCGACTCGGAGCTCGGGCCCAACAACCCGCCCCTCACGATTTCGGAATCTTGCCTGCCGACGGCAAGGAATGCCCCGCCGCGGAGGGATCCGCCGAGGTTCCATCTGTCGAACATCTCGGGGTCGATCGGATCCCATCCCCTGGTCAATCCGTCCGTGAACCCGGTGGCGAATTCCACGACGTCGTCGGGGAGATCCGCCTCGGCGTACCTCCCGTAGAAATTGAGGGACGAGACGGCTCGGATCGGGTCCGCCTCGGCCGAGAGCATCTGGTCCATGTTCGGGCCACCGAATTTGACGAGGGAATTCCTTATCTTCTCGTAGCGTTGCAGGTCTAGTTTCCGGTCGTCGACGAAACCGGTGATCTCCCGGACGATCGCGTCCATTCGTGGTTTTTCGTAGTTTGCGAGGTTCAGGCCTCCCGAATCGTTGAACGCCGAGGCGAGGATCGGGGAGCGCGCCCTCAGCGCACTCAGTATCGACGGGTGCGCGGTGACGACCATGTCGCCCCTCGCGATTCTCGCCGCGAGGTTCTCGGCGTGCCCCATCATCTCCCTGTTGTTCTCGGTGGCCTGCAGGAATCTGTCCAGATATATCCTGTTGAGTCCGCGCGTGTCGCCCTGCCCGGCGACCTCGCCGACCTCGCCCAGAGCGCCAGCGGACCTGCGGGGATCGAGTACCCCGCCCGAGAGCCTGTCGGGCCCCTTGTGCACGACGTAGACGAACCCTTCCGCACCCTTTGCCACTCCCGACGCATCGAACTCGGCGCCCGACATCGACGAAAGGAAGACGGTCTCCTTGTTGAGCATCCTTGCCGTGTTGTCGTCGAGCGTCTCGAGATCCACGACGTTCTGCGCCCTCCTTACCTCCTTGGAGTCCCTCACGTGGCGGAGTCTCGCCAGCTCCTTGCGGGCAAGTTCGACCTTCCTGTCCACCTGGGCGATCCTCGCCCTGGACGCCGAGTCGACGTGCTGCGAGACCTGCTCGTCCGTGGCGCCCGGGTTGCGCGACAGGAACCACTCCGCCTCCCTTAGTTCGAACTGCTCCCTCGTCGCGTTGGCGGGGATGATCGGGGTTCCGTCCTCGTCCGAATCCAGGCCGTAGGTCATCATGGTCGCGTACTCCGGCACCCGCCCCGTCACCCCTAGGTCGCCCCCGATCCAGTCTCCCGTGGTGACTAGGTGATCGAACGCCCTGATGAGGTTGGCGTACCTCGTCTCCGCCCCGCTGGCGTCTTGGTCCATCTTCAATCTGGCCGCCGAGTCGTTGCTTCTTATTTCGGCGATCCTCTCGGCGACATTCGGCGCGCCGCCAGAGGGTCGCAGGCTGTCGTCCATCGTCCTCTCGCCGAAGAAGGGGACGTCCCGCCCGTAGGCATCCGACACCCCAATTATGTTCCCCCCGGAACGCCTGATGATCGCCGGGAATTCGAGCCCCATGCCCCGATCTTCTGCCAGCAATTGCTTGCCGATGAGGGCGCTGACGGTTGGCTCGTCGTCACCCTTGATCGGCACGAGCATGACCGACTCGTTGCCGCCCCGCGCCCTGTCTCTTGCGACAATCCTTGAGACGGCGTACTCCTGCCTGCCATCCCCGAAATCCGCGTATACGACGTTTCGCCTCCCGGCGCCCATCCCAGCTAATGGTCCGTCTCCGATCCTGTTGTAGGTCGTCTCCCCCGAGTCGTCCGTCAGTTCGGTGAAAAGACCATGCTCGTCGTAGAAAATTCTTCCGTCGACGATCTTGCTGCGAAATTCAGCGGAGTTCATATCGATGCCGATCTTCTGCAGGGCGTCCGCCCTCGCGGAAATCACGCCCTTTTCGTCGAGGCCAGACCCCATCTTCTCGGCCACGTCAAGGTTGGACGCTCCGTTGATCCACATCCTGAGCATCGTTCGCTCGGCCGATGTCAACTTGTCACCCGTCTCCTCTATCCGCCTGCTTATCTTCGACCTGGACGGAAGGAAGGCCGCAAGCAATCTCATCGCATGGGCGTTGGCCCTTATCCGAACCACTTCTTCGTCCATCCCGAGGTTCCGGGCCACCGAAGCCACGTCGCCCCCCGACAGGTGCAACGCCTCGGACACGTGAACGTTTATGGATCCGTCGAGGTCCCGCGGGTCGTGATCCCCGTTGGCCATCTTTATCGCGGACGAGACGAGGTCCCGCGAGGTGCCGGTCGAAAGCCTCGCCGTCTCGACAAGAGACGAAAACGGTCCACGCAAGGATTTGTTGAGTTCATCGATCTCTGGTCCGAGGTTCGACAGGCGCCGATTCCTGGAGCCACCCGTCATCAGTTCGTCTATCTTCTTGCCGATTATGTTGCGAAGTCGCATCAATGTGGCCACGCGTACCTGTTCGCGCGGGCTCAACCCGCCGGGCCCCGATTTCCGCAGGGAATCTAGGATCTGTATGAAGCTCGGGTCGAGTTTATTTTTTCTTCTTCGGCTTCCGGGCCTTTCGACCCGTCGTGCTTTTGGGGGGTCGGCTTCTACCGCCCTGCCTCCACTGCGCTTTCGCATGCCCGCCGACGCCCCTTGACCGTCGTCCAACATCCTGTTCCTCAACTTGGCCAGAGCCAGCTGCTCCATGCGCCTCACGGCGAACTTGTCGGTCCTCAGACGCTCCGCGGCCTCCTCCATCTTTTCGCCGTCGAATCGCCTTCTGAGCAGGTCCATCTCGGCGTCGGTGAGACCCGTCATCGGATCGTCGAGCATGCTTCGTCCCACCCGGTTCGGATGCTCGGCGCCCAGGCCTCTCAGGTACTTCTGGTGGAGCAGCTCGAGCTGGCGGGCGTCCTGTCGCGACATACCGAAACGACGACCGGCTTCATCCAGCGAGACCTTGTCGTGCGTCCTCGCCAGCCATATCCTTCTTCCCAGTTCGGCGGATTCTTCTCTCGTCCTGCGAGCGCCGGCCATCCCGGCTTGGCCGCCGAGATTGTCGGAAATTTTCTTGAGTTTCGCGGCCAAATCCGCGTCGTCGGTCACCCGCGTCGCCGAGGCGAACATGTCGTCGACTTCCTTTTTGGTGAGCACGATTCTGTCCTTGCCGTCAGGCCCGCGCCCGATCATGTTCCCCTGATCGTCGAAGTGCGCAATCATTGCCGCTTCCGGCCCCGGCCCGTCCACAATTTCGGCGTCGACGATGTCGTCGTCTCTAGCCCCCTGAGACCTCGCACCGATTTGCTCCGCCGTGAAGATGATTTGGTCCCCGCCGGGCCCGCGGTTGACGAGGTTGCCCTTCTCGTCGTAGCCGACCGAGTCGTAGTCGTCGATGTTGAAGTCGTTCAGCGCCGCATTCGCGAGACCCTCTTTGGCGTCGGCTTCGTAGATCCTTCCGGTTTCAGGGTCCAGATGGAGACTTATGTTTTCGGCAGGACGGTAAGGACTCTCTGTGAGCTGGTCCAGTTCCCCGTAGGTCCTCCCCCTTCCGGTGGAACCGAGTTGCTCGGCGTCGCTGAATTTCTTGAAGATTTCGTCGCGCCTGTCCCACAGGTCCCTGTTGTTCCTTCCCCTGTACACAGGGTTGCTGGACGGGTCGCCCACGTAATAATCCTCGTTTATGAATCTTTCGACTTCCTCCTCTGCCCTATACATCGCCTCTTCGGCAATATCCCTGTTCGACGGGACGTAATTCGGATCCTTTTCGTTCTGCTCTGTGAGATGCTCCAAAATATCGTCGAGTATTTGGGGACGCAGAACGCTCGTGTCGCCAGTCGTGAGTGCGTCGTCGGCCCTTCGTTCGTCCAGCATCAATTCGTAGAATTCCCGTTCGCGGGACTCGACGTCTGTCTTCCCGACGAATCGGCGCGAGTCAGGGTCGCCCCTTCCGGCTTCCGGAATGTCACCGTCCCACAGGTCTCTGACGTCGCCGCGCGTGGCGTCGTGGGCGTCGCGAATTCTGTCCAGAATTTCCTCTGGCGTATCCCCGGCCGCCTCTCCTTCTTTTATTATCCTGACGGTCTCGGGGGTGTCCATGTCCCAGCCTCCGTACTGATTCCTTGTTGCGTTTGTGAGGTCTTCCATGCCGTAACGGGCGTCAAAATCTCCGCTTGTTATGACATCTAGCTGTTGTCTCCACATTTTTTCGAAGAGCATTATTTCTTTCGGATCCGTCGGGCGCCTAAGCTCCGGATCGTATGTGAGGAACCCGGTGGACCTCTGGCCCCTCCACCTGTCCTTTTTGTAATGCTCTTCGAGCCATGCCTCGTATTCTTCTTCTGACATTCCCGGCAACGGCCTCGACATGCCGGCCTCCGCTCCGTGGCGTTCCTCGTAGATATCCGCGGCCTGCTCGAAAAGTCCGGCCGCTTCTTCGTCGTTGTAGTACTCCCTCATGTGTCCGGCTTGCCAACGCATGGCGTTAATGTTGTCTCGGTGGCTGTACTCGTACCCGTCGATTGCGTTGGTCCTCGGAACGAATGCTCCGCGCAACGATTCTTCTGCCTGGAGGAACATGGCCACCGTGTCGTCATCCATACCCCTCTTGCCCGGTCCATCTCTCTCGTCCAAGGCCTGACGGAGTTTGTCGGCTAGGGCTAGTTCGCGTACGATTCGGCGATGGCGATCATCGTCGCGCGAGGAATCCCGACCGCTCATCCCGGCTTCCGCTCCGTCGAGAAGCATCAGTCTCCGCATTTGGTCGATTCCCTCGTCCCTCAGGCGGCGCCGCCTCGTCTGCTTGCTCGGGCGATCGAACGAATCCGACTGGGCCAGCTCGTCGGCCAAATCCTTGGGTGTCCTCTTCTTGCCCCCCACGGCGGCGATGGCGAAATTGTCGCTCTCGTCCCTGCCGACAGGGACTGGCGGCCTCACCGGCGCCGGCGGCCTCACCGGCGTGGGCGGCCTCACCGGCGCGGGCGGCCTCACCGGCGCGGGCGGCCTCACCGGGGGTTTTGTCGGTTGCGGGGTCTTTGGTCTTGTCGGCTTCCGTGGCGGCCTCTCCGGCAGGGGTACGGGTTTCGGCTCACGGATCGGTTCGGGAATCTCGCCCGGCTTGGGGACCGCCGGCATCATTCGCGGGACGCCCGCCCGACGGCGACCCGGGACTGCCCTGTCGGTGACGCTCGGGATGTTCGGATCCCCGAAGCCGGGGACGTCTGGCAATCCGAAGGGGGTCGGATCCGGGATCCCCCGTCCCAGGTTGACTAACGGGTTGCCCTCGAGCACGAGCTTGTCCAGGTCGGCGTCCCTCGCCGTGAACGGGTTCATGTCCACGTTGAGCGTCGCCCTCGGGTTCGGGAACCCGATTGTCCTTCGGGCAAGATGCCCGACCTGATTCAAGGCCTTTGCGCTCAGGCCGTCATCTATCTTGTCCACGACGTATCTCTGCGCCTGCTCGGTCAGCAGGCCGAAGCCCCCGAGGACGAAGCCTCCCGACACCGGCAACACCTTGAAATCGAGTTGATCGCCGAGCGACTTGAGTTTCAGGAACGCGATTCTCGGGTTCTCCCCGTCGGTCAGGGCGACCGAGGCGTCGCAACTTCCCCCATGCCCGCATCCGGGACAACAGTGCCCCTCATGGGACACCTGCATCGGGGCGATGCCGGTGACGACCCCGCTCGAAGTTTGCCCCGAACTGGTGTCGTTGACGGGGATGTAGACGGTCTCCGGTTTCACCTTTTGCGCGGTGCCGATCATGAATTCGTCCCCGTCGAAATGGTACGCGACCCTCAGCATCTCGGTGGACTGGCCCGCGCCCATCTCGAACACCGCTATGTCGTTGTCCGCGGTCACCAACCTGACGGGCCCGCCGAAGCGCGCGGCGAGGGCCCTCGTGAGTTGCGACGCCCTCCCGAAAGTTTCGTTCTGCGGGGCCGACATCGCCGCGTAAATGGCGTCGACATGATTTTTGTTCCTCACCGAGTCGGAATCGTCCTTCTCTTTTTTCTTGGAATTTTCGTATCTCTCCAACAAGCCACGACCCTTGACGGCCAATTTCGCGGCGTCGGAGGCGTTCTGGGGGATCGGTTCGCCCCACGCGGCGGCGGAGAGGGCGAGCCTCGTCGGTTTGCCGTCGGGCTTTTTCATCGGGCCGCCCGGGTTGGTGAAGAAGCGCGTGAGGAACGATCCCTTCCTGCGCATCTTCTTTGGCGTGTTGGCGGCACCCTTGACCCCGGGCTTCAGGTTCGCACCCTCCGTTCTCTTGAAATGTGCCCTTCCGGCGGCCGTCAACCCTCCCTTGGGATCGCGCAGGACGGGCTTGTCGGCGGCCTTCCCCCACGGATCCTGCTCGTCCTTGGTTTCCGTGTCCGCCTCGTCGGCCTTGATCGATATCGTCCCGGTCAACTGGTTGGCTCCGTGCAGCACCGGCGACACCTCGTAGAGCTCCACTTCCTTCAGCAGGTTCGCGGTCTGCACCGGGTCGAACACGGCATCCAGGGTTTTGTACCCGATGGACCATTCCTGTTCCATGCCGAAGAACGAGACGTTGGCGAATGCCTCGCGTCCTTTCTCCGCCTTGAGGTTGAACTGAACCTTTGCGTAGAGGGCGCCTACGCCCGCCTTGCGCATCTTTGCCGGCAGGCGGGGATCGTTGGGTCCGACCTCGTATATTTCGAGCACTTTGCCGATCGGGGAGTTCCAGTCGTGGCCCCAAACGACGCGGGGCTTCCTGCGCTTCAGCGACGAAGTGAAGCACCCCGGCAGGCAAATGTCGCCCACGGAGTCCTTGTTGCCGACGCCGGCGACGAAGGCCTCGACTATGCCCTGCGCCTCGTCAACGTTGATCTGGCCGTTGAGTGACTTGTAGAGGTAATCGGCCTCTTGGGAAACCATTTCATTCGTCATGTCTCGTTACATAATAAACGACGGCTGGAAGTTGTGGCGTAACGTTTCTTAATTCGTTTAAGTAAACGATCGGAGATTTACGAAATCAGAATCCGAATCTCACCTTGCAGCGACAGTTCATGGTCAGATTTATCGGCGCCGTCGGGTCGCCCGGATACATTATGTCTTGCCCGTTGACGACGAACGGTTCGTGCATCGCCACGGTGTTCCCGTGCAGAAAGGAATGCTCGGGTCTCACTTTTGCGTCCTTCTCCGAAACCCAGGTTTTCGTCGCCGCCCCGACCGAGCGACCTGCGTAGAAGGAGCCCGCGTTGAAGGCGGCGTGGGATTCGTGTTCGGCGATCGTCCTCTTCCGCTTGGACAGCAGGTTGACGAATATGGCCAGCAGCGCCGCCTTGAGCATCCCCATTTTGTCCTCTTCTTCGCCTAGCGAGAGGGAGATCAGCACGGCCCCCTCTATCTCCTTGGCGGTCGTCGCGTTGATCTGCTGGAACCTCTCGACCTGCTCCTTGAGGTGCTCGGCGGCCTCCTTCTCGTCTATCTCGGCCTGCATGCCGACCTCCTGGGAGACGATCGTGGCGGCATCGCTCATTATTCCGCTCAGGATCGGACGCATGTCCTCGGCGAGTTGCTTGTCCCAGATCCGCTGGTCGAATATGTTCTCGTAATCGAGGCTCCCGGAATCGAGGGCCTTCCTCGACTTGGAACCCACGGCCTTCTCCATGATCACTCGTTGCTGGCGCTCGGCGAAGCGCTCCAGGGCCGTGTCGAGTATCTCCGTCCATCTGTCGAGGGAGCTCTCGGCTTTTTCGTCCCACTCGTCCCACAGGGATTTCGTGGTGATCTGGTCGCCGAACGCCGACGCCCGCGCCATCTGGCCGGCCTGGGCCGCGGCGACGTCCTCCGCCTGGAGTGCGGCGGTCATGCCCTCCTTCGGGGCGGGAGCCACCCCCTCGATCGCCGGCATCCCGGGGATCGCCGGCATCCCGGGGATCGGCGGGACGGGGCCCATCCCGGGTATCATCGGTCCGCCCGGGGTGCCGGCCGGCGGGACCGCCCCGCCCATGCCGGGGACGCCCATCTGCTGCTGCACGAACTTCTTGTTCGTGTAGCCGATCGGGGTCAGGTTCGGGTTGGCGAGCATGGCGTTCATCAGCTCGGAGTCGACCACCTTGCGCCCTGCGCCCTCCCTGTACTCGTTGCCGCTGATGAGACCCGTCTGGTACTCGCTCATCAGGTACCTGTCCCTCTCCTGCTTGTAGAGAACGAGGACCGGCACGTCGGTCACGTCGAAGTCGATGTAGTACAGGTCGTCCAGTTCGTCCAGCGCCCTCGCGATCGTCTCGAGGTGGGGGAGCATCGTCTCGTTCCAGAACACCTTGTGCTCCTCAGCGGCGTTGGCGAACGTCCTGCCGGCGGCGTTCCCGATCACGGACTCGGGCACCCCGAAGGCGGCGAGGATTTCCTCCTTCTGTATCTGGCGCATCTGGACGTAGTTCGCGTCCCTCGGGCTCTGGCCCGTGTCCACGAAATCCACTCCCTCGTCCGAGGAGAGGACGGTCACGGCCCCGGCCCTGTTCACGTTCCCCCTGAAGCGACTGCGCAGCTCGTCCTTGTCGTCGTCGTCGATCTCGCCCCTCACGACCAGGAGGCCGCCCGGCCTGCCGTCGTTCAGAAGGAAGTTCCGGTTGTAGAGCTTGGAGAGATTCTCTATCTCGATGGCGATCCCCGCCGATTCCATCGGGGTGAGCGAGAGGTACGGGTCCAGCGGGTGCGGCTTCCTTATCCACACGACGTCGTCGGGCTTGAGGGTGACCTTCGTTCCGTTGCGCATGTCCACCTCGAAACCCGAGACGAACTTCTTGGGGTCGGGGATCGGCGCCGTGTGCTGCGGTGGGAGCAGCTGGAGGGCGATCAGCTCCCCGTCTCGTCCCCTGATTTTCTCTATGAATGCGCCCCGCGACGACATCAGCAATTGCGACGAGAGCCTGTACCTGAACACGAAGGAGTTCTCGCCCATGTTCGCCTTCGTGTTGAACAGATCGAGGATCTTCCTGTCGGTCTTGTGGACCACCCTGCCCGAGGGGCTGTTGCCCTCCCTGAGGATCACCGGGAGGCGAGACTGGTTTCCCGCTATCGCGTCGATGCACCGGTTCACCCAGGTGACCTTCTGGAACCCCTCGCGGTAGGCGCGCTCTATGTCCCACGAGTCGCGGTACGGTTTCCCGACCTGGGACGGGTTGTAGGCGACCGGGGCGCCCGGGTTCAGCGCCTTAAACTTGTCGGCGTTGGAGCTCTTGTTGAATCGGGAATTCCAGGCCATTTTCTAGATCTACTCCTTACCGAGCAAATAGCCGACCGCCCCTGCGGTCAAACCGAAGACGATGAAGCCGAGCGCGGGGTTGATCAAAAAAGTTCCTACTGCCGTAAACAGTATAAATGAAGACATCAACAAGTTAGCGACTGTCTGCCTTTTGGCTAATTTGGCTATGGCTATTTTGAGTTTGTTCATGCGAATTTGTTCCTGGTAAATTTTGGCAACACATATAATGTAGTTCAAGAGGTAGCTCGGAGTCGAGATGGAAGAGACAAACTGGGAAAAGGTGCTTGAGTGGCTTCAACCCAAGAAACCCATGTATTGCCCCGAGGAACCCTCGCTGACGCAGAAGGTGTTCCTCAGGACGCACTGTCTCGAGGGCCTGTTCGGGGGCGCCGCCGGCGGTGGAAAATCGTCCGCCCTGCTCATGGCGGCCATGCAGTACCTCGATGTACCCGGCTATTCGGCAATCCTGTTCAGGCGCACCTTCGCCGACCTGGCGTTGCCCGGGGCGCTCATGGACAGGTTCCGGACCTGGATAGCGATTTACGAAGAGATCCACTGGAACAACAACACGTACGTCGCCACATTCCCGTCGGGGGCGAGGATCTCCTTCGGGTACCTGAACAACCAGAACGACTACCTCCGATACAAGGGCTCGGAATTCCAGTTCGTCGGCATGGACGAGGTCACGGAAATCAGGGAGAACGACTACCGCTACCTGTTCTCGCGGCTCAGGCGACCAGCGACGGGCCCGCTCTCCGTCGTCCCCCTCAGGATGAGGGCGGCGTCCAACCCCGCCCCGAACTGGGTCAGGCAGAGGTTCATAGTGGAGGGGTCGAGCACGGGGAGGGTCTTCGTGCCCTCGAAATTGACGGACAACCCCGGCATCGACGTCGAGTCCTACCGGATAGCGCTCGCCTCGCTGGACCCCCTCGAGCGAAGAAGGCTCGAGGAGGGCGACTGGTGGGCGACGACGCTCGGAACCATGTTCGACAGGACCTCGTTCGTGGTGATCGACCCGAGCGAGGTGCCGACCATGGGTCCCACCGCACGGGCCGTGCGATTTTGGGACCTCGCCGCTACGGAATCGAGCAGCTCGAATCCCGATCCCGACTGGACCGTGGGAACCCTGATGCTGTTCGAGAACGGCGTCGCTTACGTGCTCGACGTGAAGAGGGCGAGAGTCAAGAGCGACAAAGTCGAGCAACTCGTGGCCCAGACCGCGGCCGAGGACGGACCGACGGTGGCCGTGAGAATGGAGCAGGAACCGGGCTCGTCGGGCAAGGCCCTGATAGATCAGTACTCACGGTACGTGGTGCCCGGTTACGATTTCATAGGCATAAGGTCCACCGGGGACAAGGTGACGAGGGCCCGGCCGTTCGCCGCCGCCGTGGCCAACGGAAACGTGAAGATCATAAGGACCCCATGGATGTCGGAATGGCTGGACGAACTGTCCTCGTTTCCCGAGGCCAAGGTCCACGACGACCAGGTTGACTCCGCCGTCGGCGCCTACATGTTCCTTGCTGGTTTGGGGTTGCCTTTCAGGAGGCCGTCTACTATCCTCGTCTGAAATAGCCTACGGGGAGTAAGTTAGAACATGCCCAGCGAGACCAGCAAGATTGCGTCAATCATCAACGACATCGTAAGAAAACTGATGGAGATAGACGCAGAGACGAAGAACCTGGCGTCCGACTCCGTCACCGTCGAGTCGGCTTGCTCGGACCTGTCCGAACTGAACCGACTCAAGCTCGAGGTCTCGGTGGTCTACGACTCGGCGATAGCGATCGTGGCCGAGAAGATGGCCGACATCCCCGAGGTCGTCCTCGTCGACGGAACGAAACTTGAGAAAAAGACCTCCTACGACAGGAAATCCTGGAAGCACGAAGAATTGGCCGACGTCGTGTCACGCCGCATTGTTCAGCTCTCCACGAATCTCGACACCGGCGAGGTCGGCGCAACGCCAGAGACGGTCGGCAGGGAGATGCTCAAGTACCTTCAGCCCTCGTACTGGAGGGTCAAGGCGCTGTCCGGGATCGGCGTGACCGCCGACGAATACTGCGAGGTGTCCGAGGAAAGCAAAACGAGCATCATAGTCAGGAGGCTGAAATAATGAACGGACCAACCAACAACATCTACAACGCCCTCGCCGAGAATTTCCCGCAGGAAATGGAGCGAACGGTGAACAAGGGCGGAACGCTCCTCACCTACATCCCCGTGAGCGAGGTCATCAACAGGCTGAACAGGGTGCTCGGCGTTGACAAGTGGTCCTTCACGATCATTCGTTGCGAGCGCGACAGCGCCGACCCGGAGTTCGTCGTGGCCCATGTCCGCATCGAGTATCTCGTGACCGATTACCAAACGATCTGCCGCGACGGATTCGGCGGGCAAAAAATCAAGCGGACCAAGCAGGGGGCGATCGTCGACCTCGGCGACGAGTTCAAGGGCGCGATCTCCGACGCCCTCAAGAAGGCGGCCCAGACCCTCGGCGTGGGCCTGTACCTCGCCCGCAGCGACGACGCCATCGAGGCCGAGCAGTACCTCGAGGCCGAGTCGGTGCAGGACAACAAGGTTTCCCTGTGGAACGCGTTCGTGTCCCTCGCGAAGGGGCTCGACACTAACCAGAAGAACGCGATGCGGGAACGCTGGAACGAACGAACCCAGGGCGAGCCGGTTCCGAAATCGATCGACTCCGTCTCCGTGGACGACCTTGAGTTCATCGTCGCCGAGGTAAACAGAATTAAATCCGAGTAACGGGCCCCGAATGGACCAGTTACCGTACGAACTTCCCGAGTATGTCTCGCCGAGTTCCCTAGCGACATATGCGCAGTGCCCGCTGAAGTACAAGTACTCGCGGGTCAACAAAATCCATGAACCCCCGACGCAGGCGACCCTGCTGGGCAACTTCGTCCACGACGTCCTTGAGTCCTTCTACGGAACGCTCGACCCGCGCGAAAGGACCCCCCTCTCGTTAAGGTCCCTCAGCACTTCGATTTGGTCCGACGGGGACTGGGCTGGCCGGATAAAGGGGACGGTGCCCGACAAAGATGCGCAGAAGTTCAGGTGGTCCGCCTGGTGGTGCCTGGAGAACATTTTCCGGGTCGAGGATCCGTCGACGATAACGATCGGCGGCGTGGAGACCGAGATGGACGGAACCGTGAGGAACGTGAGGGTGAAGGGTTTCATCGACAGGTGGTTCGTCGACGAGGGAATGGTTCGCATATCCGACTACAAGACCGGCAGGACGCCGCGCGAGCCGTACGTTGACGACAAGTTCATACAGCTGATGATCTACGCAACGCTCCTGTCGGAGGTGTCCGAACACCCGATCGGGTCCGTGGAGCTCCTGTACCTGAAAGACGGCAAGCGCTTCATCAGGCTCGTGCACCAATCGGGGATGGACGAAGTCTGCGAACTCATAACCGAGACGTACGACGCCATAGTCGCGTCGTTCAACGACAACAACTGGCCCGCCAAGCCAACGAAACTCTGCAACTGGTGCTACTTTAAGGATACGATATGCGAATATTGGAAGAAGGATAAAAGATGAACCATTACATAAGCGATGACGCCTTCGCGCATATGGTGGCGCAGGAAGTGAAGAACAAGGCGTCCGACGAGCACAGGCTGTTCCTGAGCCAGCCGGAGAACCTAGACAGGTGGATGAGGGCGCTGAACGCCCTGATGAACAACCTGAATCGACAAATAGATGGCTCGACTGACGACATGATCGCCGACGACAAGAGGTACGCGGACCTCGGCGAGGACGGAGTTGGGCTCGGGGTTGAGTCGAGGATGTACTACGAGAGCAAGATCAGCAAGGCCGAGCGCTTCAAGTTCTACGTCGTCAAAAGAATTTCCGACGTAGCGACGATGATTTCGCTGCAGAAAGCGACCAACGCAGACCACGAGAAAACCAACGAGCTTTGCCGTGACGCCATAGAAGCCCACAGGACGTATCTTTTGTCCTATGACATCGAGGCGACGCCGGCCGATAGGGCGCTCTACGAATCGCTCAAAGGGATCTGGGCCTTCGAGAAACTCCCCGCCCCCGAAGAGGAAGAGCAGAATCAGGAGTCGCTCCAAAAAAACGGAATCTAAGTACGTCGCCCGAAGGGCTATCGTAAAAAAAATCCTCGGAGAAAGAAAGTGGTGCGAGGCCTGCCCCGTGTTCGCGTCCGACGACGGGGCGGTGACGTACGTTCGAAAGCCATCGCAGGACGTGCACGAACTGCTTCGGAGATCGCAGGGCGGGTCGGTGCTCGACGAAAAAAATCTTCTCGCCGTGTGCAGGTCGTGCCACGACAGAATAGGCAAATACCCGCAAAAGGCCTTTGAATTAGGTCTTTCAATACAAAGCTGGAAAAAAAGGTAATCGTACAACCATTACCCTTTTCAGTATTAGCTACGAGGATACAATCGTGGCAGGTAACTCGACGAGGGAGGGGGTGATCCGGTCAGGCGGTTAAACCCGCGACGGGTGCGGTCCGATTCGGGCGCTCAGTCCCCGGGGTTTACGGGCTCCGGGGACTACCCGTCAGGCGCGGTAGTTTTCGCCTGTGGAAAAAACGAAGATTTTCATGGGTTTGGATTTGTCCCTATCGTCCACGGGCTGGTCGGTGCAGGACGCGAGGGGGGCGATAACCCCAAAAAGCAAAGGGACCCAGAGGCTCATCGACGTGTCGGCGCAAGTGATGGAGCTCGTTGGATTTCACCGCGTAGAGGCGGTGGTGATGGAGGGCTACGCTTTCGCGGCGCGGTCCGGGCAGGCCTTCTCGATCGGGGAACTCGGCGGCGTCGTCAGGTACGTGCTGTGCGGCGCCGGGATTCCCTTCGCCGAGATAGCGCCGACGGCCAGGGCGAAATTCGCCACGGGCAGGGGCAACTCGTCCAAGAGCGAGGTCGTGTCGGCCGTGTCGGCGAGAACGGGGATAATTTGGTCGGGGCCCGGGGCGGACGATATCTGCGACGCCTGGATACTGGAAGAAATGGCATTGATTAGATGGGGCAAGCCGAGATACGATTGGCCCGAGGCAAGTCGCGCCGTCGCCGACGGAGTCGACTGGTCCCCTATAGAAAAATATAAAGGAAAATGCAGTGACTCGCAGTACGCCGATTAGCCAAGTCGAGGTTGAGGAAGAATTGTTGCGCCTCATGGATTTGCTCGAGAACGAGACCGAGGCCTTCGAGACCCTCTCCACCGACGCCGCCAAAAAAGAGGCCAAATACAAAGCCAATTGGGCCAAGTCGTATCTGGCCGCCAAGGGCTCCATAAAGGAGCGCGAGGCGTGGGCCGACTACCAGATGAACGACGAAAACTACGACTACAAAATTTCCGAAGCCCTCGTCAAGGCCAAGAGGGAGAAGCTCCTACTGCTGAGAACATCAATTGACGCCCTGAGGACGCTGAACGCCAACGTTAGGGCCCAGGTGTGAGCGACGTCGCCAACATCCACCCTTCGATACTGAGCCTGGCCATCGACATAGACCTCCTGAAACCGATGGAGAAGAATCCGCGCATCGGGAACGTCGAGTCAATAATCGCCTCGTACAGCGAGTTCGGACAGATAAAACCCATCGTGGTTATGCCGTCCGACGACGGAAAGTTCTCCGTCATAGCGGGCAACCATCAACTGATCGCCGCGAAAAAACTCGGGTGGGAGAAGATCGCCGCGATCGTGTACGAAGTCGACGAGAACCGCGGCCACGCCTTCGCGCTGGCCGACAACAGAACCACCGAGTTAGGGAACACCGACCAGGGGATGGTGCTCGATCTGATGTCCGAAATCTCGTCCGAGTACCAGGACCTGCTGCTGGGACTCGGCTGGGACGAGTTCGAGGTGGCATCGCTGACCACCGACATACTGGTCAACGAGAGAAACGACAACAGGGGCGGCTACACGCCGGCGGTCATCATCAACCCGTTCGAGCCGCTCGGCGAGGATCAGATAGTCGAGAACAGGAACGAAAACGACGAGATTGACTACCTCGCCACGGACAAGATTGACAAAGAGGAGGCGATCACGAGGGGGAGCGTGGCGGTGGGGGTCAAGGGCGGCGAGAGGGCGATAGTCCAGTACACCCTCGTGTTCGACGACGCCGACCAGCAGAAACGATGGTACGACTTCATCAGGTACATCCGGAACGACCCTGCCTACGCCGGCGAGACAACCGCGTCAAAGCTGATCAACTTCATAAACACGAACGCCGACTTCTGATGCCGCGCAAGCGACTTTACCTCGACACCACCTGCGTCGACGCCGCGAGGAAGAGGATCAGGCACGTCTACGACACGTTCGACACGGTCTGCGTCCAGTTCTCCGGCGGCAAAGACTCGACAGCGGTCCTGTATCTCGCCAAAGAGTTGCACGAAGAGCGCGGGCTCGGCCCGGTGAGGGCAATCTTCAGGGACGAGGAGATGGTCAGCCCGATGGTCATAAATTTCGTGGAGAAAGTGCGGAACTACGACTGGGTCGACATGGAGTGGTACTGCCTGTCGGTCGGCGTGGAGGTCTGGTCAATGGGCAAGAGAACCACCGAGATGACCTGGTCGAAGGAACGCGAAAGGCAGGGTCGCCTCGTCAGGCCCATGCCGGAGTTCGCCATCAACGCCGAGTCCTTCGGCATGAGCAGGGAGGAGGACATGGGCGACACGGACTACTACACGATGCAGGGCAAAAAGGGCAGGACGGCGTTCCTGACGGGCGTGCGGGCGAACGAGTCGATGATCAGGTACAGATCCTGCGTCCAGAAACTGCACGAAAACTACATCGTCGCCCCATACAAGGCGCCCAGAAATCTCCCCCTCCGTTTCGCGAAGATAATATACGACTGGACGACCGACGACGCGCTGAAGTTCGTCACGGAGGAACATGGAGCAGAGTACTGCGAGTACTACGACGTTGCGGCGATGACGGGGTCGAACACGAGAGTCGGCATACCTCTCTATTGCGTTGCCGCGAGGAGGATGGGCGACCTGATGGCCACCGAGCCGGCTTTCTTCGACCAGCTCCAGAGAGTCTGGCCGATGATTGACGCGCAACGGAGGTTGTGGGCCGACTACGACATCGAGAAGCTGATCATGGGGTACGCGCGCTACGGATGGGACGGGGTCAGGGCGTGCATCGACGACCACATGATGAGCGACTCGGACATATTCTACGCAAAGGCGTTCTGCGCGAAGTTCAGGATGAAGATGCGCAACGATCCGAAGAGCTACCCGATCCATTGGCTGATACGCACGCTGCTGCTCAACGAGTTCACCGCGGCGTCACCCATGCCAATGGGGCCCGGGACGAAGGCGTACGGAATCGCAAAGAGAGAAAACGCGGAGGCAAGCGATGAGTGATGGCAGGCACGAAAAGGTCGAGGCCGACGCGCTCAGGAGCGCACCCTGGCGAGCTACCTACATCGTCAAACCCGACCTCAGTCTCCTCGCGACGTCGCTGGTCGCGTACGGCTGGGTGTCCCCGATCGTCGCCTACGACAGGCAGGACGGCGACGGGCTCACCGTCGTGGACGGCCACGAAAGGTTGGCCTTGACCAAGGCCATGCCGCAGCTACTTATCGACCAACGGTTCGTCCCAGCGGTCGTGTTCCCCGACATGTCCGACACGGAGGCGATGATCATGCACGTGACGCTCAACAGGGCGAAAGGTCAGGTCATGAACGAGAGACTCTCAAAGATAATAAGGACGATAATCAAATCGGGCGCCCACGACCCGGAATCGTTGATGCGCACCCTCAGCATGACCGCAGAGGAGTTCCAGGTGCTCCTCGACGGATCGCTGCTGAAAATGAGAAAGGTCTCGGAGCACGTGTATTCCAAGGCCTGGGTTCCAATAGAAGCCAACCAGGACGAAAGACCGCAGTTCGAGAGACCCCCGAACCCCGACAGGTGACCGTTTCAACGACGAAGTCGCCGATGCTGTAAAATTTGCGTAGTCATACCGACGGGAGGGCTTAATGCCGTCAAAGAAAATTGTGATACATCCAAGCTCTCCCATGATGCAGGCGGCGCTCGCAAGGGAGCTCAGGAAAGTCCTGACCAGACTCCGGCAGCAGGGGACGATACTTCCGTCCACCCTCCCCCCGATAACCCTCCCGCCGGTGAGGCCGGGCGACACGACGACGACGACGATTTCAAGGGCCGTGCAGAACGCCCTGCCCCCGGCGAGGACCCCTGCGGAGCAAACGGCTAGGCCGGGTTTGATAAGAAGGGCGATCAGGGCGATTACCAACAGGTTGGCGCGTTTCCTGAGCGGGGGAGGCAGAAGAGGCCAAGGCGCAACCGGAAGAGAGTAAGAGGCGAACATGTTGGTAACTGTCGCCGACCTGAAAACGTACATGGACATCAGCCTGAGCAACAGGCAGACGGACGCCGCCGAGATGATTCTCGAGGGCCTGCAAAGCGAGCTCGAGGCATATCTCGGACGCCCGGTGACGGTGGACGAGTTCGTGGAGGACCACGTGATACCGTCCTACGATTTCGGGGTTCCGCACATTGGCCACATGCACGACAAGAGCCTCGACACGACCAACGACCCTTTGCGGTATTTCGTGCAGTCCCCGATCATGGTTCCCCTCCGCAACACCCCCGTCGCATCGGTTGATGGAGTGTCCGTCAGGAACAGCGCGATGGCATCCAAGCAGCTGGCCGAGGCCATGAGGCGAGACGCGACAATAACTGGCGCGGTCCAGTCGGGCGCGAACGTCGTGTTCACGGCGACGAACGAATTCGTGCTCGGCCAGTACGCCCGGATATCGGGCGTCACCCCGAACAACTTCAACGCCCAGAACAAGCAGATCGTCGCCGTCACGGAAACGACCTTCACGATCAAGCACGACCTCGGCGGCCAGACCTACGCGAGCGGCGGATTGGCGGAAGCCACGGGGTCAGACTACAAGGTTTTCCCTTGGGGCCTGGAGCTTTACGCCGCCATGCCGAACGACGTGATCACCGTGAACTACTCGGGCGGACTCGACGGAACGCAGCTGAAGGTCATGAAGCTGATGATCCTCAGGGCGGCCACCAGGGAAATGCAGAACATGCACGACGACACCGTCGGGGTCAAGGACCTCACAACCCGCGGCGTCACGGTGATGGAGACGGGATTCTTGGAGAAGGAGCTGCTGGCGCTCAAGCTCTACAAGCGTAGAAGGATCGCGAGATAATGCAGCGCGAACTGTTCCCGCGAAAAAGGACGCAGCTAAACCGGAGCCGCAAGAGCACCGGAGACAAGGTCAGGAACGCGGCGCCGATCGACACCACCGGGCGCGACTTCGTCTCGACCTCCGGCGTCAGGGGGAAGGGCGTAAGCCTCGGCATCGACGTCAAGGTCAACCACAAGAGCTTCGCCAGCACGATCAAGCAGATAAAATCCTTTGAGAAACTAATCCATAGGATGGGGGACCGCGACGACAGCGCGACCCCGGGCTTGACGCACTTCGCGGGCGTCTACCTCATGATAGGGAAGATTTACGGGCGCGCGCAGGTGTGCGTCCCCCCCGCCGTCACGGTATTGAAGCCCATGGTGGCGATGATGTTCGCAGAGAACTTCGCCACCAACGGCCTGCCTTCCGGCGGCTGGGCCCCGCTCAGCCCGGCCTACGGAGCCTGGAAGCTGCTCAAGTACCCGGGCAGACCCACGATGCAGGCGACGGGGAGGTTGTTCCAGAGCCTGACAATCGGACTGAGCACGGACAAGATAAAGAACGACTCGGTGGAGTTCGGCAACAAGGTCAGGTACTCAACCTGGCACCAGTACGGCACCACCCGGATGCCGATGCGCAGGCTCGTGTTTGAGCGACCGGGTTTCGCCAAGGCGGCCGGGAACGTCTTCGCCAAGATAGCTGTTGGGCGTCCGTCGGGCAGGATAGACCTGAGATGAGCGATGTCGGTGCGCACGAATTCGAGGCGATGTACGGACCGCAATTTGCGAAGCAGTTCGTCAACGACTACCTGAAGCTCGAGGTGCCGAAGAGGCTCGTGAAGTACAGGAACTACTGGAATGTGTCCAACGACGACATGCCCGATCCCGCCGAATACCTCGACTACGAACCGGCGACGATGGACGTCTGGCCCACCCTGATCACCGTGTCGCTCTCGGCCCGCGGATTCACGAGGGTCGGGCACATGCGCTACGGCGATCCGGAGTACGAGGTCTCCTACAACATGCGCACCTACGTCTGGGCGAGGACCGAAGGCGAGAAGTCCGTGACGACCATGCGGGACAGGCTGATAGTGGTGGCCAGGTCGGCGCTGATGGATCACCCGTGCCTCAGGAGGAGGAACCCCGAGAGACAGGCGAGGATAGAGGAGTCGTCCGTCACCGAGGAGTACTCCGAGCTGACGCTCCTGAAGGGCGACAGATATCTAGCGGGGGCCTACGTCGGCTACGAGCTGAAGATAGAGGAACCGATAGTCAGAGAGAAGCTCGCCGACTTCGATGACATAGACCTGGTGGTGCAGGGTGTAAAATTGATGGACGGAATCCCCGATCCGGAGGAATAAATGCAGCAATTCATCCCAGTATCCGAGGTCGGCAATGACCAGGAATCGTCCGTCGCCTCGTCCCACATGAAGATCCTGAACGTCTCGACGATAATGGCCAAGGTGACTGACGAGGGACACAAACTCATGCCCGGTGAGCAGGCGTACGTCCTGGCCGGTTCCAGGAACCTTGAAGAGGCCCTCGCAAGACGAAGCGTCATTCTGCTTGGGGACAACCAAACATCCACGGAGAGCGACAAGCAACCCAAAAAAAAGCCGATCCCAAAAGCCCAGGCCTCGGCAGAGGCTACTGCTGTCCCCGTCGCTTCTGACAGTGGGCCCGAGGCCCCGGCCGCCAAGAAGTCCGAAACGGGCACGGCCGAGGCGAGCAAACCGGGTGCCGAAGGTGACGGTGCAAAAAACGGCCCCGGTGACCGCGGGTAAAATGGCTAATTTCAAAACGTGTAATTCTGAAAGCAGTCGGAATGCTATTATTCCTACTGAGCAAATCCACGACATCGGAGGATCATAAATGCCTGGAATAGTCTTAACGACATCGGTGGTAACTGGTCCCTCAACGGTCACCATTTCGCCAACCTCAACATTGTTTATCGCCGGGGTTACGACTCGCGGCCCAGAGGGCAACGCTTTCTTGGTTCAGAGCTTGGCAAATTTCGAAGACATCTACGGTGGCTACACGTCCTCGGGGTACGTCCATCAAACCCTTCAGGCCTTCTTCGAGGAAGGCGGCTCTAGGGCCTACGTCTCGCGTGCCATCGGCACAGGCGCGGCACTCGCAAGCGCCGCTCTCCCGAACAGCGCTTCTCCAGCCGTAACCGTCCTGACACTCAAGGCCTCGGGCGAAGGCACGTGGCCTCACTCCGGAGTCATGAAGGCGGAGATCACCCACCCGACCGCAGGCTCAAGCTTCAGGATCAGGATCATCCTCAACGACGAAGTCGTGTACTCAACCCCCGTCCTCACATCCAAGGAGGACGCGGTCGAGGAGATCAACAACAGCGCGGTGGCGTCGTTGTACGTCATCGCCGAAGTGGGCGCGGGTGCCGGAATCCCGGCCGTCAGCACGGGCATCAACTTCACGGGCGGCAACAACGGCTCGGTCCCGACAGACGCCCAGATGGCTTCCGCTCTCGACTCGTTCATCAAGACGCTCGGTTCCGGTGCGGTGTGCATTCCCGGGGAATTCGGAAACACGATCTGGGAAGCCCTGATGGAGCACGCCGCGGAGAACAACAGGACCGCGATCCTCGGTTTCGACCGCGACCAGACGGTGGAGCAAGTGATCGCAAGTGCGGGTGGCCTGGCGGAGCACGATGGTGCAGAGACTTCCGCGTGGTACTACCCGTGGGTCAAGGTGGAGAGGAACGGCCTCACGATCTCCACGCCGTGCGAGGGTTACGTCGCCGCCAAGAGGGCCAAGCTTCACAACGATATCGGCCCTTGGTCGGCGTACGCCGGCATCGGCACCAACTCGGATTTCGTCAAGGGCACCTTCGTGGCCATCACGAACGACCAGGCCAACACCCTGAACGACGGATACGTCAACCCGATCAGGGTCATCAACGGCGACACGAGGATCTACGGCGCGAGGTCGGCTTCGTCCGACACGGACAACTACAGGTTCATCACGGCCAAGGAAGTGGTCAACTACGTCGTCGCTCAGGCCGAAATCAGGCTCGAGCGCCTGGTCTTCAGCGTCATCGACGGAAGGGGAACCTTGTTCGGCGAGGTCAAGTCGGTTCTGACCGGAATTCTTGACCCGCTGGCCCAGGCCGGAGCCCTGTACCCGTTGTTCGCCGAGAACGGCAAGATGATTGACCCGGGATACAAGGTGACGGTCAACGAGCAGCTCAACCCGGTCACGCAGTTGGCCACGGGGACGGTTAAGGCGCGTGTCGGTCTCAGGGTCTCTTCGCTCGGAGAAACGATCGAAGTGGAGATCAGCAAGTCAAATCTCACCGCATCTCTAGCCTAATCGGAGGAATAAACCATGGCAAATTCCAAATACACTCAACGACAAATTCTCGCAAAGCTCGAGCCGATCGGCACAGTCGCCCCCGATTTCGATCACTTCTTTGCGCAGGTGTCGGGCGGTGAGATTACGGCTGCGGTGGAGAAGATCTACACGGGCGGGTCGAAGTTCCCGGAACTCCTCTGCGCCCCATCCGAGGTCGGCGACGTCACCCTCACGAGGCACTACTCCGACGACGACAAGACCTCGCTCAACACGGCCCGCCAGCACGTAGGCAGGATCTACTACAACATCACGATCTACCGGACCAACTGCGACCTCGCCGATTCGGTGCCCGACAGGCAGTACAACAACGCCCTCCTGGTCGGCCTCACCGAGCCGGACGGGGACGCATCCTCGGGCGCACCCGCCACCTACGCGATGACCTTCTCAATAAACGGCGCACCAGCACCAAATCCGTAAGCCAAAAACCGTCAGATTCCCTGACGGGAGGGTTGCACAACGGAGCGTGACTGCGCGCTAGGTTCAGCACATGGAAGAAAACACCGTGAAAACACAACCCACCACACCCGAACCGACCCTCCTCGACCAGCTCAAGGCCGTGATCGCCAAGAAGGTCGAGAGACCGAACGTCTTCATCGAGGTCCCCGAGAGGCCCGGAGTGAAGCTGCTCGTCAGCCCGAACCTCACCCAGGCGCAGATCCGCGGCTGGCAGAAGCAGTGCGGAAGCGAGACACAAAGGGGCCTCGACTCCACGAGGTTCGCCTGCACCGTCGTGGGCCACGCCACGAAGGGCGTGTACCTGCAGGGGGACGAGGTGCTGCAGGACGGCCAGTGGCCGGTCAACTTCGCCTCGAAGCCGATCCTCGAAATGACGCACTGCGACAAGGCGATCCCCGACGCCGTCCAGAAATTCTTCGGCATCGACGCCCACGTTGAGGCCGCGGCGCTGGCGATCATCGACGCCTGCGGATTCGGCGACACCATCCAGGCCGAGGCAACGGAAAACCCTACGAAGAACTAATCGAGGAGTTGTCGCAAGACAACCGCGTAATAGCCGCCGCTCGATTAGGCGAGCTATGGGGAACCGATCCGGTCAGGCTGCTCGACTCGGGCCTCGATGAATGGGTCGTCAGATACGCCTGTGCTAAAGTTATATCGGCGGACCGCGAGAGGGAACGACGCGAATCGGAGAACTCTGGCTAGTCCGATAACCCCGACTCCTGGGAGCCAATCTTGCCCGACGAGATAGTCACTATACGCATTGATTTCGAGGCCAATCAGCGCGACATGGCGCGGGTGCTCGCCGAGATCGAGGGCTTCACCGAGGCGGTCGACGCCGCCAACGACTCGTCCGACAGGTTCTCGCGGACGACGAACAGAATGAACCGCACCGTCAGACACGCGGACGAGCCCCTCGCCGCGATGAAAAAGAGGTACCACGACCTCGAGAAATCCGGCAAAAGTCTCGGAAGACGCATGGTCGATAACAACAAGTTGATGATGGGTTTTAGGAGGCTCGCGCGCCTCCTCTTCTTCCAGCTGATCGCCCTGGCCGCCGAGTTCGTGATCACGGCGGCGACGCTGGCGTCGGTGAACCTGCTCTTCAAGACTGGGCGGATAGTGGCCAAGGGCTACAACCTCACCCTCGGCGCCGTCGGAGCGGCCCTGGCGACTGTCGCCGTGGCGGCGACCTCCGCCGTCGCCGCCTTCAAGGAGTTCAACGCCGCGGCGGCGGCGTGGCAGTACAAGGGGGCGAACATCTACGGCTCCGCCACCGGCGCGGCGGCGGCGGCGATGAGGGGCCTGTACTCGGACACGAACCTCGCCACCATGGGCGTCGTGAACCTGACGCAGGCCTACAAGTCGATGTCGCAGCAGGGCAGGGTGACGAGCGCCCAGACCAAGGCGCTGTCCGGCGCAATGGACTTCACCGCGAGGTCGCAGGACCAGACCAAGTCGTTCCAGGCGATGGCCAACTTCGTGGCCATACTCCAGAAGGAGGGCAAGGTCACGGGCAAGGCGAGCACGGCCGCGTCGGGGGTCAGCAAGGAGTTCGCGGAGGCGATCAAGAAGTCCAAGGGCAAGGACGCAAAGAGCATCATGGCGTCCATGGCGACCGGCAAGCTCGCGCAGCAGGCGGGCGTCAGCGGCGAGTTCGGGTCAATCAAGGGGACCCTCGTCGCGCAGTTCAAGCAGATAACCGTCGCCCTCGCCCAGGACATGGCCGACTTCGGAGACCGGTTCCTCAACGACGCGCGAAGGGTGCTGGACGGGCTGTTCAAGAACGTGCGCAACATGTTCGCGAGACTGGCGCCCGAGTTCACCTTCTTCGGGAAGAACAAGCTCTTCCCGGCGATCACGACGATAGGCAACGCACTCGAGAGGTTCTCCGTGACCCTCATGAGGAAGTACCTCCCGATGCTGTTCGGAGCGTCGCAGTGGTTCAAGAGGACGTCGGCCTCGTTCATGAAGTCGTTCAACCAGTTCAAGAACTCCCTCGAGAAGTTCCGCGAGGGGTCGCGGATAATCACCGAGACGTTCAAGGGTCCGCTGCTCGCCATATTCAGGATCTTCGGCAGGAACGCCGAGCAGCTCGGCTACCTCGCCGAGGACAACGAGGAGCAGTTCATCGCCTGGGGCAGCGCCCTCGAGAGGCTGATCTTCGCCATAGGCGACTGGTTCGCCGCGCTCAAGGTCGCCTTCACCGAGGCCCTGCCCGTGCTGACCGGGATCGTGAACATCCTGACCAAGCTCATCGACACTATGTCCGGCGTGATCAGGGGGATCGGGACGTTCAGGCTCGGCGGCGGGGAGGGGTTCCTCGGGATGGGCGGAAGGGGAGAAGGCCCGAGCGGAACCGTCGGGGGCGGGCTCGGGCCCGGCATCGGTTCGCTGGTGACCCTCGGCCTGCTCTTCGGCGGGCTCAGGGGTAGCAGGACGGCCTACAGGATTAGGAGGGCCGGGCGCGGAACCGTCGGGGACTTGATGAACCCCGCCTCGAAATACGCGGCGGCACAGACCCCGCGGGGCATTCTCGGCGGGATCCCCGCGATATTCAGCCGGAAGAGGTACAGCCGCGACGCCGGGAACCAGAGGCTGACGCCGGCGGAGGT
>Ga0194128_10001776_pt1 | contig 36856 bp, 29 predicted proteins | sample TA2KigCa65mmetaG_FD_148650 | JGI IMG/M metagenome (GOLD analysis project Ga0194128, IMG submission 148650) | Freshwater microbial communities from Lake Tanganyika, Tanzania - TA2015037 Kigoma Deep Cast 65m | ecosystem: Environmental > Aquatic > Freshwater > Lake | place: Tanzania: Lake...
GAGCGCTCCTCGCGGCCCTCGGACACCTGCGCGCGCGCGGCGAGCGCGACCAGCCCGGTGAACGCGAGCGCGACCAGCCCGACGGTGCGTCCCGCGGCCGTGACCTTGCCCGCGCGGACGAGATCCCAGGCCTGCAGCGCGACTTCCGAGCGCCCGAGCATGCGCACGCACAGGTGCACGGCGAGCGCGAACAGCACCGCGAGCCCGAGCGCGAGCAGCAGCGGCACGCGCTCCTCCTGCCACGGCAGGAGTTGATAACCGCGCAGCGCGAACACCGCCGCGAGGAACGCGCCCGCGAGCACGATGTCCTCGGCAGGGGTCGGGCCGCCGCGCCGCTCCGATTTGCCCGGAAAGAGCAACGCTAGCGCGAGCGAGAGGCCTGCGAGCTCGCTGGCCCAGCGTCCCTCGAGCGTGCCCTGCCCCGAGAGCAGCACGGCGAAGGCGCTCCACAAAAAGGCCGCGGTCAGCACGAGGCGCGGCAGACGCGCGACGAGCCCGGCCGCGAGGCGCTGCACGGGCTGCGCGCGCCGCGTCGTGATCGCCGGCGCTCCGAAGCCGACATACAGCGCGTCCTTGGGACACACGCTCACGCAGTCGAGGCACTTCATGCAGCCGGGATCGACGATCGCCTTCCAGTCGCGCACTTCTTGGTGCACGCGCACATTGGAAGTGCACACCGCCGTGCAGTGGCCGCAGCCCTCGCACGCATCCGTCACGCGAATGCGCACCGGCGCGAGCTGGTCCGCGATGCCGAACACGGCGCCGTACGGGCACGCATACGCGCAAAAGCCCTTCGCGCCGAGGAACCACACCATCAGGAATCCGGCGACCAAGAACGTGAGCAGCGCCATCTCGAGCCCCGGGAAGGTGTCCCAGAAGCCCTCGGTCATGAACTCCCTGTGCGCGATGCCCAGCCCGAGTCCCTGTTCGATGCGCGGCAGCAGCGGCGCGAGGAACATGTAGACGAACACGACCAGCGGCACGAGCCCGAGCAGCCCGAGGTTCACCGGACGAGGCCGGAGCCCGAGCTTCTCGAGCAGCCAGCGACAGCCGTCTTGGATGGCGACGAGGTGGCAGGCCCAGCCGCAGAAGAAGCGCCCGAAGAGGGCCGTCGAGAGGATCGCGAGGCCAAAGAAGATCGCCCCCGCGTTGAGCACGCCCTTGGCGGTGAGCTCGATCGACTCGGAAGGCTCGAGCGGCGTCAGCGTCGAGCCAGCGGCCGCCCAGTGGGCCACGTGCAGCGCGATCGCCACGTGGATGGCGATCAGGAAGAGCATGCGCCAGCGCGCCACGCGCGACGTCCGCACGGGGCCGTGCGAAACGACGTCCGGGCGATCCGGGCTGGCTTCGGTGCGGCAGCGGACGCTCACGAGCGGATTGTGGGACGGCGCGCCCCGCTCCGCAAACGTCTCGCGCCGGCGCTTGCTAGGCTCGACCCGAAACTTCCCCGCCGTGCAGACCGCCCCCCAAGACGATGACGCGCGCTCGCGCCCTGCCGCCAGCGAGATCGTCGAGCGCCTGCGCGCGCGGCCGCGCGTGGCGGGCCGCTACGAGGACGAGCGCGAGATCGCGCGCGGCGGCATGGGCGCGATCCTGCGCGTGCACGACCGCGACCTGCACCGCGAGCTCGCCATGAAGGTGATGCTCGAGGAGCTCGGCGGCCTCGAGCCGGACTCGACCGAGGCGGCGCGGCTGCGCGCGCGCTTCCTCGAAGAAGCGCAGGTCACCGGCCAACTCGACCACCCCGGCATCGTGCCCGTGCACGAGCTCGGCCTCGACGCGGGCGGGCGCCTGTACTTCACCATGAAGCTCGTGCGCGGCCGCGACCTGCGCGCCGTGTACGAGCAGGTGCGCAAGGGCGAGGAAGGCTGGAATCTGCCGCGCGCGGTCGGCGTGCTGCTGCGCGTGTGCGAGGCGATGGCCTTCGCGCACGACAAGGGCGTGATCCACCGCGACCTGAAGCCCGCCAACGTCATGGTCGGTCGCTTCGGCGAGGTGTACGTGATGGACTGGGGCCTCGCGCGCGTGCTCGGCGCGGGCGCGGGCCACGATCGACGCCGCGAGGCGAGCGAGAGCCGCGTGGTGAGCGCGCGCCAAGCGACCACGCTCGCCGGCGATTCGTCGCTCGCCACCCTCGACGGCGACATCGTCGGAACCCCCGCGTACATGTCGCCCGAGCAGGCGCTCGGCTTGCTCGACGACCTCGGGCCGCGCTCGGACGTCTACTCGCTCGGCGCGATGCTGTACGAGCTGCTCGCGGGCCACATGCCCTACATGCCGCCGGGCGAGACGCGCTCACCGTTCACGGTCGTGCGCCTCCTCAAGGAAGGTCCGCCGGAGCCGCTCGAGCGCAGCGCGCGCGGCGCCGACGACGAGCTCGCCGCGATCTGCGACAAGGCCATGGCCCGCGATCCGGAGGCGCGCTACGCGAGCATGCTCGAGCTCGCGGAAGATCTGCGCGCGTACCTCGAGGGTCGCGTCGTGCGCGCGCACCGCACGGGAGCGCTGGTCGAGTTCAAGAAGTGGATCGGCCGCAACAAGGGCTTCGCGGCGGCCGTCGCGTCGGCGGCGCTGGTCGCGATCGGGCTTTCGGCGGCGCTGATCGCAGTGCAGGCGCGCTCCAACCAGCAGTTGCAGGCCGAAAAGGAGATTGCCGACGCCAGCGCGCGCGAGGCGACCGAGGCGCGCGGGCGCACCGAAGAGGCCAACCGCCTGCTCGCCGAGGAGAAGCGCGTGGCGCAGGCCAACGCGGACGAGGCTCGTCGGCGCGGGTACGCCGCGAGCATCGCGGCCGCGGCTGCCGCGCTCGAGAGCCGCGACCTCGCGCGCGTGCGGCAGCGCCTGCGCGACTGCCCCAAGGAGCTGCGCGGCTGGGAGTGGAACTTCCTCAACCAAATGCTCGACCAGAGCGCCGCGCTGATCGCGCCGCGCACGTTCGAGGGCGAAGCACCGCCGGCGGCGCTCGACAGCGTCCTCGCGCTCGCCACGGACGCCGACGAGCGCGTGCTGCTCGCCGCCACCGCGGGCAGCGCGAAAGCGCCGTCGATCCTGCGCGCGTACGACCTCGCGAGCTTCCGACCGCTCGGCGACATCGACCTCGGCGGGGCGCGCATCACGGCGCTCGCGAGCTCGCCGTCGCGCGAGCGCGTCGCGGTAGCGCTCTCGAGCCTCGAAGTGCGCGTGCTCGCGCTTCCGGGCCGGGCCGAGGAGCGACGCTGGACCCTCTCGGCGCCCGTCTCGGCGCTGGCCTTCACGGCCGACGGTCGCCGCGTCGCGCTCGCGAGCGGAAACCAGCTGCGCATCGTGGACGCCGTGAGCGGCGAAAACGTCGACTTGTGGGACACGCTCGGCGCGCAGCCGAGCTGCCTCGCGCTCTCCCGCGACGGCGCGCGCCTCGCCTTCGGTACGGCCGACGGCTTCGTGGGATTGCTCGACCTGCGCACGCGCGCACTGGCATGGCTCGGCGAGCGCGATGCTCCGATCCGCGCGGTGGCCTTCAGCCCCGATGCCCTGCGCCTCGCGGCGGCGTCTGGCCACGTCGAGCGTGGCGGCGAGCTCCATCGCTGGCAAGACTGCGTGCGCGAGTGGGACACGCACTCGGGCCGACTCACGCGCCTCGAGCGCGAGGACGCTGGCGAGATCTCGTGGTGCGGTTACGACGCCACGGGCCGCAACCTGCTCTCCGTGACGCGCGGCGGCTCGATCCGCGCGCGCGACCTCGCTGCGGAGCAGGGCACTCGCATCGTCGCCGGACTCGTCGACCTCTTCGCCGCCCTGCCGCTGCGCGGCGGGCGCGCGCTGGTCACGGGCAGCGAAAAGGGCACGCTGCGCCTGTGGGATACGGCGATCGGCGAGTCGCTCGCGCTCACCGGCGGTCGCGTTGGAGCGAGCCAACTGATGTTCTTGCCGGGCTCGAATCGCCTCGTGTCCCTCGAGGCCGGGCAGGTGCGCGTGTGGAATCCGCGCACCGGCGAGCTCGAGCGCGTGCTCGCGCGCCTCGTGCAGCTCTCCCCCACCGAGGCCGAGGCTCCGGCCTGCATCGGCGCCAGCCGCGACGGCGCGCGCATCGCCGTCGGTTGGGTCACGGCCGCCGTCGAGGACAGCAAGCCGCGCTCGAAGGTGCGCGTGCGCGATCCCGCGAACGGCGCGGTGCTGCGCGAAGTGAGCTTCACTGCGAACGGACGCCCCAGCGCTGTGACCTTCGACGCGCTCGGCGAGCGCGTCGCCATCGGCACGGACGCTGGCGAGCTGCTCGCCTTCGAGGTCGCCACCGGGGAGTTCCTGCCGGTGCGCACCAGCCTGCGCGGGCGCGTAGGCGAGCTCGCGTGGCTCGACGACGAACGCCTCGCCGCGGGCACGTCGGGTGGACAGCTCGCGCTGTGGGATGTCCAAGGCGAGACGCACCAACTGGTCGTCGACCAGCCAGGTGCCTACATCTACGCGCTGCAGCGCTCGGCCGACGGAAGCGCGCTGTGGATCGACGCGGGCAGCCGCACCCTGCGGCTCGACCTCGCGACGCTGCAAAAGAGCGAGCTGCCCGCCTCGGCGGACAGCGACGGACGCATCACATGGATCGACGGCGACCGGCGGCTCCTGTGTCGAACGCGCTCCAATCGCGTCGGCATCTTCGACGCGGGCACCTCCGAGCTCCTGCTGACACTGCGCTCGGACGAGGCCGCGACGGCGATCGCGGCGAGCGCCGACGGCAGCATGGTCGCGAGCGGCTTCGCGTCGGGCGCGATCCGAGTGTGGTCGCGCGATGCGGTGCTCGAGCGCTCGCAGGCCCGCGAGGAATCGCGACGCGAGCGAGCGAGCGCGGTCGAGGTCGTGGCGCGACTCTTCGAGGTGGACGGGCTGCGCTGCGAGGCAGCACTCGAAGCGCTGCACCAAGACCAGCAGCTCGATCCCGAGCGACGCGAGGCCGCGCTGCGACTCGCCTACGCGGTGAACGCGCAGTCGCGCGCGCTCGCTGCGGCCTGCGAGGAAACGGTGCTCGCACCGCGGCTCGAGTCCGTCGACTACCGCGTGGCCCTTTGGCAGGCGCTCGAGCTCGGCCGCGAGGAGCCGCTCAACATGCTCGCAGCGTTGCACGAGGGCGCGGCGCGCTACCGGCTCGCGGCCCCGACGGGCGATCGCGACGGGCTGCTCGCCAGTCGCGCCGCGCTGGCGCGCGTCGCCGCGGCGACGGCGGACAGCAAGTTCGACGCGCACATCGAGCTGCACGCCTTCGAGACCATGGTGCTCGCGCGGCTCGGAGAGCTCGACGCGGCGGAAGCAGCGTTCCGCGAGTTGCTCGCGGAGTTCTACGATGTCGAGTCGGTGCGCAGCTCGTTCAACCTGCTGCGTGCGAGCGCGCTTGGGCCGACGAAATCCGAAACCTCCGTGGCGGATCAGCGCCTGCTGCTCGAAACGGCCGCCGTGCTCGAGATCGCGCGCGCGCGCTGAGCGTGCGAGGCCCGCAGGACGCTCAGACGAAGAGCTCGGCGTCGCCGTCGCGCTCGCGCACCTTGTAGGTCGTCGCGTCCGGGCATGTCACGCCGACCGCGCGCCCGTTGCGCGGGTCGAACTTGTAGTTGTGCAGCGGGCACACCATGTAGCGGCCCTCCGCGAGCGGTCCGTCGATCAGGCGTCCGCCCTCGTGCGGGCAGTGGCGGTCGAGCGCGCACAGCTGGCCGTCGACGCGTCCGAGAATGACCTCGACGCCGTCGGCGAGCGGATCGCCGATCGCGACGCGCTTCGACTCGCCCTCGGCGAGCTTGCCCGCTCCCTTCACCAGCACCGGCTTGGGGCCGAACATCCCAAGGAGCTTCGAGAACATGGGCGGATGCTAGCATCCGCGCTTCGATGCAACCCGTCGTCCTCGTCGATGTCGTCGGCCTCACCGCGCGCCACATCGGGCCGCGCACTCCAGCGCTCGCCGAGCTCGCGCGCCGCGGAACCTGCGCGCCGATGGGATCGATCCTGCCGGCCGTCACATGCAGCGCACAGGCGACGATGCTCACTGGCCGCATGCCGAGCGTGCACGGCGCCGTCGGGAACGGCTGGTTCGACCGCGACAGCGGCGATGTGGCCCTGTGGCGCCAGTCGAACGCGCTCGTCGGCGCGACGAAGCTCTACGAGGTCGCGCGCGAGCGCGATCCGCAGTTCACCTGCGCGAAGCTCTTCTGGTGGTGGAACATGGGCGCGCGAGTCGACTGGTCGATCACGCCGCGGCCCTTCTATCCCGCGGACGGACGCAAGCTGCTCGCCGTCTACGGCCGCCCGCCGGCGTTGCCCGACCAAATCGAGCGCGAGCTCGGGGCTTTTCCGTTCTTCGACTTCTGGGGCCCGCGCTCGGGACTCGCGTCGAGCCGCTGGATCGCGGATGTCGCCGTGCGCACGCTCGAGCTGCACGCACCGAAGCTGACGCTGGTGTACCTGCCCCACCTCGACTACAGCCACCAGCAGGACGGGCCGCTGTCGGAGCGCGGGCTCGCCGCGCTCGGTGAAGTCGATGCGCAGGTTGCGAAGATCGTCAAGGCGGCGGATGCGATCGGCGCCACGGTCGTGGTGGTGAGCGAGTACGGGCTCGAGAGCGTCGACACGCCGATCCACATCAATCGCGCGCTGCGCAGCGAGGGTTTGCTCGAAGTGCGTCCGGGGCCGGCGGGCGAGTCGCTGGACACATTCGCGAGCGCGGCCTTCGCCGTGGCCGACCATCAGGTCGCGCATGTGTACGCGCGCACGGCGGAAGCGCGCTCGCACGCCGCGCTCGTGCTGCGCAACCTGCCCGGCGTCGAGCAGGTGCTCGACCGCGCCGCGCAGCGCCGCTACGGCATCGATCACGCGCGCAGCGGTGACCTCGTCGTGATCGCGCGCAAGGGCGCGTGGTTCACCTACTACTACTGGCTCGACGACGCGGCCGCGCCGGACTTCGCGCGCACGGTCGACATCCATCGCAAGCCCGGCTACGACCCGTGCGAGCTGTTCCTCGACCCCGCGCTCGCCTTCCCCAAGCTGCGCATCGCGCGCCGCCTCACGCAGAAGTTCCTCGGCCTGCGCTACCTGATGGATGTGATCCCGCTCGACGCGAAGCTCGTCAAGGGCAGCCACGGCCGCATCCCCGACGATCCCAAGGACGGCCCGGTGTTTCTGTGCTCGCAGCCCTTCGGCGCCTGCGGCGACGAGCCGCGCGACGGGATCGTCCCGATGACGAGCGTGCACGACCGCGTGCTGGGCCTCCTCTTCGCTCAGGGCTGAGCGATGGACGAGACTCGCGAGGAAGCGCTGCGGGCGAAAGCGCGCGAGATCATCGCGCGCAATGCCGCGGCGCAGGTGCCCGCTCCGTCGCTCGGTGAAGGCAAGGCGTGGCTCAATGTCGCACGGCCGCTAGCAAGCTCGCCGGACCTCGTCGGCAAGCTGGTGTTGCTCGACTTCTGGACCGCGTGCTGCATCAACTGCCTGCATGTGCTCGGGGACCTCGCCTGGCTCGAAGAGCGCTTCCGCGGAGAGCCGTTCGCCATCGTCGGCGTGCACACATCGAAGTTCGCCAACGAGCGCGATGTCGAGCGAGTCCGCGACGCCGTGCTGCGCGAAGGCATCGCGCATCCCGTGGTGCTCGATGGCGACTTCGACATCTGGAAGCGCTACGGCGTGCGCGCGTGGCCGACGCTCGTGCTCGTCGGTCCAGACGGATACATGCTCGCGCAGCTCTCCGGCGAAGGCCAGCGCGCGGTGCTCGACGCGCTCGTCGAAGCCGCGCTCGAGCACTACCACGCGCTGCCCGGCGCGTTCGAGCCGAGCGCGCTCCCGCTGCGAAGCGAAAGCCAGCGCACTCTGCCGCGCGAGCTGCGCTTTCCGGGCAAGCTGCTCGCCGACGCGGACCGCGAGCGAGTGTGGATCGCCGACAGCGGCCACGATCGCGTGCTCGAGCTCGACCTCGAGGGGCGCTTCCTGCGCCAGTTCGGCAGCGGCTTGGCGGGGCTCGAGGACGGCGAGGCCGCACAGGCGCGCTTGCGCGGTCCGCAGGGGCTCGCGCGGCTCGATGACGCGCTCTATGTCGCCGACACGCGCAACCACGCGCTGCGCCGCATCGACCTGCGGACGGGGCGCGTCGAGACGGTCGCGGGCAACGGACGGCAGGGCTACGAACGCGCGCGGCCGCTCCCGGCGCGCTCCGCCGCGCTCAACTCTCCGTGGGACCTGTGCGCCGTCGACGGCGAGATCTTCGTCGCGTTGGCCGGCCTGCATCAGGTGTGGAGCTACGATCCGCGCACGCAATCCGTGCGCCCGCTCGCGGGCGACGGCAGCGAGCTGCGCCGCGACGGCGCCTTCGAGCTCGCCGCCCTCGCGCAACCCTCCGGCCTCGCGCGACTGGGCCGACGCGTGCTCGTGGCGGACTCCGAGTCGAGCTCGGTGCGCGCACTCGAGCTCGACACCCGGCGCGTCGCCACCCTCGCGGGCGGCGCGAGCGAGCCACGCGACCTGTTCCACTTCGGCGACGAAGAAGGCGCGGGCCTCGGCCGACGCTTCCAGCATCCGCTCGCCGTCGCCTGCGATCCGACCTGTGAGCCCGAGCGCGCACTGGCCTATGTCGCCGACAGCTACAACCATCAGATCAAGCTGCTCGATCCCGACACGGGCACGGTGTCGCGCTACGCGGGCGCGCCGAGCGCCGGTTGGGTCGATGGCGAGTGCGAGCGAGCGCGCTTCTGCGAGCCCGGTGGGCTCTCGCTCGCGGGCGAGCGCCTGTATGTCGCCGACACGGGCAACCATGTCGTGCGAGTGATCGACCTCGTCGAGCATGTCGTGCGCACGCTGCCGCTCGCGGGCGTGCCGGTGCCGATGGTGGCGCAGGCAGCGGCTCTCGACGCCGCGCCGCTCGCGTACTGGCCGCAGACCGTGCGGCATCCGCAGCTGCGTCGTCGACTCGCGGCAGGAGCTTGCGAGCTGGTGCTGCGCGTTCCGCTCGAGGCGGGCGAGCGCATGGCGCCCGGCGCACCGTCGCAGTTCCGAGTGCTGCGCGAAGGCGGACTCGTCGCCGCTAAACATGTCTCCGGTGCGCTCACGGAGAGTGAGACGCGCGTACCGCTCGGAGTCGCCGGCTCAGGCCTCGTGTGCGTGCAGGCGCTCGCCTATGTGTGCGACGCGTCCGGCCATTGCCACCTGCGCTCGCACGAATGGCGCCTCGACATCGAGGAGGGGCCGCGGGCGGCCCGCGTGCTCGCGCTCGACATCGACTGAGCCGCCAGCTGCGCGAGTCGGGCTCTGACCCGAACGCCACCGCGTACCGACCGCGCCAAGGCTGCCCGAGGTGCAGGCGTTCCAGCCTGCGCTGAGAGCGCGCCCGCCGGACCCCCACCGCAGGAGCCGCCATCCCGCGCCGCGCCCGAGCCACTCCGGGTGCGCCAGCGCGCACAAGAGCAGTTGGTCGGGGCGAGAGGATTTGAACCTCCGACCTCTTCCACCCCAAGGAAGCGCGCTAGCCAGGCTGCGCCACGCCCCGACCCATGAGCATCTGCTGAAAGGGGGGCGGAGAGTCTACCGGTTCGGTGGCCCTCGCGCCAAAGACGCCCGCAGGCAGCGCTTGGTCCGCGCGCGGGATGGGGCCAGAATGGGCTCATGGCTCGCCCCCTGCGCCGACTCTACCCCATGTCGGGCGTGGTACGCCGCCGCCACCGCACATGGATGGCCTCGATGTGCTTCGCGACGGCCGGGGCCGCCGTGTGGGGCGCGGCAATGCTGTGGCGCGCGCTCGACCCCGGGAACGGACCGGACCTGCTCTCGACCCTGCTCGCCTCGGCGGCCTTCACGGTCCCCGGCGCGATCCTCGCGCTGCTCTCGATCCGCGCGCGCTGGGTGTGGGTGCTCTTGGCGGGCATCCCGCTCTTCGCCAACGGCGTGATGATCGTCGTGCCGTGGGTCGTGCTACGACTGCGCGGCTAGCGGCGTTGCGTGGAAGATCATCCACGCGCCCGTGACCGCCGCGAGCACCGTCAGCGTGAGCGTGAACATCGCCATGCGGAAGTGCAGCTTGCGGTGCTGGCGATTGCGCAGCGTCATGACGCCTGTCGCCGCCGGCAGGGCGTAGGCGTAGGTGGCGATGCGCGCGAGATTGAGGTGCACCGGCGTGATCCAGCCCGCCGACTCGAGGTCGTAGAGCTTGCCGAGCGCGAGCGCCGCGACGATCGCCAGCGCGAGCGAGAGCAGCGTGAGCACCACGAGGGCGAGGTGCAGCCGCAGCTTGGCCTTGAGTCCGGTGTAGACCACCAGGCCGAGCAGCGCGACGGTCAGCAACAGGAATGTCGGGAAGAGCGCCTGCGGCGCGGGCATCAGACGAGGCCTTTCATTTCGGGCGCGGGCTCGCGACGCATCAGATGGGCGACGGCGATGAGCGGCTCCTTGTGCTCGAACAGCACGGCGTGCACCTCGGCCGCGATCGGCATCGAGACGCCCGACAGATCGGACTCCGGCCCGAACAGCGCCTTGGTGGTCCACACGCCCTCGGCGACCATCTTCATGCGCGCGAGCAGGCTCTCGAGCGTCTCGCCGCGCCCGATGGCCTCGCCCACCGCGCGGTTGCGCGAGTGGCGCGAGCAGCAGGTCGTGACGAGGTCGCCAATGCCGGCGAGGCCGAAGAACGTATCCTTGCTGGCGCCGCGAGCGACGCCGACGCGCGCCATCTCGACCATGCCGCGCGTGATGAGCGCCGCCTTGGCGTTGTCGCCGAGCCCGAGCCCGTCGCTGATGCCGGCCGCGATCGCGATCACATTCTTGAGCGCGCCGCCGAACTCGACGCCGAGCAAGTCGTCGCTGGTGTAGACGCGGAAGCTCTCGCCGTTGAAGGCCGCTTGCGTGAGGCTTGCGACCCACGCATCTGTCGACGCCGCGACCACGGTGGCGGGCTTGCCCAGCGCGACCTCCTCGGCATGGCTCGGACCGGAGAGCACCGCGAGCGGACGCGTCCCGAGCACGCTCTCGAGGATCTCGGTCGGCCGCGCGAGCGTCTCGATCTCGAGTCCCTTGCTCGCCGACACGATCGGCACATTGCCCCCGAGCGCGTCCTCGAAGCGCGCCGCCACGGTGCGCAGGAACTGCGTCGGCACGGCGCTGATCGCGAGCTGCGCGCCAGCCGCTGCCGCATGCGCATCCGCGTTGAAGCGCAAGTTCACCGGCAACGCCACGCCCGGCAGGTAGCGGCGGTTCTCGCGCGCTGCGTTGAACTCGTCGGCGTGGGCGCGCTGGTTGCACCACACGCTCACCTCGATGCCCCTGCGCGCGAGCAGCAGCGCCAGCGCCGTACCCCAGCTGCCGCCGCCGAGGACGACCGCACGCCGCAGTTGCTCGTCGCGCGCCTCAGCCACCGCCGGCTCCGGGCGCGGCCGCGCGCTTGGCGCCGATCTTGGACTCCGTTCCCGCCACGATGCGGGCCATGTTCGAGCGGTGGCGCACGAGGATCAAGAGCGCGAGCAACGCGGCTGCAGTGGTCGGCTCCGCGCGCGCGGTCAAGAACCACGCGGCGACCGGGAAGGCGAGCCCCATGGCGATCGACGCGAGGCTCACCATGCGTCCGAGCCCGAGCGTCGCGAGCCACACCGCCCCGCCGACGGCCCAGATCCTCGGATCCATCGCCACCAGCGCGCCGCAGCCCGTCGCCACGCCCTTGCCGCCGGCGAAGCGCAGCCAGATCGGGAAGCAGTGGCCGAGCACGCTCAGGGCGCCGCAGGCCGTCGCCGGCCACGAGAGGGGCTCGCTCCCGGTCAGCAGTCCCGCGAACCCGAACACGACCACCCAGCCCTTGGCGAAGTCGAGCACGAAGACCGCGAGGCCGACCGGCTTGCCTGCGGCGCGCATGGCGTTGGTGGCGCCGATGTTGCCCGAGCCGACGGTGCGCAGGTCGATGCCCTTGGCGAGCCGCACGAGCACGAGGCCGAACGGAATCGAACCGAGGAGGTACGAGGCGAGGAGCGCGAGGACGAGCGGCATCGGCGAGAGCGGAACCCTGCGGGCGCGACAGGGTAGCAACATCTACACTCCCGCCGTGACCTCTCGCTCCCAAGGCCCCGTGGTCGGCATCGACACCGGCGGCACATTCACGGACCTCGCGCTCGTCGAGGGCAGCAGCGTGCGACTCGAGAAGGTGCCGAGCACGCCCGACGATCCATCGCGCGCACTGCTCGCGGGCCTCGAGCGCCTCGGACTCGGCCCCGGCGCTCGACTGCGAGCGCTGCGCGTCGTGCATGGAACGACCGTCGGACTCAACGCGCTGCTCACCGGCCGCGTCGCGCGCACGGCGCTCGTCACCAACTCAGGCTTCGTCGACCTGATCGAGATCGCGCGCCAAGATCGGCCCGATCTGTACGCGCTGCGACCCGTCAAGCCACCGGACCTCGTGCCGCGCGAGCTGCGCTTCGAGGTCGGACAACGCTCGTGGCCGCGGCTCTCCGACGGCGCGCTCGAGACTGTGCGTTCACCGAGCGCGCGCGAGCTCGCGGCCCTGCGTCGAGCGATCGCGCGCGCGGCTCCGCAGTCGCTCGCCGTGTGCCTGCTGCACTCCTACGCCGATCCTGAGATCGAGCGCGCCGTCGCGCGCGCGCTCGCGCCCCTGCGACTGCCGTTGACGCTCTCCGCGGAGCTGGTGCGCGAGCACCGCGAGTACGAGCGCTTCTCGACCGCCGTGGTGAACGCCGCGCTCGCACCCGTCGTCGGCGCGTACTTACAGCGCTTGACGCAGGCGCTCGGCGATGCGCGCCTCGAGCTCCTGCGCTCGAGCGGCGGCACGATCCCGGCCCGGCGCGCCGCGCTCGAGCCCGTGCGCGTGATCGCTTCGGGCCCCGCAGGCGGCGTGCTCGGCGCCGCGCGCGCGGCGCGCGAAGCGGGCCTCGAGCGCATGGTCGGTCTCGACATCGGCGGCACGAGCGCCGATGTCGCCTTCCGGCGCCTCGGCACGCGGCGCGCGATCGAGCCCGTGCAGCACGGCTCGATCGGCGGCTACGGCATCGCGGTGCCATCGCTCGACCTGCACACCATCGGCTGCGGCGGCGGCTCGCTCCTGCGCGTCGATTCCTCCGGCGTGCTCAGCGTCGGACCGCAGAGCGCGGGCGCCGATCCCGGCCCCGTCGCATACGGACGCGGCGACGAGCTCACGCTCACCGACGCCCATGTGCTGCTCGGCCACCTCGCATCGGGCGCGTTCGTCGGCGGACGCCTCGAGCTCGACCACGGGCGCGTCGAACGCGCCTTCGAGCGCCTCGGCCGACGGCTAGGGCTCGCACCGCGCGCGGCCGCGCAGGCCGCACTCGATGTGGCGCGCGCCTCGATGCGCCGCGCGCTCGGCGTGATGACGCTGCAGCGCGGCGAGGATCCGCGCGCAACGCCGCTCGTCGCCTTCGGCGGCGGCGGAGGACTGCACGCCGCGGATCTCGCTGCTTCGCTCGCGATGCCCTGTGCGCTCGTGCCGACGGCGCCGGGAGTGCTGTCGGCGCTCGGCATGGCGACCGCCGAGCCTCGGGCAGAGCGCTCCCTCGCCGTGCTCGCACCGCTCTCGCGCATGAACGCGAGAGAGCGCTCCGCGCAAGTGCGCGCGCTCGAGCGCGAGGCGCTGCGCGAGCTCGCGGAGAGCGGCCAGCGCAGGTCGGGAGCCGAGTGCGAGGCTTCGCTCGACCTGCGCTACGAAGGCCAGTCCTTCGAGCTGCGTGTTCCGCTGCTGGGCGGCGACCTGCGCACGCGTTTTGCTGCGCGGCACCGCGAGCTGTACGGCTACACGCTCGACGACCGCGAGGTCGAGCTCGTCAACCTGCGCGTCGTGGCACGCGTTCCATCAACCCTGCCGCGCGCGCGCCGCGTGAAGCCGCGCGCTGCACCGCGCTCGGCGTTCGCTGGCACGACTCGCGCGTGCTTTGCCGGAGTCGAAGTGCGCGCGCGGCTCGTCGAGCGCGCCGAACTGAGCCCCGGCGACCATTTCTCCGGCCCGGCGATCGTGCGCGAGTTCTCCGGCACGACACTCGTGCCGCCGGGTTGCCGCGCGAGCGTCACTGCGGGCGGACACCTGCGCCTCGAGCGCTGAAAGCGCCGGCGCGCGGCCGCTCAGGCGCCTTCGAGCTGGAATGTGAAGCGGTGCACGATGTCGGACTCTTGTGCAACGCCATCGAGCGTCGCAGCGCGGAAGTGCCACGCACGCACGCCTTCGACCGCCGCGCGATCGAGGCGCTCGAAGCCGCTCGAGCGCAGCACCGTCACAGCTCCGACCGTGCCATCGGCGAGCACGCGCACGCGCAGTTCGACGCTGCCTTGCTCCGACAGGCGCCGCGAGAGTCGCGGATACTCAGGAACCGGCGTCTCGAGCCGCACGGCGTCGACGAGCACCGGCGCGGGCAGTGGTGTCGCAACGGCTAGGGGCTGCGCATCCCCCTCGCCCTGCGCGGCACCCGCGCTGCCGCCGCTCGCGCCATCGGCCGCGCGCCGGGCCGTCGACGAGCTCCACTCGAGCGAGAGGAGCCGCGACTGCGCGCGCGTGGAGTCGAGCATGTCGGGTCGCGTCTCCTGCGGATTCTCGAGGGCGAGCAACGGCTGCGGCGGCAGGTCGACCTCGACGAGCTGCGGCTCGTCCGGCGTCGAGAGCACGAGCTCGCGCTCCGGCTCGGGCTCCGGCTCGGGCTCCGGCTCGGGCTCGATCGCTGCCGCGAGCGGTGCGGCGACGACCTGAATCATGTGCCCGCGCCGGGGACCGCCCGCGCTCGGCGCCAGCGCCGCGTAGGCGAGGCCGCCGACGATGGCGAGGTGCACGCCGAGCGAGCCCGCGAAGCTCCACGAGAACGAACCACCCCCGGCGGACGGGGCCGCCGAGGTCGTTTCGCTGCCCTGCAGGGAGCGCCGGAGGTTCGACTCGGTCATGAAAGCAGCGCTCATGCTAGCGCGGGCGGCAGGGAAGGTTGCACCTATAGGGTCAGGCGCAGGCCGGCGACCACGCCGACCCCCGGGGCGTCGATGCCGGACCCGTGCACGCGGTAGTCCTCGTCGAACAGGTTGTGCAGGCCGATGTTCCAGCTCGCGCCGCTGCCGACCTCCCCCACGGGGCCGCCGAAGTCGAGGTCCACGCGCGTCCAGCCGTCGGTGCCGTTCTTGTCGATGCGCGGATCGCCGAGGTCACCCGGCGAGAGGCGATTCTGGGAGGTCGCGAACAAGAACGAAAGCTGCAGCCAGCCGAGGTTGCGGATCGGCTGCGAGGGCTCGTACGAGAGCGAGACATTGCCGTGGAAGGGCGGAATCTTGCTCGCCGGCTGGTCGTCGAAGGCCGCGATGTCGTCGTCGTACTGCTTGCCGTAGGTGTACTCGAGGTAGGCGCCGAGCGAGTACGGCGAGTCCACGCCGCCGAGCTTGCGCTGGTAGCGAGTCTCGATGCCGAAGAGGTCGAGGTCGCCCGTGTTCTCGCGCACATAGGTCTCGTCGCCGATCGGACCGCCCGGAGTAGGGTCGCTCACGAGGCGGCGGCCCACGATGTCTTGAATGGCGTTGTGATACAGGCCGAGCGACCAGCTCCACGCTTCGCGCCGCATGTCGAGCGCGAGCTCCTCGTAGAGCGACTGCTCCGGATCGAGATCCGGGTTGGGGAGCTCGGTGCCGCTGTTGAAGGTCGCGTTGCGCGCGAGCTCGGACAAGTTCGGCGCGCGGAACGCTTGCGCGATCGTCGCCGTGACGCGCACGCCTTCCGCCACATCGGTCGCCGCCTGCAGCGAGCCCGTGAAGGCGTCGAAGTTCCCGTCGATCGTCTGGCCCGGGTTCGCCGTGTCGTCGAACTGGAACTCGTAGTACGAGTAGCGCAGGCCGGCGGTGATGTCGAACGGACCGACGTCGAAGAGCTCGTCGCGCAGGAACACGCCACTCGAGAGGTAGCTCGAGCCCGGCGCGAAGGAACCGACCGCGCTGGTGGCCGCGCCCGTGTTGATGTTCACGTTCGTGCGCGTCGAGTCGACATCGTCGTAGTCCGCGTCGACGCCCCACGTGAGGAGCTGCGAGTCTCCGAGTGCCTTGCGCCAGTCCATGCCGACGCCGACCGTCTCGGTGCTGTCCTGCTCGAGCCTGCGCGTGGTCGAACCGCGCGCGCGAATGCGGCGATTCTCGGTGTATTCGCGCAGCGACAGGCGCGCCTGCATCGCGTCGCTGAAGCCCTGCGCCGAGTCGTTGTAGGCGACGAGGTAGCGCGCGCGGTCCTGCAGCGTGAAGTAGTTCTCGGCGTCCGAGGGCTGGGTCTGGCCGTAGCCCGTGTTCATGCGGTCCGAGCGCGGGACCTCGAAGTCGCGCGTGCGCATCGCGCTCGCGCGCAGGCTGCGCCGCTCGCCGAGCTGGATGTCGCCCGACGCGTACCACGACTGGCCGTGGTAGCCCGTGTTCTGCACCTCGCCCTTGCCCGAGTGCAGCATCTGCCAGTCTTGGAACGAGCCGCCGGCGAGCACGCCGACATCCTCCGTCGCGACCGACAGCGAGCCGTACTCGCGCGCGCCCTCGGCCGCCGTGTTGGCGTCGACGCCGAGCTCGCCCTGCACGGCGCGCGTGCCTTCCTTGTCGCGCGCGAGCGGAGCGCGGTTGCGCGTCCAGATCAGGATCGCGCCGCCGAGCGCGTCGGAGCCGTAGAGCACCGCTCCGGGGCCGCGCACGATCTCGACGCGCTCGACATTGGTCGGGTCGATGCCGTTGAGCGACTGGTTCGGGCCGCCGCGGGTCGTGCCGTCGTTCAGGCGCACCCCGTCGACCACGATCAAAATCTGGTTGCCGATCAGGCCGCGCACGATGGGCGCGCCGCCGCCCAAGTTGGTCTCCTGCACGAACAGGCCGCTCGCCTTGGCGATCGCGCGCGGCAGGGAGCGCTCGCCCGTCTTGGCGAGCTCCTCGCCCGTGATCAGCTGCTCGGAGATCCCGGGGGTCGTGGCCGTGCGGCTGGCGCGGGGGGCAGTGACGACGGTCTGGGAGATGTCCTGAATCGGGAGGGCTAGCAGCAAGCAGGGAGGTAGCATGGCGTCCGTGGTTCGCGGTCTCGGCGCACCGAAGCGAAAGGGTGTGGGGAGGAGCGCCTGAGCGCCGATCCCTCGAACGATGAGGCACGCTGTCAACGCTCGCTGGCCGCGTTCGGTTCACGAGGCTGCGGTCAGGGGGGCGCGCGCCCGGATCCGCAGCGACGCCGAGGGCACTCGCAGCGGGCGCTCGCCGGGGGGGGGCGGCTCGCGAAGGGAGCGGCGAGGATACGAAAAAAGCCCGCGCAGGGGCTTTGGTGGCCACTTGGGGGCTGGCGGCCGGTTGCCGTGCCGGCTGGAGCGGGCGAAGGGATTTGAACCCCTCGACATCCACCTTGGCAAGGTGGCGCTCTACCACTGAGCTACGCCCGCGAGCTGAGACCTCGCCACCGCTTCAGGGCAGTTGCGAGGGATGAGGAGGATAGCGGCCAGAGGGCGCTTGGCAAGCCCCTCGGTCAGGACCCTGGGACGGGACCCGCGGGAGCGCCCTGGGAGGGGCGCCCTAGAAGCCTTTCCCGGTCAGGAACTGGACCGCCCCGAGGATCTCGGTGCGGCCGTGCTTCTGGTCGATCTCGAGCACCTTGAGGGCGCTCTTGGAGGTGTACTCCCCGACCAGCCGGAAGTCGACCTCCCCGGTGCCCGGGGGCATCTGGTACTCGTTGTCGGCGGCGTCCTGCAGGTGGATACCGACCATGCGGTTGCCGTAGGCCTCGAGCCAGTGGCCCTGCCCGGGCAGGCCCGACTTCTCGCGCATGTGGATGCGGCCGACATCGTGCCAGTAGGCGAGGCCCTTGGACGAAAGGTCGTCGAGCACCCAGCCCATGGCCTCGAAGCTCAACAGGTCATCGATGTGCAGACCCGGCTCGATGGCGAGCTTGGTCTGGGGCATCTCGGAGAGCAGCTGGTGCAGGGAGCGGCAGAGGTACTCGAGCTGGCGCTGGCCCTTCTTCTGCACTCGGTGGACGAAGTCGCGAATCTTCTCGGCGAGCTCCTCGGACAGGCCAGCCTTGTGAAGCTCCAAGTTGAGTACTTCGGCCTCGGCGCGCAGCTTGGCGTCGACCACGGAGTTGCCGCGCAGCACGACCACCGGAGCGAGCATCTTCTGGGCGAGGTGCATGTGGCGGCGCACCGAGCCGATGGCCTGCTCGCGCTCCTCCAAACTGAACGACGAGAGCAGCTGGCAGGCCTGGCGCTCGTGCGAGGGCTTCAGGCAGCCCGACACGACCGAGGTCACCCGGATGCCGGTCTCGCGGTGGGAGTCGGCGAATCCGTTGAGCGAAGGCGGCGTGTCCGCCTGACCCATCTCGATCTTGCGGAAGCCCATCGCCACGGCCGCGAAGGCCTGATCCTCGATGGTTCGAAGCCTCGTCCCAAAGCACGAGGTCGAGAGCACGAACTCGTTGGGGATGCCGGGAGCAGTCACACTGGAAAGGGGGCTGGAGGTGCGGGTTGGGGGGTGCCTAGCGGCAGACGAACATCGATGTCATCGACCAAAAGACGGAGGGAACGGGAGTCCGGGTTCTGTTCGAACACGGTGTGCCGACGGAGTACTCCGTGCGCCTCGCTGAGCCGAAACGGGGCCCTCAGTGGTCAGGAAGCTTCCAGAATGCGGTTTTGCAAGTTCTGTGGTTGGATTTTTTTTCAGCAAAAGTGCTCGATCCCGCCTGAGGGACATTGCAAGACACCCGCTCGAGCCGAGTAGGCCGCCGGAGGCGCTTGGCTCGCCCCGCCGAGTCCGCGCGCGCCTTGAGCTCCCCCGCCACAGCCGCGGCGGAGCGGAAGCCGACATGGAGCGAAGCCGGCGCGCGAGCCCCTCCCCGCCCGCCCCTACCATTCCCGCAGCCATGCGCGCCTTCGACTCCCTCGCCCGCTGGCTCGCGCCTGCTCCACTCCCGGACGCGCACCGCCTGCGCCCCGTGAGCTGGGCGCTGCTCGCAGCGCTGCTCGCCCTCGCGCTCTGGCGCCTGCACCTGCCCGCGTTCCACGGCTCGAACTTCGCGGTGGTGCCGGACGCCGAGGAGTACGCGACTTCCGCGCAGCGCCTCGTCGAGCTCGGGCGACTCGACATCGAGATCGAGGGCCGCTCGCATCCGACGAGCACCTCGCCGGGCTTCTCGGTGCTGTTCCTCGCACCGCTGTACGCGCTGACCGGGAGCGAGCTCGGCAACGCGATCTACCTCGAGCTCGGCTTCGCCCTGCTCGCGCTCGCGGCCGCGTTCCTGCTCGCACACCACCTCGCGGGATCATGGGCCGCACTCGGCGCGGGCAGCGCGCTCTTGCTGCTGCCCACCTTCGTGCGCTGGTCGCGCGAGGTGATGACCGACGTGCCGAGCCTCGCGCTCGGGCTGTGGGCCGTGCTCATCACGCTGCGCGCGCCGCGCGAGTGGAGCGCCGCGCGCGCGCTCGGGGTCGGCCTGCTGGTCGGACTGGCCTTCGCGCTGCGCTTCGTGGGCCTCGCGCTGCTCGCACCGCCGCTACTGTTCGTGCTCGCGAGCCCGCGCCGCTGGCGCAACGCGGCGCTGCTCGTGACGCCCTCCCTCGCCGTGCTATTCGCCACGCTCGCGTTCAACGCGCGCACCTTCGGCGATCCTTGGCGCACGGGCTACCACTACTGGAACTCGGTCCCCTACGACTACGCGGAGCTCGCCTTCTCGTCGCGCTATCTCGCACGCAACCTCGCAGCGCTCGCCCCACTGCCCGTCGCCGTGCCGCTCGCGGCGCTCGCGCTCGCCTCGTTCTGGCTCCTGCGCGAACGCGACACGCGCCCCGGAGCGTGGACCCTCGCCCTCGCAGCCCTGCCTAGCTCGCTCTTCTATCTCACCTACTACTACGTCGACGAGCGCTTCCACCTGCCGCTCCTCGCCGCCGGCTGCATCCTCGGCCCCGTGGCGCTCGCGCGCGCGCTTCCCGCCGCGGCCGAGCGCTTCGCATGGCTCGGACTTGCGCCCCTCGCCTGCCTCGCGATCTGGCCCGCTCCGCCGCAGGACCCGCGGCCCGGGCGCCGGAGCACGGCCAACGCGCTCGCACGCCTGCTCCCCGAGGACGCGGTCGTGATCACCGCCATCGATCCGGTGTACCTCGAGCCCTACCTGCTGCGCGGCACCGCGCGGCGCGTGGTCCCCGCGAGTCGCATCGTGCCCTACGCGAATGTGGTCGCCGCGCCGCGACGCGTCGACGCACCCTCGCCCGCGCCCGTCGACGCCTTCGACAAGCGCTGTCCCGGCCTGCTCGCGGGCGGCGCCATCGACGCCGTGACGGTGACGGCCGTCGAGAACTCGGACCGCATCGTCGAACTCGTGCGCTCGGGCAAGCGCGTCTACATCGACCTGACGATGGACCGTCTCACGGGCGCGTTCGCGGCGCTGCAGCGCGCTGGCCTCGCTGGCACGCCCGTGCAGGACAAGCAGTGGCTGATGCAGCTGCACCTGCGCTGAGGCGCGTGCAACTTCCCTCCGCACTCGGCACAATCACCACATGCGTATCGCTCTCGCCGCGCTCGTGCTCATCGCCTGCGGCTGCGCGAGCGCCCCGACAAACGCCCCGACGAGCGCGACGCGCGCGCACAATGTCGTGATAATCGTGATCGACGACGTCGGCTGCGATCTGATCGGCGCCTACGAGCGCCACGCGCGCTCGCTGGGTCGGCCCGCGGGCTTGCCGGCGCCGACTCCGGTGATCGATCGCGAGCTGGCAGGGCAAGGCATGCTGTTCACGCAGGCGTGGTCGGCCCCGGCCTGCACGCCGAGCCGCGCGCGACTGCTCACGGGCCTGCACAGCCGCGCGAACGGCGTGGGCTCGGTGATCAAGAAGGAAGACGACGGTCAGGGCCAAGTCAATGTGGGGCTGTCGCTCGCGTGCGAGCTCTTGCCGCAGGCGCTGCGCGCGTCGCCGGCGCGCTACGCGAGCGCGGCTGTCGGCAAGTGGCACTTGGGCGACGCACGCACGCTCGCCCAACACCCGCACCATCCGCTCGGCGAGCCCGTCGGCACGTGGTTCGGCTCCTACGCGGGCTCGATGTTCAACCTCAGCGCGCCCGTCGAGTCGGGACGGAACGCCGGCTACTACAACTGGGAGAAGACGCTCTCGGTCGATCCCGCGCGCGGTATCGCACTGCCGATGGACGGCAAAGCGCCGCTCGTCCGGCCGATGCGGGTGCCACCCGCGGAGAACTACCCGACGACCGACACGACGGACGATGCGCTCTCGCTCGTGCGCTCGCTGCCAGAGCCCTTCCTGCTGTACGTCTCGTACAACGCGGCGCACGCGCCGGTGCACGCGCTGCCGCCGCTGGTCGAGGCCTCTTTCGGCAGCGGCTTCTCGAACAACCTGCGGGACATGGTCCGCGACCTCGACCGCCACATCGGCCGACTGCTCGCCGGGATCGATGCCCAGACTACGACCGTGGTGCTCGTCGGCGACAACGGCACCGAGTCGCGCGGACTCCTGCCGCCGTTCACCGCGGAGAATGGCAAGGGCACGCTCTACGAGAGCGGATGCCGCGTGCCCATGATCGTGCGCTCGCCGCTCGTCCCCTCGCACCTGCGCGGTCGCGCGTGCGATGCGCTCGTCGAGATGAACGACCTGTTCGCGACCTTCGTCGAGTTCGCGGGCGGGACGCTCTCGCCCTCCGTTCAGGCCGACTCGCGCTCGCTCGCGCCGCTGCTGCGCGGCCAGACGCCGACCGTGCGCGACCACGCCTACACCGAGTTGTTCCATCCCAACTTCGATCCGACGCAGGAGCCGCGCGTGCTGCGCCACTCGCAGGCCCTGCGCGACGAGCGCTACAAGCTCCTGCGCGTCACGACGCGCGAGCACGACAGCCTGCGCGTCGAGGAGGAGTTCTTCGATCTGGAGTGCCGCGGCGTCGATACCGACTGGTTCGAGCAACGCAACCTGCTCGCCGCGCCGCCGCTCGCGCCCGACGCCGCGAACTCTCTGGCGCGGCTGCGAGCGCGACTCGACGCCGGATTCCCGGCGCTCGTGCGCTGAAAACGCCGGGCGGGCTAGACCTCGACCTTGCCCTTGGCGCCGAGCAGCGCGGCGTGGCGGGCGAGGATCGGCGCGATGTCCTCGGCGAGGTACTCGTCGACCTGCTGCGGGGCGCGGCCGATGTAGCGCGCGGGTTCGAGCAGGCTGTCGATGCGGTGCGCGACCTTGGCAAAGGCCGGGTCCGCGTGCAGCAGGTTGCGCAGCGGGTTCTTGCCACCCTCCATCTTCACGACGCGCGCCGCCTCGCGCGCGTGCACGCGGAGCGCCTCGTGGATTTCCTGACGGTCGCCGCCGGCCTTCACGGCCTCCATCATCAGGTGCTCGCTGGCGAGGAACGGCAGCTCCTCGTCGAGGTTGCGCCGCACGACGCCCGGGTAGACCACGAGGCCCGCGGACACATTCAAGTAGATCTGCAGGATCGCGTCGGTCGCGAGGAACATCTCGCTCACCGCGAGGCGTCGGTTGGCGGAGTCGTCGAGCGTGCGCTCGAACCACTGGTTCGCGGCCGTGTGCGCCTGATTGTCGAGCAAGCTCATCACGAAGCGCGCGAGCGCGCACATGCGCTCCGAACGCATCGGGTTGCGCTTCCACGGCATCGCCGACGAACCGATCTGCTTGTCCTCGAACGGCTCTTCGAGTTCCTTGCGGTTGGAGAGCAGGCGGACATCGGTCGCGAACTTGTGCGCGGCCTGCGCGATTTGCGACAGCACCTGCGCGACGCGGAAGTCGGCGAGGCGCGGATAGGTCTGGCCCGTGACGCCGAAGGTGCGCTCGAAGCCGAAGGCCGCCGTGATGCGGCGATCGAGCTCGCGCACCTTGGAGTGGTCGCCGTCGAACAGCTCGAGGAACGAGGCCTGCGTGCCCGTCGCGCCCTTGATGCCGCGGAAACGCAGCGTCGCCTCGGCGTGGTCGAGCTCCTCGAGCGTCTGCACGAGGTCTTGGATCCACAGAGTCGCGCGCTTGCCGACCGTGGTGGCCTGCGCGGGCTGGTAGTGCGTGAAGCCCAAGGTCGGCAGGGCGCGGTGCTCGCGGGCGAAGCGCGCGAGCTGGTCGATCACGCTGACGAGCTGCGCGCGCAGGATGCGCAGGCCATCGCGCATCTGGATCAGCTCGGTATTGTCGGTGACGAAGCAGCTCGTCGCGCCGAGGTGGATGATCGCGCGGGCCTTGGGAGCGACATCGCCATAGGCGTGCACATGCGCCATCACATCGTGGCGCAGCTTCTTCTCGTAGGCATCCGCCGCCGCAAAGTCGATGTCCGCGGTGTGCGCCTCGAGCTCGGCCACCTGCTCGGCGCTGATCGCGAGCCCGAGTGCGCGCTCCTCGCGGGCGAGCGCGACCCACAGGCGGCGCCAAGTTCCGAACTTCTTCTGGTCGGAGAAGTTCTGGCGCATCGCGGCGCTCGAATAGCGGGTCGAAAGCGGGCTCTTGTAGTTGTCGCGTTGGTCGCTCACGCGCGTACTAGAACCAGCCGACGCCGGGGAAGCAAAGGGGAAGCCATGTGGCGAGCGCTCCGCAGGCGAGCGATGTCGCGGCGGCGAGCGCAAGGCGAGCCCACAGTCCCGCGGCTCGACGCGCCTCGGTGCCGAGGTGCGCCACGAATTCGAGCGCCACGGCCGCGCCCGCGACATCCGTCAGCACATCGAGGAGCGACATGTCGCGGCCGGGCACGATCGACTGGTGCAACTCGTCCACGAACCCCAGCAGCGCAATCGCCGCGCACAGCGTGAGGCGCGTGGACACGCGCAGCGCGGGCCAGCCCCGTTCCCGCGGCACGAGCAGCGCGAGCCAGCACGCGAGCAACCCGAACAGCGGAGCGTGGGCGCCGTTCGAGAGCGTCACCCACCACCACATCCGCGGCTCGGTGCCGCCCTCTCGCGAACTCAGCCAAGCGACGAGCGCATACCACGCGAAACACAGGCTCCAGGCCACGGGTCGCGGCAGCGCCAGCAACCACAGGGCGAGCTTCGTCATGCCCTCAGCGCACTCCGAGCGTGCGCCGCGCCACGATGCAGAGTCCGAGCGCGTCGTCGCTGCGCCGCACACGGACCGAGTCGCACTCGAGCGTCATCAGGTACAGCCCGCGACCGCGCTCGTCCTCGAGACCCGGCAGGCCCTCGGGGTGCAGCAGCGCGTCCACCACGCTCGGATCGCCGCCGCCTTGGTCGGACACGGCGATGTTCCAGCTCGTCTCGTCGATCGCCACAGCAATGCGCATGAAGACCTGCGGCGAGAGGTCGCTCTCTTCCAACGCCCCGCCGCCGCCGCCGTGATCGACGGCGTTGGTCATGAGCTCATCGGCGATCAGCACCAGAGCGTCGAGATCCGCGCCGCCGATCCCATGTCGCTCCGCAAAGTGCCGCACCAGTCCCCGCGCCGCTCGAGCGGACGCATGCACGGCGGGCAGGTCGAGGATCAGCTCGCGCGTGTCGTGGCGCGGCGCACCCGTCACGTCGCCGGCTCCAGATAGAGCGAGAGGTCGAGCGCCGGTGCCGAGTGCGTCAACGCACCGACCGAGATGCGGTCGACGCCGCTGCCGGCGAAGTCCGCGATGGTCTCGAGCGTGATTCCGCCCGACGCCTCGAGCTCGACCGCACGGCCGCGCACGGAGGCCGCCGCGCGCAGGCGTGGGCAGCAATCCCGCAGGCGCGCGACGCTGAAGTTGTCGAGCAAGACGACATCCGCGCCACCCGCGATGCCCGCCAGCGCCTCCGCCTCGTCGCGCGCCTCGGCCGTGATCCGCACTCCGGCCCCCAGCACGCGCCGCAGGTCGCGCACGACCTCCTCGAGCCCGCGCCCGGCGAGATCGAGGTGGTTGTTCTTCACCATGGCCTCGTCGAACAGGCCAAAGCGGTGGTTCTCGCCACCGCCGCAGCGCACCGCGTACTTCTCGAACGTGCGCAGGTTGGGCGTCGTCTTGCGCGTGTCGAGCACGCGCGCGCGGCCAGCGCAGCGCTCGACATACTGCGCAGTGGCCGAAGCCGTGCCCGACATGCGCTGGATGAGATTGAGCGCCGTGCGCTCGGCGAGCAGGAGCGCGCGCGCGCGCCCTTCGAAGCGCGCCAGCACCTGCCCCGGCGCGACCGCGTCGCCGTCGCGCGCCGCGAGTTCGATGCGCGCCGAGGGATCGCACAGCTCGACCACGCGCGCGAACACATCGAGCCCCGCGAGCCGCCCGGTCGCCTTGCACACCAGCCGCGCGCGAGCCTGCGCCGCTTCGGGCACCGCGTGCAGCGAGGTGATGTCGCCGCGCCCCGCGCGCTCCGGCCCGTAGCGGTCCTCGTCGAGCGCCGGGACCACGACCGCGTCGATCTGTCCACGCGTGAGGGGCTCGGGCAGCCCGTGGCGCGGGGCTGGCAAGCTGTTCGAAGTCGTCGCAGCGCTCGAATTCGGTTGCTTCAAGCTCGCAGTGGCCGGGCCTAGGGGGAGCGTCGGAGTCTAGCAGGGCTCGCGGCCGATGGTGCACCCTGCTCACAGCGGCGGACTCGCGGGGCGGATTCACGGCGCAGACTCACGGCGCAGACTCACGGGGCAGACTCACGGGGCAGACTCACGGGGCGGACTCACGGGGCGGACTCACGGGGCGGACTCGCGCGCGCACTCGCGAGCGCCGCCGCCACGCGCTCCGCCGTCCTCGCCCCGATGCCCGGCAGCGAAGCGAGGTCGAGCGGCACTCCGCTGCCGCGCAGCCGATGGCGCTCCCGCACGATCTCGAGTGCGCGCACCTCGCCGATCCCCGGCAGCCGCCGCAGAGCGCGCGCACTCGCCGTCTGAAGATCGAAGCTGCGCGGTGCCGCAGCCCCAGATTCCACTCCGACTGACTCCACTCCGACCGATGTCCCCTCCCCGGACGCCTCACCCGGTGGCACGGCTGCTTGCCACGGCGACGGACGCAGCGTCGTCGCGCTCGGTACGCGCGTTCGCACGGCCTGCGCGAGCAGCACGGCCAACCAGCCCACGAGGCCGAGCACCACGCCATCGCTCCCGGACGATCTCACGCCCTCCTGTCGCTCGGGCCGCGCGCTGGTCGCGCGAGTGGTGCGGATTTGCTTGCGCTCAACGCTTCGGATCGAACGCCGCGAGTTCCTCGGGCGTGAGCAAGGGCGCCGGCGTACTGGGACGCGGCACCGCGATCAGGTCGCCGTGGCCGAGCACCGCGAGGTAGCGCTGGACCGCCGCACCGAGGAAGCGCTCGACATCGCTCGGCCCCGCGATCGCTCCGTCGAAATCGCCGCCGGGGACCGCGCCCGCCAGCTCGCCACCCATGAGCGAGACCGAACACACGAGCTCGTCCTGAAAGCGCCAGGCGATGTGATCGGGAGTGCGCGTGGCGTCGAGGTCGTCGTCGAGATGCTCGACGCGCCGGATGACGCTCTCGGCCAGCTCGCGCAGCGGCTGCGGCAAGCCTGCGAGCGGAGCACTCGGCGATGTCGCGGCGGGTGCCACGGTCGCACTCGGCGCAGTCTCGCTCGCGGCGCTCACCTCGAGCAGATACTCGCCCACGCTGCGCTGGCTTTCGATGCACACGCACTCGAACATGCGCACCGCACCCGGCTCGAGTCGCGCCAACCGCACGCGCTCGTCGGCGCCGAACCCGCGCGCGACGACCCACACCACGGCCGCGAGCGGAGTACGCAGGCGCGGCGCGTTCAGGTGCTTCACCAGCGCCGTCGAGCGCGCGCGCGCGAACGCCAGCGCATCGAGCGCCAGCGCGGCCGCGTCACCGGCTTCCGGCTCGAGGCACAGGACCAGCACGAGCCGCCCCAGCTCGTCGACGCCGACATAGGGCACGCGGCGGTGCCGCGCGAGCACGAGGTCGCGGTCGAGTAGCTCGAACCCCGGATGCCCGGCGGCGAACAGTCGACCGACGACCGCGCTGACGGTCTCAGGAGTCTCAAAGGCCATGGGGCGGGGGACTCAGTCCAGTCTGTAGCACGGGACGCGATCTCGCTAGAAGGGAGCAAGTTCCTAGAAAATGCCGCGGCAACGGGCGCGGCAATGGGGTCTATAGCCGCGGAACCAGCCTCAGCGCTCGAGGCCGGGCGAAGTGCAGCGGATCCCGTAGGTGATCGCCAGCGCCAGCGCGTCCGTGGCGTCACGGGGCTCGGGCGGCTGCTCCAGCCCGAGCAGGCGCGCCACCATGGCCGCCACCTGCGACTTGTCGGCCGCCCCGTAGCCCACGAGCGCCTTCTTGGCGACCGCGGGCGGGATCTGAACCACCGTCGCACCGCTCGCCGCCGCCGCCGAGATGATGACGCCGCGCCCCTCGCCGATGCGCAGCGCGCTCTGCATGTTGCGGTGCGCGAAGGCCTCCTCGACCACGACCACGCCCGGCCGCAGGTCGGCGAGCATGCGGTCGAGCTCGACGCGCACCTGCCCAAGGCGCGCCGCGATGTCGGCCTTGGCCGCGGTGCGGATCACCCCGGCGCCGAGGAACAGAAAGCCCTTGGGCGCGAGCCCGATGGCACCGAAACCGACCACGCGCGTGCCCGGGTCGATGCCGAGCACGATCTTGTCCGACAGGGGTGCGACTTCGGGAGGATGCATAGGGAGGCGCCCGAACCCTACGCTCTGCACCCCCCCGCGAGGAAGCCCCGTGACTCCGACCCCCAACGCCGCCGCCGTACTCGTCGCCGCCGGCAACTCGACGCGCATGGGCGCGGGCGAGCGCAAGCCGTTCCGCGCGCTCTGCGGTCGCTCGATCCTCGAGCACGCCTGCGCTGCCTTCGACGCGAGCCCGAGCGTGAGCGCACTGGTCCTCGTCGTGCACCGCGAGGATGTCGAGCGCGTGCGCGAACTGAGCGCTCGCTCTCCGGCGCTCGCCAAGGTGCGCGCGGTCGTGCCTGGCGGCGCACAGCGCAGCGACTCGGTTCGGCTCGGCGTCGCAACCGTGCCCGCGGAGTGCGAGCTCGTGCTCGTGCACGACGCCGCGCGCGCGCTCGTGCGCAGCGCGACGATCGAAGCCGCCATCGAGACCGCGGCCCGCCTCGGTTCCGCGCTCGTCGCCGTGCCTGTGCGCGACACGCTCAAGAGCGCTCCGGACGGCCGCTGCGCGCAGGCCACGGTCGACCGCTCGACGCTGTGGGCCGCGCAGACGCCGCAGGCTTTCCGCACGCGCGAGCTCGCCCTGCTGCTCGAGCGCGCCGCCGCCGAGAGCTTCTCACCGACCGACGATGCCTCGCTGTACGAGCGCTACATCGGCCCCGTGCCACTGGTGCGCGGCGACGACACCAACCTCAAGATCACCACGCCCGACGACCTCGAGATCGCCGAGGCGATCTTGTCACGGCGCGCGCGCGAGTCCCAAGCATGACCCATCGCATCGGCCTCGGTTTTGATGTCCACCGCCTCGAAGCGGGCCGCCCCTGCATGCTCGGCGGCATCGAGCTCCCCCATCCGACGGGTCCGCTCGGTCATTCCGACGGCGACGCCGTGCTGCACGCCCTCGCCGACGCCGTGCTCGGCGCGGCCGGCCTCGACGACCTCGGCACGCTGTTCTCCGACAAGGATCCGCGCTGGAAGGGTGCCGACAGCGCCGCGTTGCTCGGCGAATGCGTGGCGCGCGTGCACGCCGCCGGCTGGCGCGTCGAAAATGTCGACCTCGTGATCGCGACCGAAGGCCCGCGCATCGCGCCGCACCGCGCCGCCATGCGCGCGCGCATCGCCGCGCTGCTCGGCGTGCCGAGCGATGCCGTGAATCTCAAGGGGAAGTCCCTCGAAGGCCTCGGAGCGCTCGCCAACGGCGCAGGGGTCGCGGTGCAGGCCGTGTGCCTGCTGGTCAAGCGCTAGCCTGCGCAGCGCGTGACCGAGCTGCGCCTGTGGCGCTGCTAGCTCGCGCTCTTGCGGAACTGGAGCGCGTGCAGGCGCGCATAGGCGCCCTCGCGCGCGAGCAGCTCGTCGTGCGTGCCGAGCTCGACGAGCCGCCCCTGTTCGAGCACGGCGATGCGATCGGCGTCGCGAATCGTCGAGAGCCGGTGCGCGATCACGATCACGGTGCGCTCCTTCATCAGCGCCTCGAGCGCGCGCTGCACTTCGGCTTCGCTCTCGCTGTCGAGCGCGCTCGTCGCTTCGTCGAGCAGGAGCATGGGCGCGTTCTTGAGGATCGCGCGCGCGATCGTGATGCGCTGGCGCTGTCCGCCGGAGAGCCGCGCGCCCTGATCGCCGACGACCGTGTCGTAGCCCTCGGGCAGTGCCGCGATGAAGTCGTGGATGTGCGCCGAGCGCGCCGCGGCCTCGATCTCGGCCTGCGTGGCGAGGGGCTTGCCGTAGAGGATGTTCTCGCGGATCGTCGCGTGGAACAGGAATGGCACCTGTCCGACCATCGCGTACATGTGCGTCCAGTCGTCGATGCGCAGGTCGCGCAGGTCGCGGCCATCGACGGCGATGCGGCCCGCGCTGCAATCGATGAAGCGCGCGATCAAGTCGATCGCCGTGGTCTTGCCAGCGCCGGACGGCCCGACGAGAGCGAGCGTCTCGCCCGGCTTCACCTGCAAGGAGAGCCCATCGATCGCCGGACGCGGCTGGCTTGGGTAGGTGAAGCTCACCTGCTCGAACGCGAGGCCCGACCCCAGCGAGCTCACGGTGGCCGCGCCGGGGCGCTCGCTGATGTCGGGCCGCTCGTCGAGAAGCGCCTGCAGTCGCTCCGCCGCGCCCGCGGACTCCTGCACATGGTTCACGGCCGTCGTCATCCGCTTGACATGCGTGTAGATCATCGCGATGCCGCCGAAGAACACGGTCATGTCGCCGGGGCTCGAGAAGATCTCGAAGCGCAGCGTGCCCCAGCCGACGGCGACGAGCAGCACCGCGAAGCCAAAGTGCGAGAGGAATGTCGTCGCGCCCTCGATCGTGGCGACGGCGCGCACCATGCGCATGGCACTCTCGAGGTACGACTCGTTGACCCGTCGATAGCGCTCGAGCTCGCGCTCCTCAGCCCGGAAGGCCTTCACCGTGCGAATCCCGGAGAACATCTGCGTCAGGACCTCGACCGAGGCGCCAAGGCTCGCGAGCGACCTGGTCGAGCGCTTGCGCACGCGCCGTCCGAGCTTGGCCATCGGCACGATCACGATCGGCAGCACGCACAGGACGATCACCGTCGGCATGGGCGCGCTCAACGCCGCCACCATCAGCGATCCCACGAGCAGCAGCGGCTGTTGCACGAGGTCCTTGAGGATCAGGTTGACCGACTGCAGCGTCTGGGTGACATCCGAGCTGATGCGCGAGAGCACATCGCCGAACTGGCGCTCGCCGTGGTAGCGCATCGAGAGTCCGATGATGTGACGCGCGAGACGCTGGCGCAGATCGATCACCATGCGCAGGGCGGCGCGACGCGCGATCAGCGTCATCCCATACTGCGCGAGCGCAGTCAGGATCGTCAGGACGAGGATCAGGCCGCCGACGGTCCACAGCGACGCAAGCTTGCGCTCGTCACCATCCGCCGCACCCGCGGGCCCGAAGACCCAGCCCTCGACGCGCGCCTGGAGGCTCGCAAACAATCCTCCGAGGGCTCCCGATTCGCCGCGCGCCTCAGCCTCGGCTCCGGCCGCTGGGAACAGCACTCGATCGAAGAGCGGCTGCAGCAGGAGCAGCGGCGCTTTCTCGCCAAAGGCCGCGAGCCCCGCGAGCAACGCGACGACCATGAGCCGCCCCACCTGCGGCACCACCTCGGGTCGCAGCAGGGCAAGCAGTCGCTGGAAGCTCGAGCCCTTCCACATGGGGCGAGGAGGATAGCGACGGGCACGGCAAAAGCCGCGTGCCTAGCCCTCTAGGCTGTGGCCGTGGCCGCGCCCGCGCGCTCGAGCAGCTCGCGATACCACGCCGCCGCCCGCTCGACCTGCGTCTCGTGCCCGACAACGCCCCACAGGACCGACAGCGTCCGCAGCGTGCCCGGATGCGTCTTGGTGCGCTGTGCGTCCTTGACCGCGTTCGCGCACGGCCCCGCCGCATCGAACAGGTTGAGCAGCCCTTCGATGTCGATCTCCTGACCCGAGGCGTTGAACACATAGCGCTCGAACGCGCCCGCGACGCCGATGCGCAGCGGAGCTCGCGCGCGCTCGAGGTCGACGACGCTGATGGGAAGCCCCGAGTGCAGCGAAATGGCGTTGCACGCATCGACGGCGAGGTTGATGCGCGGTAGCCCGCCCTCGCCCGCCGCGCGCGCGAGGTACTCGCTCGACGGCTTGCCGCGACCGGTCGGCTTGTAGCCGCCGTGGCGCAGGAGATCGCGCACCGCGCCGCGCAGCTCCTCGGAGCGCACGAGCGGCGCCGCCGCGCTCTCCAGATGCAGCTCGTGGAGCCATCCGGGCACCTCGCACTCGCCCAAGGGCTTGGGGAAGGTGGTCACGAAGGCGCGCGCGCACAGAAGCGGGTGGGGATCGAGGCTCAGCATGGCCTGCGGAGAATAGCCGCCCGGTCCACCCTTCCCCCCTCCGGGCCGCGTCCCGAATCCGACTCAAGCTGCGGAGCCGGGCGCCCGATTTCAGCCAGAACTCGAGCTCCCGCCGCAGCCATGTCCTACGAGAAGGTCGTCACCATCGTCACTGCCCGGCTCGCCAGTCATGGCCTGCTCGGCAAGATCCTGCTCCCGCTCGGCCCCGCTTCCGTGCTCGAGCATGTGGTCGAGCGCGCCCAGCTGATGCAGCGCGCCGATGGCCTACTCGTCGCCACGACGCGCGAGAGCGCCGACGACCGCATCGAAGCGCTGTGCCTCGAGCGCGGCTGGGCCTGCCGTCGCGGAGCGGACGCCGACCTGCTGGAGCGCTGCTGGCGCGCCGCGAGCAGCGTGCAGGCCGACCACATCGTGCTGCTCGGCGGTGACCAGCCGTTCTTCTCGTGGCAGGAAGCCGATGTGCTCATCGATCACCACCTGCGCCAGCACGCCGATGTCACGCACAACCTCCCGACGCGCGACAGCGGCATGCCCGAGGGCACCGGCTGCGCAGTCGTGCGCGCGCAAGCGCTCGAGACCGCCTTCCGCGAGGCCGGCGAGCAGCTGCGCGAGCATCCGCTGCAGTACCTGTTCGAACGCCCGCGCCGCTTCCGCATCGTGACGCGCCGCGCGCCGCCGGAGCTCGCCCGACCGAACTACCGCCTCGGCCTCGAGTCCGCGTCGGACCTCGAGCGCCTGCGCCGCATCCAGTGCGCCCTCGGCGACGCGCGCTGCATCGACCTCGCGCATGCGGTGGCGCTGCTCGACAACGACGCCGCGGCTCGCAGTGTTGCCATGTGACGCGACCGCGTCACATCGAGTTCAACGCCTGACGCGACCGCGTCACATCGAGTTCAACGCCTGACGCGACCGCGTCACAAGAGGCCCAATCACGCTTGATGCAGTTGGTCCGCTCGTAAGCGACGAGCGGACAGCCGTTCCGCTCGCGTTCGCGCTCCGCGCTGCTCGATCGCGATCTGCGCAGCCCGCGCTCAGGACAGGATCTCGTCGACGGGCTGCAGCGGGGGCGGCAAGTCGCGCTCGCCGATGCGCTGGCGCAGGTTGACCTCGATCGTGCGCGAGATGGCGTCGAGCGGCAGGTCGTTGGGGTCGTTACCAAACGGCATCTCGAGCTCGTCGCCGACGACATCGAGACCGAAGAACGCGTACGCGACGATCACGCACACCGCCGGCGTGAGGATGCCGACGGAATCGACGAGCCCGAACGGCAGCGCGTAGCAGTAGCCTGCCGTGATGCGGTGGATCAGCGTGGTGTACGAGAATGGAATGGGCGTCGACTTGATGCGCTCGCACGCTCCCTGAATGTCCGTGAGCGCCGTCATCGAGCCCTCGAGCACCGGCAAGTGCACATCGTGGATCCAGCCGCGATCGTAGGCCGCGCGCAAGCGCTCCGCCGTTCCCTGCGTGATCGCGTAGGGACGGTTCGTCTCGCTCTTCAGGCGCTCGACTTCCTCCGCCGGCAAGAACCGCGCGAGCTCCGCGACATCGTTCAGATCGCGCAGCGACATGCGCAAGGCATGAACGAACGCGACGATCCGCAACACGATTTCACGCCGGAGCGCGACGACCTGCGCGTCCTCCGCGCCACTCGCGCGCGGACCGACGAGCGTCAACGCCTGCCGCGCGAACGAGCGCGTCGTGTTCACGAGCGCTCCCCACAGCTTGCGACCCTCCCACCAGCGGTCGTAGCTCGCGTTGTTGCGAAAGCCCAAGAAGATGCCGAGCGCGATGCCGACGAGCGTGAACGGCAGCGGCGTCAGGTTCGGATGCCAATCGTGGCGCTCTTCGAGCACCGTCACCACGAGCGCGACCAGCGCCACGCCGATGATGCGCCCCTTCGTGCGCGGCAGCTCGCTGCCGCGGTACTTGAAGACCAGCCTCCACCATGTAACTTGCTTCGGGACGAGCATCGGATTGCGCCATGAGGCGCCCTCCCTGTACCACGGGCGCTCCCGGTTTTCAGCCGCCATTCCAGCTCGCGTGAGCGCTCCAGCTCCCCCTCCTGCCAGCATCGCCCGCTGTGAGCACGCTTCGACCTCGCCACCCGCGCTTTCGTTCCCCGCGCCCGCACGCGTCGCTCGCTCACAGCGCTCGCAGGAAGCGCTTGCGCTGTGGATTCTCGCGCGCGACATGGCTTAGATCCGCTCTCCGCCTCCGATGAACCCCCTGCTCGCCGGCCTGTTCCTGTACATCGCCGCCCAGCTCGCGATCGGCGTGATCGTCTCGCGGCGTGTGCGCAACGAGGACGACTACCTCGTCGCCGGCCGCAGCATGGGCTACACGCTGTCGGTCTTCTCGATCTTCGCGACGTGGTTCGGCGCGGAGGCCTGCTCGGACGCCGCGGGCACGGTCTACTCGGACGGACTCTCGTGGACCTCGACCGAGCCCTATGCCTACGGCGTCGCCATCGCGCTCGCGGGAGTGTGGCTCGCGCTGCCCTTGTGGTCGCGCAAGCTCACGACGATCGCGGACCTCTTCCGCGAGCGCTTCTCTCCGGGTGTCGAGCGCTTCGCCGCGCTGCTGCTCATCCCCACCTCGCTCTTCTGGGCCGCCGCGCAGGTGCGCGTCTTCGGCCATGTGATCGCCGGCGCCTCCGGCTTCGATCACGGCGCCGCCATGGTGATCGCGGCCGGCGTCGTGATCGCCTACACCACCTTCGGCGGCATGCTCGCCGACGCGGTCACGGACGTCGTGCAGGGCGCGGCGCTCGTGATCGGTCTCGTGGTGATCCTCGTCGGCATGCTGGGCGAGCTCGGCGGCCTCGAGCCCGCGCTCGCGAGCATCGACAGCGCGCGCCTCCACTTTGCGCCCGAAGAAAACGGCTCGTGGCTCGAGATCGCCGAGGCGTGGACGCTGCCGATCGTGGGCTCGCTCGTCGCGCAGGAGCTGATCGCGCGCATGTGCTCCGCGCGCTCGGGCACCGTCGCGCGCCGCTCGGCGCTCGCCGCCGGCCTGCTCTACGCCGCCGTCGGCTCGATCCCCGTGCTGCTCGGCCTGCTCGGCCCCGCGGTACTCCCCGACCTCGCACAGCCCGACGAGTTGCTGCCGGAATTCGCGCGCACGCGGCTCTCGACGCTCGCCTACACGCTCTTCGCCGGCGCGCTCGTCTCCGCCATCCTCTCGACCGTCGACAGCGCGCTGCTCGTCTCCTCCTCGCTCTTCTCGCACAACATCGTCGGCCGAGCGCGCCCCAACCTCGACGAGCGCTCCAAGCTGCTCGTCGCGCGCTCCTGCACCGTCGGCTTCGGCCTCGTCGCGCTCGCGCTCGCGAGCACCGCCACCTCCGTCGGCGATCTGATGGAGCTCACCAACGGCTTCGGCAGCGCCGGCATCTTCGTGCTGCTCGTCTTCGGCCTGTTCACGCGCTTCGGCGGCACGACCGCGGCCTTCACCGCGCTCGCACTCGGCGCCGCGACCTTCGTCGTCGGCTACCTCGGCGCGTGGAGCTTCCCCTACCTCGCCTCGCTCGCCGCCGCGTTCGGCGGCTACATGCTCGTCGCGCGCCTCAGCGCCGCGCAGCCCCGCTGAGGAACGCCGCGATCTCGTCGTGGAAGCGCACGAGCTCGCCCTCGTGGATGTACATCATGTGCCCCGCCTCGAAGCGCGAGGTCACGATGTTGCCGCGCAGCGACGCATCGAGCCCGAGCGCGCGCACCGTGTATTCCGCGGCGAAGTGCGGCGTCGCGAAGTCGTACACGCCGGCCGCGACATACACCTTGAGGTGCGGGTTGCGCGTCATCGCCTGCCGCAGCGTCTCGCCGACATTGAGGTAGCGATTCTGCTGGTCGTACTTCCACGGCTGCACGCGCCCCGTGAGGATCTCGTAGGGCAAGTCGTTCTCGTAGCGCAGCGTGCGCCGCACGTAGTCGTTGAGCGTCGCCGTGTAGGGCCCGAGGATCGCTGACATGCTCGGATCGAACTCGCTGCGCTCGCCGGCCGCGTCGCGATCGATGCCGCTGAAGCGGCTGTCGAGCCGACCGACCGTGCGCCGCTCGTCGCGCAGGAGCTCCTTGCAGAAGCGGCCCTGCTCGATGCGCAGGTTGCACTGCTCGACATACTCCTGCGACAGGCCCGTGTAGCGCGCGAGCCGCGCGACCAGCACCTCGCGGTCCGCCGCCGGGAGCCCGTCGCCCTTCGCCAGCGCCGGCATGTACTCGTCGATCGCGAAGCGCTCGACCTCCGCGAGCAGCGCGCCGAGATCGCCCGAGAGCTCCGGCGCGAGCTGCTTGTGGTACCACGCGGTCGCCGCGCAGGTCGGCAGGAAAAGCACATACGGCAAGTCGTTGCCGACGTCGAAGCGCACCGTCTGGAAGTTGAGGACCGCGCTGACGAGCACGATCCCGTTCATGTACATGCCGTGGCGTTCCTGCAGGTGAGCGACGAGCCCGGCCGCGCGCGTCGTGCCGTAGCTCTCGCCGGCGAGGAACTTCGGGCTCGCCCAGCGCTCGTAGCGGGTCGTCCACAGCCGGATGAACTCCGCCGTCCATTCGACATCCGGCGTCACCCCGTGGAACTGCGCCGCATCCTCGCCCTCCGCCGCGCGGCTGTACCCCGTCGTCACCGGATCGATGAACACGAGGTCCGTCGCGTCGAGCCATGTGTGCGGGTTGTCGACGAGCTCGTAGGGCGGCGGCGGCGCCCAGCCCTCGGCCTGCATCTTCACGCGCTTGGGTCCGAGGGCCCCCATGTGCAGCCACACGCTCGACGAGCCCGGCCCGCCGTTGAACGAGAATGTCACCGAGCGCGTCGACGGATCCGCGACATCGTCCTTCGTGTACGCCACGAAGAACAGCTCCGCCTTCGCCTTCCCGTCCTCGGTGGTGAGCTTCATGCGCCCCGCGCGTGCCGTGTACGCGAGTTCGCCGCCCTCGACCGCCACCCGATGGTGCGTCTCGACCACATCCGCGCCCCACTTGGCCTCCGCGGCCGCCTGCTCCTCCACCGCCACCTTCGGCTCCGCGCCCCGCTCCTGGGCCTCCTGCGCCCCCAACCCTGCCACCAATGTGAGCGTGAGCACCGCCGCTGCCACCGCGTTCTTCATGCCCGCAGAGAATACGCCTCCCCCGCCCTCGCTCGCACCGACACCCGCGCGCATCCTCGAAGCCTGTCGCAAACCGGCGGCGCTCGTCCTTGGACATTCGCGCCCGCATCCGGATCGAGCGCGACGGCGCACGCCGATGCGAGCGCGCCCAACGCGCGTGTCGAGGCGCAACGGTGCTCGCCCTTCGACCGGCGCTCAACTGGAGCACCGCGGCGCGCGTCGAAGTGAGCGCGCACTGGCTTGGAAAAGACCGCAGACCCAGCGGGAGATCCCGCCGAGCCTGCAGCGTCTCAGAGTTCGCGCGCGAGGCGCGGGTCAGCTGGCTCAGGAGTAGTCGTCACGATCGCCGCGGCCGCCGCCGTAGCCACCGCGGCCACCGCCGCCGCCGCCGCCACC
>Ga0194128_10001785_pt1 | contig 36740 bp, 34 predicted proteins | sample TA2KigCa65mmetaG_FD_148650 | JGI IMG/M metagenome (GOLD analysis project Ga0194128, IMG submission 148650) | Freshwater microbial communities from Lake Tanganyika, Tanzania - TA2015037 Kigoma Deep Cast 65m | ecosystem: Environmental > Aquatic > Freshwater > Lake | place: Tanzania: Lake...
GCCTGCATGCGCAAGCTGCTCACCATTCTCAACTCGATGCTTAAGCATGGTCATGCCTGGAATCCTGGGTTGGCATTGCAAACCCCTTGACATTCAAGACAGTTGCTGAGCTTGTCGAAGGGTGAGCATGGAGATAGTTACGACCATTTAACACGAGCTCTCAGCGACTTTTACACAGATGTCAGTTGTTCCGACTCTTTAATAAGATGAGCGTCACCACTAAAACCGACGGGAGCAGCGCGGCGGAGTCCTGGCGCGCCTCTCCTGCCATCGCCCTGCTGCGGGCCACCCGGCCCAAGCAGTGGATCAAGAACGGCTTGGTTTTCCTGCCATTTATCTTTGCCGTCAACGTGGCCTGGGATTTGGGCAGCCTGGCGCCGGTGCCGGGGTTGCTGCTGCGGCTGGCGGCGCTGTTCCTGGCCTTCTGCGCCCTCTCCGGCGCCACATACTTGCTCAACGACCTGCGTGACCGGGAAGCAGACCAGCTGCACCCGGTGAAGCGGCTGCGGCCCATCGCTTCAGGCCAGGTGGGCGTCGCTGCTGCGCTGGCTGCCATGCTGCTGCTGGCGGCGACGGGACTGGCGGCCATGGCGTTGCTGGACCCGGTGCTGGCCAGCGTGGGCGTGATTTACCTGCTCATCAACATCGGCTATTCGCTGGGGGCCAAGGAACTGGTGCTTATTGACGTGTTTGCCGTCGCCAGTGGCTACGTCATCAGAGTGGCCGCCGGGGCTCTGGCCATTGGCGTGGCTCCCTCGCCCTGGCTGTACGCCACCACCGGCGCGGGGGCTTTGTTCATTGTGCTGGGTCGCCGCTATGCCGAGGTGCGTCTGGCTGGAGACTTTGCCGAGAAACAGCGTTTGGTGCTGCGCCACTATGCCGGGCCGTTCATCAGCCAGCTGCTGAACATCTCCGCCACCACTGCCTGGGTCAGCTATACTGTGTACACGGTGGAAGCCCCCAATCTGCCCAGCAACCACGCCATGCTGCTGACCGTGCCCTTTGTCACCTTCGGGCTGTTCCGCTATCTGTACCTGCTCAACGCCAGCAGCGAAGCCGAGGCCCCGGAGCAGTTGATTGTGCGGGACATTCCGCTGGCGCTGTCTCTCCTGGCGTGGATTGGCGTGTCTGCCCTAGTGTTGCTGCTGAATTGACGAATTGCAATGGGATTTTCGATTCCATCGGTAGGCTCCTTCTCCCCTTGTGGGAGAAGGCTGGGATGAGGGGGATACCCCTCGCCTTAATCCTCTCCCGCAAAGGGAGAGGAAACGGCGCATTTTCAGATAGTGACTGAAATCGCAATCGTTTAAGGAGCATTGCCAATGGCGACCTTGCCCAACTCTTCCAGCCGCCCCCTGGAGGCCCAGGCAGTCCCCCGGCCTGGCACGGCCCGCCGCTCGGTGGTGGCGGTGGTGGCCACCACTCCCCAGACGGTGCTGGCGGACTACCAGCGGGCCATGGTCATGGCGGGCATCCAGCAGCATCTTTCGCCGGACCTGGCGACGCTGCTGAAAATCAACATATCGTGGCAGCACTGGTACCCCGGCTGCTCCACCGCTCCCTGGCAGTTGGAGGGGGTGATTCAGGGCTTGCAAAAGCTGGGCTATAAAGAGCTAATCGGCGCCCACAACGGCACCGTGGTGGTGGACTCCTTTGAGGGCGAGGCCAATAACAAGCATAAAGTAGTGCAAGACCGGTACAATCTGCCCACAGTGCACCTGGACTCGCCGCCCAATCGCTGGGTGGAGTACAAACCCAAGGCCCAGATGCTGGTGCTGGACGACATCTTTCCCGAGGGCATCCAGATACCGGAGATTTTTGCGGGCAAGAACATCGTCCACCTGCCCACCATGAAGACCCACGTCTTCACCACCATGACCGGGGCCATGAAAAACGCCTTTGGCGGCCTGCTGCACCGCAAGCGCCACTGGACCCACTCGGTGATTCACGAGACCCTGGTGGACCTGCTGGCTATCCAGCAAGAGATTCACCCCGGCATCTTTGCGGTGATGGACGGGACCTTTGCCGGCGACGGGCCGGGGCCGCGGGCCATGCGCTGGCACATCAAGAACCGCATCCTGGCCTCGGCGGACCAGGTAGCCATTGACGCCGTGGCGGCCCGCATGATGGGCTTTGACCCGTTAAGCATCAAGTTCATCCGCCTGGCCCACGAGCGGGGCCTGGGCTGCGGCGACGTATCCCAGATAGACGTGGTGGGCGAGGACATCAGCCAGGTGAACTGGAAGTTCTCCGGGGTGGAAAACACCTTTGCCAGCCGGGGCCAGAAGCTGATTTACTGGGGGCCGCTAAAGCCTGTTGAGAAGCTACTGCTGCGCGGCCCCTTTGTGGCCTGGTCCTACATGGCCTCCAACCTGTACCACAACGGCTACTGGCTGAAGACCTACGGACGACGGCGCATCAACGCCGCCCTGAAGACCGAGTGGGGCAAGCTGTTTAGGGAGTATTAGGGGGAGAGAGTGGACTCCGTCACCAACTCCCCCATCTGACATCCCAGCACCCGCGCCAGCGCCACCAGGGTTTCATACCTTGGGGACTGCTCGCCGTTCTCGATGCGCACCAGCGTCACCCTGCCGATGCCCGCGGCGGCGGCCAGGGTCGCTTGGGTTATGCCAGACGCCTCCCGCAGCTCCCGCACCCTGGCGCCCAGCCGTTGCTGCCCCAGCTTGCCTGCCGCTTCCATGCGGGGCCGGTACTCCGCATCGCAGTAATGCCGGGCAAAGTCCCAGGGGATTTCTGCTGCTTCGCCCCTGGCGTTGGTAAGGATGATTTCGTAGGGGTTGGGCAGGTCAATCCCAGCCAAGCTGGACAGTTGCCCAATCTCAGGGATAAGGGCGAAGGGAATTATTCCCCTCTTGCCGTCGGCGAATGTGACTTCAATCCCGTCTTCTCCGGCACGGACTGAGGTCATCATCTTGTCTGCGTTTTTAACCAGGACTGCCAGTGGCGACATATTTACCTTCTGTGAACGCGGTCCCATTCCCGCCGGATAGCTTCGGCGTGTTTCTGGTAGGCGTCCAAGATGCTGCGGTAGCTGCCAGGAGGCGGCTGATCCAGAAACCTGCCATCGTTCAGCGCAATCCGGCAAAGGTCTTCGTTACCAACCCAGATATGGACGTGGGGCGGCTCAAAATCGTTCTCCCGGGTGTTCACCACGAACCTGAACTGTCCCTCCGTTACTACGGTGGGCATATGTTATAGTTCTCCTCGGTCTAGATGGGGTAAATTTCATTGTCCCTTGCTCCTTACTCTAACTTCTTGCTTCTTAACTCTTTAACTTCTGACTTTTAATTTCTTACTTCTTGATGCCCCTCACCCCTCAGTGTGTATGGGGTGAATAATGGGGAGTGTGAAATTAATGTATCATGTGCGATACATCAATGCAATGGGCCTGTTCCACCTCATCCCTCTACTCTGCACGCCACTTGTAATTCCAATCGGCAACCATTTACCTCACTTCTCGCCAGCCATCACTCGGGAATAACCTATCCCCCTGTTCCCACTTTTGCACTATAATGGCGAACGAATTGCGCGTGACTGGGCGCCTATTGAGGAGGGTTCTATGAAGTACGACGTAGTTATTGCAGGCGGCGGAGCGGCCGGGTCGGTGCTGGCCGGCCGGCTGGCGGAACAGACCAATCTGTCCATTCTGCTGCTGGAGGCCGGGCCTGACTACCCCAACATTGACCACCTGCCTGATGACGTGAAGTTCGGCGACACCCGGTATGCGGAAGCCATGGACTCCATTCACAACTGGGCCTTGCGGGGCACCATTACCGAGGAGCAGGGCAAGATCCACGTGGCCCAGGGCAAGGTGATTGGCGGAGGCTCCTCTATCAACGGCCAGGCCATGCAGCGGGGTTTCCCCCAGGACTTTGATAACTGGGCCGCCATGGGCAACACCGAATGGTCATATGACAAGATACTGCCCTTCTACCGGAAGTCGGAGAAGGACGCGGACATCCGGGATGACTACCACGGCGCCGATGGGCCGCTGCCCGTGCGCCGCCGCCAGACCGGCCCCTGGCCGGACGTTCAGAAGGCCTTCCGGGCGGCTTGCACGGCGGCAGGGTACAACCCCGTGGAGGACACCAACGGCGGCAACCCTTCCGGCGTCGGTGTGGCTCCATCCAACAACCTGGATGGTCTTCGGATGAGCACCGCGCTTACGCACCTCTATCCCCAGCGCCACCGCTTGAACCTTACGGTGCGGGGCAAGTGCTACGTCAAAAAGATCCTGTTCAAGGGCTCCCAGGCCGTTGGTCTGGAAGTGGAGAGCGGCGGGGAGACCTTCCAGGTTGAAGCGGACCGCGTGGTGCTGAGCTGCGGGGCTATCCGGTCTCCGCAACTGCTGATGCTTTCGGGCGTTGGGTCTCGGGACCAGCTGCAAAAGTTTGGCATCCCGGTAGTCAAGGAGCTTCCCGGCGTGGGTCAGGGCCTGTGGAACCACCTCAGCGCCCACATCACTTTTAAAGTGAAGGACGGGGTGACCATCACCGGCGGCCCCGATTCCATCCACTTCAGCCTGCACTACACTGCCCAGGGTTCCAAGTACGTTAACGATATGCTGCTGCGCACCACTCCTGTAGTGGATGAGCGGGAGGAACGGGTCCGGGGCGTGCGCACCCAGTACCTGACGGGCAACGTGCCGCCGGAGCGGGCGGCGCGCATTTCCTGCACCCTGGGGCTGCCAGACGGCTCCGGCTATGTGCGGCTGGCCTCTGCCGACCCGGCGGTGCAGCCGGACTTTAACTACTGCTACCTGCAGCACCCCAATGACATGAAGCGCGTCCGGGAGGGCATCCGGTTTGCCGCCAAGCTCTTGCAGTCCGACGCCTACAAGAACGTGGCGGATTTCCGCATCAATCCAACGGATGAAATCCTGAACAATGATGCGGCTTTGGACCGCTGGATACGCCAGACCGTGGGAACCGCCAGGCACGTATCCGGGACCTGCCGCATGGGGCCGGACGGCGACCCCATGTCGGTGGTGGACCAGTACTGCCGGGTCAAGGGCGTCAAGAATCTGTGGGTAGTGGATGCGTCAATCATGCCGCGCATCCCCCGGTCCGGCGGCATCCATGCTACGGTAATTATGGTTGGAGAACGGGTGGTGGACTGGGTGGCGGCTGGCTAGACTGATCTAACAACCGCAGAGAGAGCGCGGAGGACGCGGAGATTTTGGGTCAGTTTGCCGTTGTCTCGGGGGGGTGTGTGACAATTCCCGCTCGTGGTGAGTCCCGACGTATCGGGATCCCGACCAGGTCGGGGCTTGTCGAACCATGAGCGGGCTAAAAGCTACTCATCCTTCGACAAGCTCAGGATGAGCGGGCTGGGTAGACGGCATTTCTCACACAGGCTCTCAGGGGATGTCTGGCGATGTCATTCCGCGCGAAGCGAGGAATCTGGGGTGGGGGATTGGCCCCACCCCAGATGCTTCGTCGTCCCAATGGAATCGGGACTCCTCAGCATGACAGAATTGGGAATGCGGAGATTTCTCACACACTCTCTCGGCAGTCTCCGCGAGCTCTGCGGTGTGCCTGTGGGATGGACGCTCAGCCCTACTTCAGTTCCGCCACGCTGAACACCACGTGGAACTTTAGGCAGTAGATGACTGCGCTTTGTATTGCCTCCGGATTGACGGCGCTGGGAATAGAGTAGTTCTGGCTGCCGATGTTCCCCTTGAGCGTTCCCAGGTCAAAGTAGGCCGCGTTCCCCTGCACAAAGCGGTTCTTGGGGTCCGCCTCCGTGGACAGGATCACATGCAGGTCCGGGCCGTTGGTCACCCGGAACTCCTCCAGGCGCAGCAGCAAGGAGCCGTCGGTATTCCGGTAAATAGTAGCCTGGCCGCTGCCCTTGTGGAAGCTGTCGGCATCCCGGAAGGTTCCGGCCTTCAGGCGTGCCGGGGCGGCCATGCCGCCAGGAGTCATGGTCCCCATCATCCCGCCGCCGGGCATCTGGGGCGTCATGGGCATAGCCGTGCCGGTCGTTGGCGGCATGGCGGTCATGCCAGGGTCCGTAGTGCCCATCATGCCGGGCATAGGCTCCATCACTTCCTGGTTCTTGGCCGCCATTTCCGCCATCTGCTGCTCCGCCTGGGCTTGGGTCATGCCCGGCGGGACAACGGCGCCTGCGGACAGGGGAAACTCCTCGTTCACCGTCTTGTTTATGAACAGGGGCGACAGCAGCCACCAGCCAATGGCGATAGCAGGAATAAGAACTACAATGACTATGCCGATAATCAGGGGCTTGCGGCGCGACATGGGCACCTCCTTCAACGGACAGGGTTACGGGAATTCTCCCCCTTGCCAAGGGAGAGATACAGAGGGAGTGGAGACGACCCCTCCTAACCTCCCCTTGGTAAGGGGAGGGATTAGTGAAGTCAGCCAGTCTCAGCCCAGGAACTGACGCCGGGCTTCTTCCGTGGCTCGCTGGTAGACATCCTGGAAGGACAAGCCCCGTTCCAGGGCGACGCGCCGGCAGTCTTCAAACTCCGGCGCGGCGGCCACCACGCTTTCACCCACCCACTTTAACTTTACGCTGATGTCGCCCAGACTGGATTTCAGGGTCACGTTCTCCCGACGGGCCACGTACCGCTCCACGGAACGGGTGCGCACCCCCAGGGTGGTAGTCTCCCGCAGAATCAGCTCCACCGCGGCAGCCTCCAGCCGGGCAGGCACCAGGGCGGAAAGGATCACGCCGGGCCGGTTCTTTTTCATCTGGATGGGCGCGTGCCACACGTCCAGCGCCCCCAGGTCAAAAAGCCGTTCCTGGACGTAGCCCAGCAGCATTCCCGTGGCATCATCAACGTTGGTCTCCAGCAGCGCCACGCCGCCCTGCCGCGGGGCAGCCACGGTTTCCAGTCCCTGGGCTGGCTCCGGGATCTCGCCCAGCCAGACCCGCACGGCGTTGGGGAAGCCCGCCGGGTCGCGGGCGCCCAGGCCGATGCCGACGCTCCGCACTGACATGGCCGGGCGCTGGAATTGGGCCAGGGTGGTGATGATGGCCGCGCCGGTGGGAGTGGTCAGTTCCCCCGCGCCCTGGAAAGTCGGCTGGTCAGCGGCCACCGGCGCGCCGGACATGGCGATTAGTTCCAGGGTGGCTGGGGCTGGGTTGGGATAGCCGCCGGGCCGCCGGGGGGGCGCAGATTCGCCTAGCACCAGGGGCGCGGCAAACACTTGCTTCACCCCCAGATGTTCCAGTCCAATGGCAAAGCCCGCCACGTCAATCAGGGTGTCTATGCTGCCCAGCTCTTCCAGTTCCAGCGCGTCCATGCCCTGGCCGTGGACGCGGCTTTCCGCCTCCCACAGCGCCCGCAGCACCTTTCCGGCCCGCTCTTTAACGCCCTGGTACAGGCCACTGCCCTCTACCATTGCCAGCAACGCCCTGGGGGAGTGGCGCGTGGCGTCCGCCAGCGCTACTTTCAGGCAAGTGCCCCGCATTTCGCGGCGGGTCTCCTGGGAGGCGGACAGGGAATATCCCGCCAGCCCCAGCTTGGCCAGCTCCCGCTGGAGGGCATCCAGAGGCAGGCCCAGGTCAAGGAGCGCGCCCAGCAGCATGTCGCCGCTGGCCCCGCCAATGGGCTGTATGTATGCTGCTAGCATCTTGGTCTCTTTTGAGCCTGAGAGTATGTGACGTCTGTGTCTAGGAGGGCGTGGTGAACTTGAAAGGGTGTGGCTTGTTTCATCTCTTGACAGCCCAATTCCATGCGGCAACTCTCTCGGGCCTGTCTGCATTTCTTGTCTGTCTATTTGGGAATGACTTGGTTTAATGTGTCGTGAAAAGCCTCAACAGCTAGTGGTTTGGACATTGGACCCAAGTTTGCGGAGATAACTGCCCAGAGCTCTGGATCGACGAGCTTACTCATCTGTCCTAAAAATGCCGCGTCCGGTAGCCCGGATACAATGCGGCTGATTAGCTCCGGCATTTCTTGGTTGAGTATAGCGGTGCCATGCAAAACTGTGCCGTGATGGGATTGATAAAGTCCACACGCGGCTGCAAGAACAGACGGCACAAGTTGGTTCTCTAACCAGAAACGCGCTTGCCATTCAAGCGAGATTTGCGCTTCGTGACTTCGACCCGACTCTTCAAGTTCAGTGATCACTTTGATGCACTCGTTTATACTGTCCCTGACTAGTTGTGCCAGGGCACTGACATGTTCTGTGTTGGCATCGCTTGCCATCGTAATCACCCCTTTTTCTGCATTGTGGGTATCTCATTCTGGCTCTGCTGGTTCGGGAGATGAGTCACCTTCAACCCATCATTCAGGCTGCCGGAGCGCAGCCCCGCCAGGTCCAGGGACACCCACAGGTAGCCCAACTTTTTCAGGTGGGCCGTAATCTCCTGGCGGCGGGCAAAGGCCAGCTCCATCTCCGCCTCGCCCACCTCCAGGCGGCACAGCTTGTCGTGGTGGCGGGCGCGCACCTCCCGCAAGCCCAGGCCCCGCAAGTAGTCCTCGGCCCGCTCAATTTTCAACAGGGTTTCAATGGTCACCGGCGTGCCGTAGGGGATGCGGGAGGATAGGCACGGCTGGGCGGGCTTGTCCCAGATGGGGAGGTCCAGCATTCGCGCCACCTGCCGCACCGCGGCCTTGTCCAGGCCCGCCTCCACCAAGGGGCTGCGTACGCGGTGTTCCGATGCGGCTTGCAGGCCGGGGCGGAAGTCCCCCAGGTCGTCGGCGTTGGTGCCGCTGGCCACCCAGGCGTAGCCTTCGGCCTGGGCCAGTTTACATAAATCTGCGTAAAGTTCGGTCTTGCAGAAGTAGCAGCGCTGGGGCGAGTTGGCCACGTAGCCTTCCCGGGCCATTTCCTGGGTGTGGATGGTCCGGTGGGCAAACCCAAAGCGACGGGCCAGGGATGTGGCTTCCTCCAGCTCCCTCGCCGCCAGGGCCGGTGAGACGGCGGTCACGGCCAGGGCCTTGCTGCCCAGGGCGCGGTGGGCCGCCACCGCCACCAGGGCGCTGTCCACGCCGCCGGAGTAGGCCACCACCACCGATGCCATGTCCCGCAGGATGTCTTCCAGTTTGGACAGACGTTTCTGTGTGGAGGAATCGTCCAGCGGCTGCTTTGCTGTGGGCATCTGCGCTCCCGTGCCTGTGATTGTAAATGGTAAGATGAGTTGGTTGCCTGCCCCATTTTATATCGGCCAGGCGGGTTGAGGAAGGGAACGTGACTTTTCAGAGCATCAGCGCCGTCACTTTGGCGGTGCAGGACATGGCCCGCGCCCTGGCCTTTTACCGGGATCAGCTGGAGATGCCCTTGCGCTACGGCGACGCCGAGTCGGAGTTCTGCTCCTTCCGGGTAGGCCAGGGCTACTTGAACCTGGTGCTGGCTCCGGCGGGCGGCTGGTCATGGTGGGGCCGGGTGATTTTTTACGTGGACGACGTGGACGCCCTGCACCAGCGGCTGACGGAAGCGGGCGTGCCCGGCATTGAAGCGCCGCCGAAGGATGCTTCCTGGGGGGAGCGGTACTTTCATGTTACCGACCCCGACGGCCACGAGTTGAGTTTTGCCCGGCCGTTAGCCGCGTAGGGGCACTGCTGGCGCGTCCTAACTCGACGAGGACGGGCATAATGACCCAGCAGTCTGTGCCGCCAAGGGTGCTGGTTTGCTTCAGGCATCGGCGTTCCGGCTCAAGCCGGAACCCAGCAACATGCAACTACCTGTAGCGATTGTGGACTCCGGCTTTCGCCGGTGTGACGGATAGATTCCCCTTCTCCCGCACTGCAAACCGGACCATTATCCTAATTAGGCCAGCCCCTTCACAAAGTGCAACCCACATACCTGGCCGTACTTCTCCTGCCCCACCTGCTGGTAGCCGTGCTTGCGGTACATGGCAATGGCGGGAACCAGCAGGGTCACGGTGGTCAGGCGAATCTGGCGGTAGCCCTGCTCCCGGCAGAACTGCTCTGCGGTATCCAGCAGCTGGCCGCCAATACCCTGGCGGCGCTGCCCGGTGGCTACGCTCATACGGCGCAGCTCGGCCTCTGTTTCGCTGCGCCGCTGGATTCCCACGGTGCCCGCCACAGCGCCAGCCAGTTCCGCCACCCAAAAGTGGCCGCCTGGATTGCTCAAGTAGTGGCGTGGGATGTCCGCCATATCGTCGGAGAGCGAGTGCTGCACGTAGGCGGACACCGCCTCCTGCAGGTCACCGGCAAAGTCCATTAACGAGCGGGCAAACAACTGGCGCACTGCCTGGTGGTCGGCAGAATGAAAAGTGCGGATGTTTAACGTGTCCATGAGGATTTGACCTCAATTGTAGCAGTTGCTTCAAGGTAAAATCCCATTAGCCCTCTTTCGCAAAGGAGGTTGGGGAATTTCATTTCTGTGCGGAACTACGTCCCATTGTCCTGGCAGCGGCCCAGAGTCGTTTCATTTTCCAGGAAATGCTGGTCGAGTAGTCCCGACGGTGTCGGGACGTATTGAGACCATGTTACTGTTGATTTCGATACGTCCCGATAAAATCGGGACTACTCAATCAACAATGTATTCCTCGTATTGCTCTCAGGCCTGAGAATGAAACAGCCATGACCGCCGCCTTGCCCCAGTTGACAACCCGCCTTGCCTACCGCATATTTTTATATTGGCAATTTCTATATAACAATTGCTGGCCCAGGCCTAACGTCCGTCCCGGCAGGGGAGGCGCAGGCAGGCCAGTGCCAGGAGGCATTAGACAATGGCGGACAAGCAACTAGCTTTTGACCAGGACGCCCACCAGGCCCTGATGCGGGGCGTGGACCAGATTGGCCGCGTGGTGGGGCTAACTCTGGGCCCCAGCGGCCGCAACGTGCTGCTCAACCGCATGTGGGCTATGCCCGTGGTCTGCAGCGACGGCGTGACCATTGCCAAGGAGATGGAGCTGCCCAATCCCTACGAAAACATTGGCGCACAGTTGATTAAAGAAGCCGCATCCAAGACCAACGACATGGTGGGCGACGGCACGACCACTTCTATGGTATTGGCCCAGGCCATGGCCCATGCCGGTTTCACCAACCTGGCGGCAGGGGCCAACGGCATAGAGATTAAGGCGGGCATGGACCAGGCCGCCGCCGCCGTGATTGCCGAGCTAAAGAATATGGCAGTGCCCGTCTCTGGCAAAGAACAGATTAACCGCGTGGCGGCCCTCTCCTCCCACGAAGAAAGCATTGCCGGGCTGCTGGCCGAAGCCATGGACAAGGTGGGCAAGGAAGGCGTCATCACTGTGGAAGAGTCCAAGTCCATGCAGGACGAGTTGAACTTTGTGGAGGGGATGAGAATTGACCGGGGATACCTCTCCCCCTACTTTGTCACCAACCCCCAGCGCATGGATGTGACCCTGGACGAGCCCATGTTCCTGCTCACCGACCAGAAAATTGGTGCCATTGCCGACATTGTGCCCACCCTGGAAAAGGTGGTTATGGCTGGGCGGCGTCCCCTGGTCATCATCGCCGAAGATGTTACCGGTGAGGCCCTGGCCGCCCTGGTGGTCAACAGGCTGCGGGGCGCCATCCAGTGTGTCGCCATCAAGGCCCCTGGCTTCGGCGACCGCCGCAAAGCCATCCTGGAAGACATGGCCGTCCTCACTGGCGCCACGGTCATCAGCACCGATACCGGCCTGAAGCTGGAATCAGTGCAGGTCCAGCACCTGGGTTCGGCCCGGCGTCTGGTGGCCCAGAAGGACGAGTCCACCATCATTGAGGGCCGCGGCTCTGAGCAGGCCATTGAGCGCCGGGTGGAACAGATCCGGGTGCAGATTCAGGAAACTACCTCGGACTACGACCGGGAGAAGCTGCAAGAGCGGCTGGCCGCCCTGGTGGGAGGCGTGGCGGTCCTCAAGGTGGGCGCCGCCACCGAGCCCGAGCTGCACGAGCGCAAGTCCCGCACGGAAGACGCCCTGGCCGCCACCCGCGCCGCCGTGGAAGAGGGCATTGTACCCGGCGGCGGCACTGCCCTGGTCCGCACGGAGCACGTGCTGAGGGACCTGGAAAAGTCCCTCACTGGAGACCGGGCGCTGGGCGTGCGCATTGTCAGACAGGCCCTCAGCGCGCCGCTGATTCTTATTTCCGATAACGCAGGTCACACGGGTAAAGTAGTGCTGGAGAAGGTCAGGGAGGGGGAGGGGGACTGGGGCTTTGACGCCGATAAGGGCGTTTATTGCCACCTGATTCAGAGCGGGATTGTGGACCCCGTGAAAGTGGTGCGTAATGCTCTGCAAAACGCGGTCAGCGTGGCGGGCATGATGCTCACTACCCGGGGTATGATCACGGAAATCCCTGTGTTCAAGCCCCTGCCCGCCGACGTCAAGGACTTCATGCACGACTAGCCGGGGGAGCCAGTTCCTATCTCTCTGGAACCATGCAGACGCAGGGGCAGGTTTGAAACCTGCCCCTGCTTCAATGAATGACATCCTCCCAATCCACAGACAATTCCAACGAGGCAAGTTCATGCCCCACGGCGTCCTGGACCGGGCAACCATTCAAGCCCTGGCGCTGGGCAATCCTCCGCTGCTGGAGGAGTACCTGTCGCTGGAAGAGCAGCTCCAGCCCAACGGGGTGGACCTTACCCTGCGGCAAGTGGCGCGCCTGGCGTCCGCGGGCTGGATGGGGAGCGCGGCGGCGGAGCGCAGTATTTCAGAAGCTGTTATCCTGGAGTTTGACCGCGGCGGATGGGTGTCGCTGTCGCCGGGGCCGTACCTGGTCACTTTTAACGAAGTGGTGAACCTGCCCCTGGGCTTGATGGCCCTGGGCCGCACCCGCTCCAGCCTGCTGCGCAGCGGGGTAAGCCTGCACACCGCGGTCTGGGACGCGGGCTACCGGGGCCGTTCCCAGTCGCTAATGGTGGTGCACCACCCACTGGGCTACCGGCTCCAGCGGGGAGCGCGGATAATGCAACTGGTGTTCCTGTCCCTCACCCGCGCCGACTCTCAGGGATACTTGGGCCGGTTTCTGGGGGAGAATTTGTAGCCCCTTACCCCCAGATTTTCCACCAGGGCTTGGAAGCTGCCTGCGCCGGTGCTGGCGCCGGTGCATGATACTCCTGGGCGGGCGGCGCTTCCACCACCGCTGCTTTGGGCTGGGCAGAGGACATCACTTCTGTCACCATCTTCTCCGGTGCAGGGGCAGGCAGCATGGCCCGGCTCAGGTGTTCCTGGCTGGTCTGGAGCAGCACGTGCAGTTCCCTAATCTGCCGGTCTTTCTCCTCCAGCTGCCGGTCCTTTTCCTTCAGCTGGCCCTGCAAGGCGTCGGCCAACTGGGACAACATGGCGGAAATCTCTTCGGACCAACCATCCCTGGAGCTGGGCAGGGCGCTGGCCAGGCTGGCGATGGCCTCGTCGGCGATCTCGTAGCGGGGCGGCTCGCCCACCAACTGGGCGGGCAGGCTGCCGTCCTTGATGCGGCGGCGGACCGTCTTTTCCGAGACTCCCAGGACGTTGGCGGCTTCTGAAATGGTGGTCATGGGCTGGCTTAACCTCTCTTGAAAAATGGATTGTTGAGCTATTCTAGGCAGGTCGCCCTGCTGGGATTCAAGGGAAATGGCCCGCTGAATTGACGAGTTTGTGGGATAATGCCGGTGAGCCGCCATGTCCAGCATTGAGTCCCTTGTCAAGAACTACGCCCTGGAGCTGGGGTTTGACCTGGCCGGGATAACTTCGGCCCAGGAATTTGACCGGGATGGGGCTGTTGCTCTGGAACGCATCCGGGATGGGCGCATGTCCGGCCTGCCCTGGTACACGGAAGCGCGGGTCCAGCGGGGGATGCGGCCCCAGGAGCTTCTGCCCGGCGCCAGGTCCATCATCTGCTTGGGCCTTAACTACTATCCGCCAGACAACCTTGAAGAATCGCCCCAGGAACTGACTGGCCGGGTGGCCCGCTATGCCCGGGGCCGGGATTACCATGCCTTGATGAAGCGGCGTATGCGGGCCTATGTAACCGGCCTGGCCCAGCGGCTGGGCATGGCTGTGGCGGCCCGCTGGTACGTGGACGACGGCCCCATGCTGGACCGGGCAGCGGCGGCGCGGGCGGGGCTGGGCTGGTTCGGCAAGAACACCAACATCCTCACCAGCAGCCACGGTTCGTGGGTATTGCTGGGCCAGGTGGTCGCCGACCTGGAACTGACCCCCGACGCCGCCAGCCGCAAGTCCTGCGGCGCTTGCACCCGCTGCATCCCCGCCTGTCCCACAGGAGCCATCGTTGCTCCTTACGTGGTGGACAACACCCGCTGTATTTCTTACTTGACCATTGAGAGCCGCGGCCCAATCCCCAGGGAACTGCGGCCCCTGATGCAGGACTGGGTCTTTGGCTGCGACCTGTGCCAGGAGGTTTGCCCCGTCAATCGCAAGGCGCAGCCCACGGGCGAACCTGCCTTTGGCCGCAAAGACCTGGCCTTGCTGGACCTGATTAACTTGCTTGCCCTGACCGAGGAAGAGTTCCGGCAGCGTTTCCAGGGCACGCCCATCATGCGGGCCAAACGGGTTGGCATGCAGCGCAACGCCTGTGTGGCCCTGGGCAACAGCCGCAGCACGGATGCGGTGCCGGTCCTGTCCTGTGCTCTGGATTCCGCCGAGCCGCTGGTGCGGGGCCACGCCGCCTGGGCCTTGGGGCGCATCGGCGGGACGGCGGCGCAAGCCGCTCTGGAGCAAGCCCTGGGGCAAGAGCAGGATGCTTGGGTGTTGGAGGAGATAGAGCTGGCGCTGGAGGAAAGGGGAACAGGCGCCAAATCCCCCCAATTCCCCATTGCAAAGGGGGGCCAGGAGGAATTCCTCCGCGCCGCAACCAGTCAGGTTGTGTTCCATACCCCTGGGGAAGGATAGGCTATGCCATGCCAGGCCGCATTTTTCTAGCCAACGTGGGGGCCAACGCCGCCCATCCCTTTGCCAGTCCCATCTTCAGCGATGGCGCGTTTGAGGTGCTGCCCATCCCCGAAGCCTGGAATTTGCCAGGGGACAGCCTGGTGCGGTATGGGATGCTGCGCTCCTTCTACCGCCCGGAGGATGACCTGCGCCAGTACCTGCCCCGGCGCTGGTGGGACTGGCCCTGCCACGCTGACCCGGAGTTTTACACATATACCTACGGGGACGATTGCCAGACCGCGCCCAGGGCGGCGGCCCTGCGGGCTATGGCTCCCGGCGATTACATATTTTTCATCGTGCGGCTGGTGGAGCGCCGTGGCGAAAGGGCTAGGGGAATAGCGGGGTTTTACTTTATTGGCTATCTGGAAGTGGCAGAGGTGCTGGCCTCGGTGGCGGCCAGACCTGCGGCGGAGGAAATGGCGCGGTTTGGCAGCAATGCCCACATTCGCCGCGCCCTGGCGGATGAGCTGCTGTGGAACCGTTTCTGGGTGTTCAAAGGCTCAGCCCAGTCCCGTAGGTTTCAGCGGGCCGTGCCGGTGACCCAAACGCTGGCGCGCCGCATCTTCCGCACGGCCGCGGGAGGAGCATGGCAGTGGGACGGGAAGCGGTCTGTGTTGCAGACCATTGGCTCTTACACCCGGAGCTGCCGGTGCATCATTGACTCGGCCCAGCCGGACGGGGCGGAGCGGGCTGCCGATCTCTGGGAAGCAGTGGCCGCGTCGGCGGGGCCGGGGGCGGTGCCTACCCTTCGTCCTCTGGGAAAACCTCTCCCCGGTACTCCCGGCCCAACTTGAGCTTTTTCATCTCTTCTTCAATCAGGAAAAAGTCCCGCTTGGGCAACAGGTGCAAGTTGCCCTGAAAGGCCATGTACCAGTTCTCTGGCGGCCAGCGCCGCACATAGTCCAGACGGTGAGCCAGCATATTGGCATCAATATATTGCCCTTCATCCAGGACTATCTCTGGCTTGATGCGCATCCGGTAGGGCCAGGTGGAGTTGCCCTCGTTGCGCCAGATTTGAGTTTCTTCCTCAAAATAGCCGGAGGTTAAAGTAGCGGTGGCAGTGAAGCAGCGGATGCCGGAAACGTAGTAGAGCAGCCGGTCTCCCGCTTCCACCCGCTGGACTTTGCGGCGGTGCTGGGCCTTGAGACCCTGCACCGTGAAACCCATTTGGCGGGTAATGGAGAAATTCTCAGGATTGCAAACAACCATCCAGAAATTGCGAGGCATAGCCCACCTCGGCGTGGCTTACATTGAGCGAAAGCGGCCCCTTTTGTCAGGCCGTTTCTTTAATTCTACCATTCCGAGGCTGAGTCATGAACTCGGAAAATGTTAGCGATGCCGGGATTCTCGTCCCGCACTGCCGGCCCGCTCGCCCTGGTCCAGCCAGCCTTGCTGAGAGGCTGGGCCGGTGAGCCATTATTGGAGTCCCTCCTGGCGTTCTGTGGGGACTTCAATGCCCAAGCCATCGGCCAACCGGTTTACAAAGTTAAAGCAGCAGGTGATGAGAACTACCGAAAGTATCTGGTCGTCATCCAGGCCCAGGCCCCGCAGTTCCTGAATGTCATATTCAGTCATGCTGGAAGGGTCCCTGGTGAGTTTCACCGCGAACTCCAGCATACCCCGGGTTTGGGGGTCCAGGTCCGCCTGGGTGTAGTCGTGCATGACGTGGCTAGCCAGGTTGGGGTCGCCGGACTGGGCACGGAGCGACGCTCCGTGAGAGAGCGTTCAAAACTGGCATCGGTTGGCGGAGGACACCGCCACGGCAATGGCTTCTTCCTGGGTTGAGGTGAGGGCCGATGCGCCAAAGGTGATGGCCTTTTGCATGTTGGCACCCGCATACATGGCCTGCGGATTAATGGACATGGACTTGTTAATCCGGCTGCGGCGCAACAGCAGCGACACGGGCAGCGTAGCCTTTAAGCTGCTCCACCGCCCCATAATGATTTTTCGCCATCCCACTGGCTCTTGTTGGATCCAGGACATGAGTGTACCCCCGTAAGCGGAAACTTCGCTGTTTCAGCGGCTTTGGTCTTGTTGCAATAAAGTTAGAGAACCTCTTGGCTCACTATTCTGGGTTCAGACGGGCTTTGCCCAAAATGTCATTCTGAGTCCCGATTGCATCGGAACGAAGAATCTAAAATCCTGGCATTTTAGACCCTTCGTCCTTCAGCCGAAGGACTCAGGGTGACAATAACTGTATGCAAAACGTTACTGACTATCTAAATCCATACTTTTTGGGCAAGGCCGGTTCAGACGGAAAAAACTTGCCTGTACAATACCCTGGTTTGGATACGCTGGTGAAATCGAGGCCTTGAGCAATTGACCTGGCGGCGCCATCCAGTAATTATAAGTGCACCACTGGTATGGTTACCTGGGTGTTACCTCACCTGGCGCTACGAAGAACGCACTCTGGGGGAGTCAATCTTAAAATGCGGGCCGGGAACTAAATTCGGCCCTGGTTAAGTGGCCCAAGCGGTGGCCGGCTTTTCTAGCCTGGCCAATAAAATCCTAACGGATATGTGGCCTGGTTTAAACCGCGCTGCTGTCTGCTACTCCTTCCATATCCCCGGGTCAGCCGCCTGGGCCGCCACGTACATGTTGTCCTGGTACCAGTAGAAGTTGGGTGTGGGAATTTCGTCCGGCTCGGAGTCGGACCCAAACTTTACCTTGGTCACGTTGCCGGGAATGCTGGAGTAGGTAGTGGTTATGGAGGTAGCCGCCCCTGGCACCAGTGGGTTGCCATCCAGGTCGGTAACCCAGAGAGTCACCTTCGCATTGTTCCCCGTGGGGGTATGCAGACGAAGGGCAATCCACTTGCCGGTCACAATGGGAATCCCGCTGTTGGCCTCCTGGGTGCCAAAAAAGATGCGGTTATACCTTTCGGTTGGCGCAACGGCGCCGGGCGCAGGCTGGGAAAGGTAAATGTACGGCCCTGCGGTGGCGCTGCCCTGGGAGCCATTGATTAACATCCGGGCCACTCCGGGGCCGCCATTGAAGGCCACGGGGAAGTAGTAGAGAGCGCCAAACCAGCAGTCCCCGGCGCCGCAGAGGTACGGTTCGCCAGGGCCGCTGGCGAAAATAAAGCCGTGGTGTTCCCCATTGTTCGGCTTGTATGTGTAGGCGTAGTGCTTCAAAATCCGGCCTCGCCTGGTGCCCAGGGGGTCATCCAGCACCTGCACCTCGGACTCGTACACTATGTCCTTGTCGTTCTGCCCGCAAGGACTGGGGTTGATGAACGCCTGGTAAGTCCGGTAGCTCTGGGCCCCGCCGTTGCACGAGTCCAAGTACGTGCCGGTAGGGATGGGCACCACCGAGTCCAGATTAGTCTTTTTGGTAAAAGCTATTTTGCTGGTGGAAGTCCCTGCGGTTGGGGTCGGCGCTGCCGGAGCAGGTGTTGGCGTTGCCGTGGGCAGCGCGGGCGCGGGCGTGGGAGTGGGAGTCCTGGTTGCCGTGGGCGCTGCTGGCTGCGGAGTTGGCGTGGCAGCGGTAGCCGTAGCCGTCGGTGCAGTGGCGGGCGTCGGCGTCGCCACGGGCAAAACTGGGCGGGGCGTAGCTGTGGCAGCCGCCGTGGGCGCAGGAATGGCAGTCCGGGTGGGCGTGGGCAACGCCGGCGGCAGAGTTGGTAAAGAGGTGGGAACAGGACTGGCAGTCGCTGCCGAAGGCGGAGGCAGTGTGCTGGTTCCGCCAGCGGGCTGTGGCACGGGCGTTGCGGTGCTGGTGGGCGCAACGGGCTGATTGCACGCCAGCGCCAGGGTAAAGATGATGACCAGCAGTCCCGCCGGCTGCATTCCTCTTAGTATTTGCTTCAGCATTGATATTCCTCAAAATACCACAGGACACAGCTTCTGCCACTGGGGGAGCTTGTGGCATTCTAGCACCCAGTCAACTTAATTCTGGAACTGTCATTCCGAGCGAAGCGAGGAATCTGGCGTAGCGGGGGTAGCCCCTCCCCAGATTCTTCGGTCGCTACGCTCCCTCAGAATGACATCCAAAATAATGTTGACTGAGTACTAATGCAGTGCCGGACTATTAGACGCCGCACGGAAATGGCCGGCGCCTCCCCTGGCCAGGGTTGGTTCATTCTCGGTGGGGGCAGGGGCAGACTGGAGCCTGCCCTGAGTCAACCGAAAGGTGTCTGCCCTGTGGACAGAAGGTTTGACGAGGACGCATCCCGACTGGCCGGGACGCCCCTACAGGAATGTGGAGGATGAAACGGCCCTGTCCCTCGCCAGGGGCCATTGTCCTTGTTCAAGCGGTGTTGTAACATCACACAGTTGCAGCGATTACTCACGCGCGGGCGGCGCACCAGCAAACTGGAGGCAGAGCAGCTATGCGATCACGGGCAGCTAGAGAGCGGGACATCGCCATTGTGGGCGTGGCGGAATCAGACCAGATGGGCACGGTGCCCAACAAATCGTCTTTGCAGCACCATGCCGAGGCGGCCTACAATGCCCTGGAGGATGCCGGCCTCAAAAAGAGCGACGTGAACGGCCTGCTCACGGCGGGCTTCTCCACCCTGGCCACCGCCGAATACATGGGCATCCAGCCCACCTTTACCGACAGCACTTCCGTGGGCGGTTCCTCCTTTGTGATTCACGTGGCCCACGCCGCCGCCGCCATCCGCGCCGGTTACTGCGACGTGGCATTGATTACCCACGGCCAGGCGGGGCGCTCCACCCGTGCCCGGGTGCCGGTGGACGGCAACCTGCCGGTGGCCCAGTATGAGAACCCCTACGGCATGATTGGCCAGCCCATCAATTACGCCATGGCCTGCACCCGCTACATGCACGAGTATGGCGAGGACCGCACCCGCCAGGGCATGGCGGAGATTGCCGTGGCCACCCGCAAGTGGGCCAACCTGAACCCCAAGGCGGTGATGCACGACACGCCCATGAGCTTTGATGAGTACCACAACTCGCGCTATGTGGCCTGGCCCTTCCACCTGCCTGACTGCTGCCTGGTCACCGACTCCGGAGCCGCCATCATCGTGACCACCGCCGAGCGCGCCCGCAGCTGCCGCAAGAAGCCGGTGTGGGTGCTGGGCGCGGCGGAAGGCCATGACCACGGCATCATCAGCATGATGCCATCCTTCACCTCCATGATTGCCCGGGAGACTGGCCCCAAGGCCCTGGCGCGGGCGGGCGTGACCCACCGCGACCTGGACCTGACCATGATTTACGACTCCTTCACCTACACGGTGATGCTGACCCTGGAGGGCCTGGGCTTCTGCAAGCCTGGTGAAGCTGCAGACTTTGTGGCCAACCAGCGTACTGCGCCGGGGGGCGATTTCCCCCTGAACACCAGCGGCGGCGGGCTGTCCTACACCCATCCGGGCATGTACGGCAGCTTCCTGCTGGTGGAGGCCACCCGCCAACTGCGGGGCGAATGCGGCCCCCGCCAGGTGCACCACCACAGCAATCCCCAGGGAGACCCCAAGCTGGCCCTGGTCAACGGCACCGGCGGCGCGCTGTCCTCCACCGGCACCGTGGTGCTGGCTACCGATTAAGGGCTGCTTGCGTGGTTATCTGTAGTTATCTGCTGATTCGTGCATTAAAATTTAATCAGTGTGGGCCGTTACCCCTCACCTCTGTCCTCTCCCACAAGGGGAGAGGATGAGAGCTAATCTCCTTTCCCATCGAGGGTGAGGGTGGAAGTTTAGCTGGTTATGCAAGAGTCAGTGAACCGCTCTTGGTGAGCTTGTCGAACCAAGAGCGGTCCTTCAGCCAAAGGACGCCCCCTTCGACAAGCTCAGGGTGAGCGGGACCAAATTCAGCTTGGCGGCCCGTGCAAGGCTCTACATAATAAATATGGACATCGCAATCATCGGACAGCCCCAGAGCGGCAAGACTACCCTGTTCAACGCCCTGACCCGCGGCAAGGCCGACACCACCGGCGGCGCAGGCAACGAGATGCACGTGGGTGTGGTGAAGGTGCCCGACCCGCGCCTGGACACGCTGGCCAAGATTTACAAGCCCAAGAAGGTGACTCCTGCGGAAATCAAATACTGGGACTTGCCCGGCCCGGAGTCGCTGGCCAAGTCCCAGGGCATTGGCGGGAGGTTCCGCAACACCCTGCAGGCCGCCGATGCCTATCTGCTGGTGGTGCGGTCCTTCACCAACCCGGCGGTGCCCCATCCCCAGGGCAATGTTGACCCCAAGCGCGACCTGCTGGCCATGCTGTCGGAGCTGGCTTTTGCCGACCTGGAGGCGCTGGAGCGCACCGCCACCCGCCTGGAGGACGGCATCAAGAAGGCCAAGCCCGCCGAACGGCCCGTGCTAATCCGGCAGCAGGAGGCGGTGCAAAAGGTGCGCCAGGGCATCGAGGCGGACACGCCCCTGCGCCGCCAGACCCTTACCGAGTCCGAATCTGCGGCCATGACCAACTACCAGTTGCTCACCGGCAAGCCCGTCATTGTGGTGTTCAACACCGACGAGTCGGGGCCGGAGCTGTCCTTCAACGGCCTGGGCGTGGACCCGGCGGTCACCGCCGGTCTGGGGCAGGTCAACGCCTGCGCCCGGCTGGAGGCGGAGCTGGCCCTGATGTCCGATGCCGAGGAGAAGGAGTTTCGCCAGGCTCTGGGCCAGGGGGAACCGGCCCGGGACCGGGTAATCCAGGTCAGCTACCAGACCCTGGGGCTGATTTCTTTCCTCACCGTGGGCGAGGACGAGGTGCGGGCCTGGAGCATCCGGGACGGCCTGCCCGCCCAGCAGGCGGCGGGGACCATTCACACCGACTTTACCCGCGGCTTTATCCGCGCCGAGGTTATCCCCTACGATGACCTGGTGCGCTGCGGCAGCACCGCCCAGGGCCGCAAGGAAGGGGTGCTCCGCTCGGAAGGCAAGACCTACCCTGTGAAGGACGGGGACGTGATTAACTTCCTGGTGAACGTGTAACGTGGGTCATCCCGCATCTTCTGCCGATGTTTTATGGAGAGGAGCCAACCTGGTACGGATCCGTCATTCCATCCTTCGGCTGAAGGATGGAATCCAGTTGCCGCTCTGGGTTCCGGCTTTCGCCGGAACGACGACAGGGCCAGGGTCTTTCAATTTTCCAAAGAGGTCGGGTAACAGGCATTGCGAGCGAAGCGAAGAATCTAAAATCCTGGTAATTTAGACCCTTCGCTGTGCTCAGGGTGACAATGATGGAGGGCGAAACGATTCCAAGTGGCGGAATCCATACTTTGGGGTAAAGCCGGCCGGCCCGATGAAATCGGGACTTCCTCAGAATGCGAAGAGAGGGCGTTCAGCCCTTCAGCGCCTGCACTGCCTCTGCCGCCTTGACCACCTCCGCCTGGCGGGGGAAGATGCGCTGGGTCAGAAAATCGTGCACGTCCGCCTGCTGGTCGGCGCAGCAGTCCTCAACCACCACCAGCTTGTAGTCGGCGTCGGCGGCGTAGCGCACCGTGGACAGCACCACCCCGCTGGTGGCGTAGCCCAGGATAATCAGCGTGTCAATGTTGTTGGCCCGCAGCACCATGTCCAGGTCGGTGCCGAAGAGGGCGTTGACCCGGTGTTTGCCCACCACCACCTCGTTGGCGGCGGGCTTCACCGAGGGATGAATCAGCCGCGCCGGGTCGCTGACCGCCGGTTGACCTGAGGCCTTGCGCTGGCTGAAGGTCTTGTTGCGGGGGCTGATTTCCACGTAGCCGGGGCGGAACACCGTGGCCGAGTAGCACACCAGGATTCCCGCGTCCCGCGCCGCCTTTTGCAGCGCCTGGGTGTGGGAGATGACCTGCCGCTCCACGGCGTGGGGTATGGCGCCCATCACGTCGGCGTAAAAGTCGGCGATGAGCAGGGCGGTGTGTTGCTTATTCAGGGTAAGGTTGGGCATGGCGACTACTCCTTTTTTACCCTCATGCGCTCGGTCTCCATCTCCCGCCCAGCGGGCGAGGAGTAAAATGCCCCTCACCTCTATCCTCTCCCGCAAGGGGTCTTGCCTCAAAACTCAATCGTCACACCGGCGAAAGCCGGTGTCCAGGCCCGCTGCGAGGTTCGGCCATATCTGGGTTCCGGCTTTCGCCGGAACGACGAAAATGCAATCTGGGACTTTTGAGGCAACGCCCCCGCAAGGGGAGAGGAAGTTCCCTTGCTCCCTCTCCCTGGATGGGAGAGGGCCGGGGTGAGGGTGACGCATCCCCGATGAGTGGTCTTTCTGATTGTGCTCAGAGCCTGTGTGTAAAGTATGCACTCATGATTCGACAAGCTCACCATGAGCGGGCAAAAACCGCTCGCCCTGAGCTTGTCGAAGGGCGCAGAGGAACATATTTCTGGACTTTTAGCACAAGCTCTTAGAAAACTTGAGATACCTCGTGCCATCGTGCTAACGGAACTGACTCGCCGAAGTGCCTACCCCCTCCCTCGCGCCCCCCGCAACTCCCGCGCCACCCTGGCCACCCGCGCCAGGGCCTCCTCCACGTCCTGGCTGGTCACGTGGCGGTGGGTCACCATGCGGATTTGCTGCAGGCCTGGGTAGGTGACTTTCACCCCCGCCTGGAGCAGTGCCTTGATGAAGTCCGGCCCCGATGTCACGGCAGGGTCCACCTCAAAGATGACAATGTTGGTCTGCATCTTTTCCGGGTCCAGGCGTAGGCCGGGGATGTTGGCCAGCCCCTGGGCCAGGCGGCGGGCGTTGGCGTGGTCGTCGGCCAGGCGGTCAATCATGGTGTCCAGGGCCACCAGCCCGGCGGCGGCCAGCACCCCGGCCTGGCGCATTCCGCCGCCCACCATCTTGCGCCAGCGGCGGGCCTGGTCAATAAACTCCTGGGAGCCGCACAGCAGCGAACCCACCGGGCAGCTCAAGGCCTTGGACAGGCAGAAGCTCACGTCGTCCACGTCCTGGGTCAGGGCTTTGGCGGGCACTTCCAGGGCCACTGCCGCGTTGAAGATGCGCGCCCCGTCCAGGTGCACCTTCACCCCGGCGGCGTGGGCCACGTCGCACACCTTTTTGGTGTCTTCCGGCGTCTGCACCCCGCCGCTACACCGGTTGTGGGTGTTCTCCAGGCAGACCAGCGACGTGGGCGGAAAGTGGATGTTGCCCCGGGGCCGGATGGACTTCCGCACTTCCTCCGGGTCAAGGCGGCCCTGCTCGTCATTGGAAACCAGGCGCACCTGCACACCGGCCAGGGCGGAAGCGCCTCCGGACTCGTTCCAGAACATGTGGCCCTGGTCGCCCATGAGGATTTCATCGCCCCGCTGGCAGTGGGTTAGCACCGCCACCAGGTTGCTCATGGTGCCGGAGGCCATGAACAGCGCCGCCTCCTTGCCCATTAGTTCGGCGGCCCGCTCCTGCAACTGGTTGATGGAAGGGTCCTCGCCGTAAACGTCGTCGCCGACCTCTGCCGCGGCCATAGCCTGGCGCATCTCGTCGGTGGGCAGGGTGAAAGTGTCGCTGCGCAAATCAATGAAGTTCATCAGGGCCTCCACGCCAATAATTTGGCGTCAATTCTAGCAGGTGAGCGGTCAGCTTTCATCAGTCCGCAATTAGTTATCAGTTGTCGGCCATCAGGACTCTTACAACTGGGTTTTGCGCAGCCCCTGCCTTTGGCGGACTCGTCATTCCGGCGGCAGCCGGAATCCAGTTCGGGCCCAAAGCGCGGGGAGCCTGGAACCGGCTTTCGCCGGTGAGACGGTTGCTTGGCGCAGGAAGGCCGCCAAAGGGAGTTAGGGCTGATAGCTGATTACTGATTACTGACCACTGATGGCCCTAACTTGCCAAACCCAGGCGGGGCACCTAAGATGGGAACAACGTACTGGAGGGTTGAGCCATGCGACAGAGCGCGGTGATGTTCAAGGCCGCCGGCCTGAGCTTTGAGGGAGTGGTGGGCACCCCCAACGACGCCCCCAGGGATATGCCTGGCGTGGTCATCTGCCACCCGCACCCCCTGGCGGGGGGCAACATGGACAACAACGTGGTGCTGGGCGTGTTCTTTGCCCTGGTGGAGGAGGGCTGCGCCGTGCTGCGGTTCAACTTCCGCGGCGTGGGCAACAGCCAGGGTGAGCACACCAAGGGCGAGTGCGAGCATCAGGAGGCGCTGGCGGCCCTGGATTTCATCAAGTCCTGGCCCGGAGTGGACGGGCGAAGGCTGGGCCTGGTGGGCTACTCCTTCGGCACCCGGGTTATCCTGGGTAATTCGGAGCTGCAAAAGCGGGCGCGGGCCATCGCCCTGGTATCGCCGTCGCTGGAGGCTCTGGAAGGCTCGCCTTTGAAGCAGGACCGGCAGAAGCCCATGTTCGTCATCACCGGCGGACGGGACAAGCTGGCCCAGTCGGGCCAGTGGCCTGGCGTGCTGGACACCTTCGCCTGCAAGCCGGAAAGCCACCTGGACCCCCGCGCCGACCACTTCTGGGTTGGCCTGGAGATGAGCATGTCGGAAAAGGTGGGCCAGTTCATGGCCCAGCAGTTGCGGTAGGCGTGGCGGGCGGCTAGGGATTGACGGAATCCGGTATGGAGTTTGTGCTGCAAAAATCCCCCCTGGCCCCCCTTTTTCAAAGGGGGGTTGGGGATATTTGGGCGTCAACGTTCTCTAGCCACGCGGGATCATCAGCGCGGGTATCTACAAAATGACACAAACCCAAGTTCCTGCCCCCTCCGCAACGCGGCGCACACCCATTTATAGAGACCTGGTGCTGCTGCAACTGGCGGCGCTGGTGTTCCTGCTGGACCAGCTCACCAAGTTTGTGGTGCGGGCTTACCTGCCCTACCGCGATTCCTTCCCGGAGGACTGGTGGGTGCGGCTCACTCACGTGCACAATACGGGCAGCGCTTTTGGCATCTTCCAGGGCCAGAACACGCCCCTGATTGCTGTGTCGGTCATTGGCATTGCCATTCTGGTGATGGTCTATCAGAGCCAGGCCCGGCCCACGGCGCTGCTGCGGCTGAGCCTGGGACTGCAAATTGGCGGGGCGCTGGGCAACCTGCTGGACCGGCTGCGGCTGGGCTACGTCACCGATTTTATTGACGTAGGCCCCTGGCCGGTGTTCAATATTGCGGACTCTTCCATTGTCATCGGGTTGCTGCTGCTGGCTTACATCTTCCTGTGGTCAGGGCACCGGAAAGATGCAGCCCCGGCGGACCCGCCGCAAACCGCTGCGCCGCCGTCCAGTGCGCCGGTTTCAGGACCCGCTGGCGAGTCGGACCGGCCCAGTCCTTCTCCGTGACATCTGCCGAAATCGTCCGGCATTTCACCGCATCCCAGGACGGGGCGCGCCTGGACCAGTTTCTGGCCACCCAGGCCGCCGGCCTGACCCGCAGCCAGTTGCAGCGGCTCATCCAGCAGGGCATGGTGCTGCTCAACGGGCAATCGGTCCGGCCCTCCCAAAAGGTCAAGGCCGGTGACCGTGTGACGTTAACCATCCCGCCGCCCCAACCCCTGGACCTGGCACCCCAGGCGATGCCCCTGGCGGTGGTCTATCAAGACGAGGAACTGGTGGTGATTGACAAGCCTGCGGGGCTGGCGGTGCACCCGGGCCCCGGTCACCCCGACGGCACGCTGGTCAACGCACTGCTGGCCCTGTGCCCCGACCTGAAGGGGGTGGGCGGCGCTATCCGTCCCGGCATTGTCCATCGCCTGGACAAAGACACCTCCGGCCTGATGGTGGCGGCGAAGACCCACCGGGCGCACCAGGCCCTCTCCGACCAGATAAAGGCTCGGCAAGTCACTAAGGGCTACCTGGCCCTGGCGGTGGGCGATGTGCAGCCGCCCCAGGGGATGATTGACGCCCCTATTGCCCGGCACCCGCAACACCGGCAGAAGATGGCAGTGGTGGAAGGAGGCAGGGAGGCCCGCACCCGCTACCGCGCGCTGGAGCGGCTGGGGGGGAAACAGTTCTCTCTGGGGCCATGCGTGGGGGGAATTCCCGCTCGTGGTGAGCTAGTCGAACCACGAGCGAGTAGTAGCCGTTCATCCTTCGACAGGCTCAGGATGAGCGGGGAACGAAATACTGGCCCTTCTTACATCCTGCTGGAGTTATACTTGGAAACGGGCCGCACCCACCAGATTCGGGTGCACCTGGCTCACCTGGGCCACCCCCTGCTGGGGGATGGGGTGTACGGCAAGGCCAGCCCGTTGCTCAGCCGCCATTTCCTTCACGCCTTTCATTTGGCCTTCCGGCACCCCATCACCGGCCAGCCCCTGGACTTCCGCTCTGACTTGCCGGAGGAGTTGCAGGAGGTGCTGGAGGGGATGAGGGGCACACAATGTTGATAGGGGGCGTGGCTTCCCAAGGTGGGGTTAACCGCATGGCGTTCAGCATCGTCTGTCGAGTCGTGCGTTGGCTGCTGGTCCAAGACCAAAAGTAGCCAAGGGGGCTTAAGGGTTATTTCGCTGCCATATTAGGGATTTTGGCAGATTCCAGGGTGGCGGCCTACGTTGCTGAGGCGAACTCTTTTCGCATATCTCAACTGTTGGAGGTCACCATCAAAAATAAACGTGCAACGCAGGCTTCCCGAAGCTCTGAAACTCCACATTAGCGGATGATTAATTACCTTCTCGGTATTGAGGGAAGACTGCAGTGGATCAACTGCAAACTCACGCAACGCTCTTTCCACGCTACGTCTGTCATTATGGCTCAACCGCTTGAATGCCTTGTCAAAACGATTAGGCCTCTCGAACTCCATCTGAGACGCTTACCGATGCAAGTCTTCAATCAGCGTATCTACAGAGTTTGACCACTTGACGCGCCCTTGCAGCCTATCCAAGTCTGCTTCAGCCTCGCCCAGTTGCCACTGAGGATGCCAAAACCACGCCTGCCCATCATCATAAAGGTGTTCGTCTACAGCCATCTGATGTGCCTCATTCCCAACCTCCAGCATAGCGTCTGCGAGGAGTCTTAAGTTAGAGGTAGGGGTGCCTACAACATCCTGGTTAACATGAGACAGGACGCAAGTAGTCACTAACCCACCTAGAAAAGCCAAGGAGAAATATCCAATTGGGGGAATTCGGTCCTCCAATGGGGTATCCTCCATGCGCTGTATAATTCGTTCTCCAGTATGTCTGAGTATGCGAATGCCAGCTATTATTTTGGAGAAAGACTTTCTTGTGAGACGTTCTGGGTTAGCAAAAAAACTGTCTTCTACAGCAGTAGAGCATTTTATAGTAAGTTCTCGTAGCTTAGTATAATCGTTCTCAATCGCCTTCCAGATCGCCCGACCAGTGTCGAAATAGAAGTCGAAAGCTACATCAGCACATTCCCGTGCCGCTTTCGCCATTGCACGCTTGTTAGGGGCAAGCAATATAGGGGCCGCATTGAATTTGCTGTTGAATGCATCCTCATACTCGTCTAGAAGTTGTCTGGTTGTTTCGTCTATATATTCATCCAACCCCGCTTCACGAATGGCTGCAAGAGTGATAGCTATTTGCTGAGAGGCAGGCACTCGAAAAGCTGGGTTAATGTCGCCCAGGGATTCCAGCTTCAATTCTTGCGGCTTGGTTGCAACTACCATGATGTCACCACTTCAACTTGACCAAACTGAAGTGTCTCTCCCATATCTCAAGGCAAGTATACTTCAGTTGTTCATTATGCGCACCTACAAATACGGCAGGGCGAATACCAATAAAGTAAGGCTGCGTTCCTCCAGCAACTTGCTATATGCTAGAATACCCATACGCCGCCTGGAAGGTCTTAACGCTGCGGCCAAACTCCAGACCACAAGTGGAACATGACCACCGCCACGCCTGCATCAACTGACTTTATCCGCGAAATTGTTGCAGAAGACCTGCGCGCCAACAAGCACGGCGGGCGGGTCGCCACCCGCTTTCCGCCGGAACCCAACGGCTACCTGCACATCGGCCACGCCAAGTCCATCTGCCTGAACTTCGGCATCGCCCTGGAAAACGGTGGCGTTTGCCACCTGCGCTTCGACGACACCAACCCCACCAAGGAAGAGGTGGAGTACGTGGACTCCATCCAGGCCGACGTGCGCTGGCTGGGCTTCGACTGGGGTACGCACCGCTACTACGCCTCGGACTACTTTGAGCAGCTCTACGACTACGCCGTGCAGCTAATCCGCGACGGCAAGGCCTACGTGTGCAGCCTCAGCCCCCAGGAGATTCGCGAGTACCGGGGCACCCTCACCGAGCCGGGCCGGGACAGCCCCTACCGCAGCCGTTCCGTGGCGGAGAACCTGGACCTGTTCCATCGGATGCGCGCCGGGGAGTTCCCGGAGGGCGCCCACGTGCTGCGAGCCAAGATTGACATGGCCTCGCCCAACCTGAACCTGCGGGACCCGGTGCTGTACCGCATCCTCCACGCCTCCCACCACCGCACGGGCGATACGTGGTGCATCTATCCCACCTACGACTACGCCCATCCCATCTCCGATGCTATTGAGCGCATCACCCACTCCATCTGCACCCTGGAGTTTGAGGCCCACCGGCCCCTGTACGACTGGTGCCTGGATAACCTGCCCGTGCCCAGCCATCCCCAGCAAATTGAGTTCGCCCGGCTGAACATCAGCTACACATTGATGAGCAAGCGCAAGCTGCTGCAACTGGTGGAGCAGGGCCACGTGGCGGGCTGGGACGACCCGCGGATGCCCACCATCTCCGGCCTGCGGCGGCGCGGCTACTCGCCGGAGGCCATCCGGGACTTCTGCGAGCGCATCGGCGTGGCCAAGCGGGACAACGTGGTGGAACTGGCCCTGCTGGAGCACTGCCTGCGGGAGGACCTGAACCGCACGGCCCCCAGGGTGATGGCGGTGCTGCACCCCCTGCGCCTGATAATTGACAACTACCCCGAGTACCTGACGGAGGAAGTGGAGAGCATTAACAACCCGGAGGACCCCGGCACAGGCTCCCGCCGGGTGCCCTTCTCCAGGGTGCTCTACATCGAGCGAGAGGACTTTCAGGAAGTCCCGCCCAAGGGCTACTTCCGGTTGTCGCCGGGGCGGGAAGTGCGCCTCAAGGACGCCTACTACGTCACCTGCAACAGCGTGGTCAAAGATGAGCAGACCGGCGAGGTGGTGGAGGTGCACTGCACCTATGACCCGGAAACCAGGGGCGGCCGCTCCGCCGATGGCCGCATGGTCAAGGGCACCCTGCACTGGGTATCGGCGGCCCATTCCCTACCCGCGGAAGTCCGGTTGTACGACCACCTGTTCCTGAACCCGGACCCGGGAGCGGAAGATACCGGCGGCGATTTCACCGAGGGCCTGAACCCGCACAGCCTGGAAGTGCTGGAAGGCTGCCGGGTGGAACCTAGCCTGGCCGGGGCTGCTGCGGAGAGCCGCTGCCAGTTCCTGCGCCAGGGCTACTTCTGCGTGGACCGGGACTCGTCTGCCGAGAAGCTGGTGTTCAACCGCACCGTGGGCTTGCGGGACACCTGGGCCAAAATCTCCAGGGCGCAGCCAAAGAAGTAGCGGCGGCCTTTGGAGAGTCTCGGTTAACGTGGGATCTCCGCTCATGGTGCGCCCTTCGACTTCGCCTAGGACAGGCTTGTCGAACCATGAGCGGGGGCTACCCGCTCGTCCTTCGACAAGCTCAGGATGAGCGGCTATCCTTCGTCCTGATTAGAATTGAAAAACCCCGCCACATAGGGAGTAAATCAAGGTGCCTGAAAACGTCCGCGTCCGCTACGCCCCCAGTCCCACCGGCAGCCCGCACATTGGGAACATTCGCACGGCGCTGTTCAACTGGCTGTTTGCCCGCAGGTACGGCGGCCAGTTCATCGTGCGGGTGGAGGACACGGACCAGGAGCGGCTGGTCAAGGGGGCGCTGGAGGACATTCTGGAAAGCTTGCGGTGGCTGGGTATTCAGTGGGACGAAGGCCCGGAGGTGGACGGCCCTTACGCCCCTTACATCCAGTCCCAGCGGCACAAGCAGGGCATTTACCAGCACGCGGCGGAGCAGCTAATCCAGGGCGGCCATGCCTACCGCTGCTACTGCAGTCCGGAGTTCCTGGAAAAGGTGCGGGCGGAACGCCGCCAGCAGAAAGTCCAGACCCGCTACCACGACCCCTGCCTGGACCTGACCGCCCAGCGCCGCCGGGAGCTGGAAGCCAGCAATACGCCTTCGGTGGTGCGCTTCGCCATGCCCACGGAAGGCGTCACCACCGTCCACGATCTGATTCGCGGCGAAGTCACCTGGCAGAATGAGGTGCTGGAGGACTTTATTATCATCAAGTCCGACGGCTTTCCTACTTATCACCTGGCTAACGTGGTGGACGACCACATCATGGAGATTAGCCACGTGCTGCGGGCCGAGGAGTGGCTGCCCAGCACGCCGCGGCATATCCAGCTATACAGCGCCTTTGGCTACACCCCGCCCTTGTTCGGCCACATGCCCATGATTCTTGGCCCGGACCGCGCCAAGTTGTCCAAGCGCCACGGCTCCACCTCGGTCCTGGAGTACCGGGACCAGGGCTACTTGCCGGAGGCGCTGCGCAACTTTATGGTGCTGCTGGGCTGGTCCCTGGACGACAAGACCGAGGTCATGTCCCTGGACACCATGGTGCAGAACTTCTCCCTGGAGCGGGTCAGCAAGCCCGCCGCCATCTTCGACATCGAAAAGCTGAAGTGGATGAACGGGGTTTATCTGCGGGAGCTTGAACCCCAGGAACTGGCGGAGCGGATGCTGCCCTTCCTGGAGCGGGACCTGCCCCCGGACTTGCTGCCGGTGGACCAGGACTACCTGCGGCGCATTGCCCCCCTGGTGCAGGAGCGCATCAAGGTGTTGACAGATGCGCCGGAGCTTACCCGCTACTTCTTCCAGCCCGAGCTGGAGTGTGATCCGGCCACCCTGGTGCAGAAGGGCATGGACGCCCCGGGCACCGTGGCGGCATTGGAGCGGGCGCGGGATGCAATATCTGCCGCGCCCAGCATGGCCCACCAGCCCCTGGAAGAGTCACTGCGGTCCGTGGGTGCCCAACTGGGCCTTTCGCCCCGGCAGTTCTTTGGGGCGCTGCGCACCGCCGTCACCGGGCGCACGGCCTCGCCGCCCCTGTTTGAGACCCTGGAAGTGCTGGGGCGGGAGCGGGTGCTGGCCCGGCTGAAGGCGGCGGCGCAAAAGCTGGCCGGGGGTTAAAAGGACGAAACCACGGCCTAATCCTCCTTGGCAAGAGGTAACGACCCCACCCCTCCCCTCCCCTTACCAAGGGGGAAGGCCGGGATGGGGGTAGGTTCCCTCACCCCGCCTTCCCAATTTCTTTGCCGCAGTGGGGGCATACGGTGGGAGTAACCGCTTCCATCTTGGTCTCCTCCAGGAACCCCGCCACCAATATGGTGGTGGGTAGGGCGAAGGTGGCAATGCCCAGGATGGCGGTAAGACCGGCTACCAACCTTCCCAGGCCGGTTGTTGGCACCACATCGCCGTAACCCACCGTGGTCATGGTGACAATTCCCCACCACATGGCCGCCGGGATGCTGGAAAACTTGTCCGGCTGGGCCGCATGTTCCGCCAGGTACATCATGGACGAATTGAGCACCAGCAGCACCAGAATGGTCAGCAGCAGGGTTGCCAGTTCCGACTGCTTTCGACGTATTACCCGCGCCAGCACGCGCGTGCCGGAGTAGTACCGGGTCATCCGGCCCACCCGGGCCAGCAAACGCACCGCCCGCAGGAATCGCAAGTCCACACTTCTTACACCTGCCGCCGGCGCCAGGAAGGGGAGTATGGCCAGCAAGTCCATTACAGCCAGGGGAGATACGGCGTAGCGCAGGCGGCCCCATAACGGATGGGCATACTGTGGAGACTCGGTGCAACACCACAACCGCAGGAGGTACTCCAGCAGGAATATGGCTACGGATATGGCCTCGAACCACAGAAAAGCCCAAGGCGCTGCTGCGTGGATCTGTGGCACTGTTTCCAGCAGCAGGGCAACTACATTTAGTGCGATAAGGGTGATGAGGAATGCGCTGAAGATGCGGCTGGCCAGGTTCTCCGGCCCGCCGGTCTCCAGTATGTAGTAGATTTGCCGCTTCACTACTGCCTCGTTTCCTTGGATTGGCAGTTACAGACCCTTGCATTAAGGTCTAAACTGCTCGTGGTGAGTCCTTCGGCTGAAGGATGAGCTTGTCGAACCATGGGCGGCTCGCCCACGTGCCTTTCTTCAGGCTCAGGCTGAACGGGCTAATGGCCAAGTTTGCCAACTAATGCAAGGCTCAATAATTATACAGGGGTGTAGATGCGGAAGCAGGCAACTCCAAACTTTAACAAAGTTTGCAAAATGTGTGGATTCTAATCCTTTTTTTAAATTCTCGGAAAAAACGCCTTGACAAGCCCTTGCGTTGGGCTTTTATCCTGGGATTGTGAGGTGTGGCGATGGGGAGCTCACCATCGCTGGCAGCGCTCAGAGTGGGGTGAGGAGGGAGGGCAGGGTTCCGAGTCTGGTAGGGACTTGGTTCTGGCTCTCGGCAAGACCGGCGCAAGCAGTGCAGCAACCAATATACGAGTCGCAATTTTCACTTTTGTTGACTTCATGGCCGCACATGCTTGCCGCAGGTTAGAAAAAATGTTGGCAGGAGGCAGGAGGTAAGCATGGTTTCGACGGCAGTCAAGGTGCTCAGCGATGGTGTCGTAAAGATTGACGGCGGATCCCTGTTTGGGCAGGTGCCCAAGGTGGACTGGGAAGCCAACGTGGTGACCGACAGGAAGAACCGGGTTACTCTGGGATTGAACTGCCTTCTGTTGCAGGCGGGCGGCAAGAATGTCCTGGTGGACACTGGCGTGGGCTCCAAGGAGAACGATAAGGACCGGGACAACCTGGGCTTGGTGCCCAGCCGGCTGCTCAAGGGGCTCAAGGGTGTGGGTCTCACCCCCAAGGACATCCACGCGGTGATCCTGACCCACTTGCACTTTGATCATTGCGGCGGCTGCACCCGCCTGGACCGCACCGGCACCACGGTGCCCACTTTCCCCAAGGCCAGGTATTACGTGCAGCGTTCCTGCTGGGAAGAAGCCTGCAAGCCCAGCCCCCGCCACTCCCGGCACCACCGGCCGGAGGACTTCCTTCCCATTGCCGAACGCGGCCAACTGGAACTGCTGGACGGCGATACTGAGTTGCTGCCTGGCCTGAATGTGATTGTCACCGATGGCCACACCAAGGGCCACCAGATGGTCATGTTCAAGCACGGCGGCGAGCGGGTGGTGTTCCTGGGCGACCTGGTGCCCACGCACCATCACCTGAACCTGATCGCCATTTCCGCGTTCGATTACTCCCCCGAAGCTACCATGGAACGCAAGCGGCAGGTGTTGAACGAGGCCCAGAAGCAAGGGTGGCTGGTGGTATTCTCCCACGGGCATAACACCCGCGCCGGATATCTGGAGCGACGCACCGAAATGTCCATCCTTCGCCCTGTGGAATTGTAATCATATACTCTTTGGCCTGCAGGTCATTGTGCAACGCGGCGCCGGGAAGACCGGCGCCGCACACTTTTTACGCTATACAAATGTACATCCGCCGTACCTGGAATCAATAATAGAATGCCACCCAAGATCATATATGTTAATCGTCTATGGTGTGACGTAACTCATCACGCACATACCAAACATCAGCCGTTATCTGCAAATAAATCACGAATTTCGATGTCCATTGCGTGTATTATCGCCTTGGTTGATATGTCTTGACAGCGTTGGGACGCTGTGGATAATGGCTAATGGTCATCATTAGGGTCACGCCCTCGGTGAGGTTCCGGTCGGATCTCTTGGCTGCAAGCCCTTACTCCCTGCAGCCTTAACTACCGCTGGTTCTGGGGTCTTCCCAGCACATTAACCCACAGGAGGTATGTCTATGCGGTTTCCCCTAGGCGCCAAATTTGGTCTTATCGCTCCGTTGCTTCTGCTGCTGGCGCTGGCAGTGGCGTGCGGCACCGCCGCGACTCCCACTTCTCAGCCCACGGCAATGCCCAAGCCCACGGCAGCGCCTGCTGCTACCACAGCCCCTGCTGCTACCACAGCCCCTGGCGCCCCCACGTCCACCGCCATGCCCCGGCCCACCGCCAAGCCGGCCAAGCCGGTCTCCGCCAAGAACAAGGCGATTGCAGTGGTGGCCACTGAGCCAGCTACCCTTAACCCCATTCCCAGCGCCGATGCCCACGCCGGCATTATCATGGACACCATCAACGGCTACATCGGACACCTGGACCGGGATACTCTGGCGGTCACGCCCTCCCCGTCCATCAAGAACTGGAAGCGCACTGCGCCGGACACCTGGGAGTATGAACTCCGCCCCGGCGTAACCTTCCACGACGGTGAGCCGTGGACTGCCGACGCCTGGAAGACCTACGCTGAATACAATGGCGTGCCCAAGTACGCCGCGACCGCGTATAATCACACAGGCGCATATACTGTTGAGGTCGTTGGTCCCACTACTGCCCGCATCAAGTGCACCATCGCCTGCCCGTTGTTTGAGCGCGCCCTGAACCTCTCCCGCACTGCATCACCCAAGGGCCTGCGGGAGGCGCCCACCTATGAGCAGTACAAGGGCGGCGTGGGCGTAGGCCCCTACAAGGTGGCGGAGTATGTCCCAGGGCAGAAACTCCGCACCGTCATTAACGAAAAGTATGCGGCGGTGCCGGAAGTCCCGGAGTTTGCCGCGCCGCTGGTCCAGGAAATCGAGTGGCAGTGGCGGGAGGAAACCACCGTCCGCACGGCGATGGTTACTGCCGGTGAGGCTGACTGGGCCTTCCTGCTGACTCTGCAAGACGCCAACGTCCTGGGTCCTTCCCGCTTTGTTACCGGCGGCACCTCGGAGACCGCCATGATGCGCATGGACACCATTTACGACCCCTGGCTGTCCCAGGTGAAGATGCGCCAGGCCATTGTCCAGTCCATTGATTGCAAGGCCATTGTGGACTCCCTCTACAAGGGCACCACTACCTGCCGCGGCAACGTGGCGGCCCCGGGCGTGCTGGGCATCACCCCCGCCAACATTGCACCATACACTTACAGCCCCGCCAAGTCCAAGCAACTGCTGGAAGAAATTGGCTACATCTGCGGCAAGCCCAATTCCGCGGCCAACTGCGGCGCAGAAATCAAAATCACCACCCGCACGGCCCGCATCGCCAGCAACCAGGAACTCATGGAGTCCATCATCAGTTACATGAAGGAGGCCGGCGTCAACGCCAAGGCCAACTTCGTGGAGACTGGCATCAGCAACTCCATCCGCAACTGCGGTGTGGGCAGCAAGGACGCCGCCATCAAGGGGTACAAGGGCGCCACTGAGAACAAGGTGACCTCTGCCTGCCCGTACCCGCAGATTGTGGAGCATATTGGCTTTGGCTATGAGCTGTTTGACTACGGCAAGGTGGTCAACCGCCACTTGAACTGCGACTCCTCCCAGTCATCGGTCTGTCTGCCCGACAAGCAGGCGGAGTGGCAGGCAGCCACAGGCTTGGAAGGGGCGGAACGCGCGGCGGCGCTGGAAAAAATTGCCACCCACGTGCGCGACAACGCGTTCTTCATCCCAATGTTTGACCTGTCGGCCATCTACGGGATCAACCCCAAGCTGCGGGGCTTTGAGAATCCGCGGTTCGACAAGCACCTCTTTGCCAACCTGTTGTACTTTGACAAGTAAGCTCCAGGAGCAGGCAAATTACTCAGGGGCGGGTGCACAACCCGCCCCTGTTTATTTTCAGCCAGTGGGGTGAACAGGGCGTTGGGGCCAGCGAGACAGAGGGCGGTTGGCGCCTGCGCCACCCCATATTCACTCTCAGCCGGAGTAGGGATAGTCCGGTGTGCTGCCCAGGGTCGTGAAACAATCTGCGGCGTACCCAGAAAAACCGGGCCGCCCCCACTGCCAGGGAGAGAGAGAATCAACCTGCTTGCTGTAGTCCCATGCGTGTTGCGTCAATAGAAACTGTTACCGAAGGGACTTGGTTGCCTCAGATGAAACTGTTACCGAACGTCCCTTGCTGGGCTGAGTGTCAGCCATGTCCCACAGCCTCTGGAGTTCTTGGTCTATCTG
>Ga0194128_10001790_pt1 | contig 36697 bp, 30 predicted proteins | sample TA2KigCa65mmetaG_FD_148650 | JGI IMG/M metagenome (GOLD analysis project Ga0194128, IMG submission 148650) | Freshwater microbial communities from Lake Tanganyika, Tanzania - TA2015037 Kigoma Deep Cast 65m | ecosystem: Environmental > Aquatic > Freshwater > Lake | place: Tanzania: Lake...
CGCGCGCAGCGCTTCCAGGAGATCGAGCGCCTCCGCCGCGAGCGCGCCGCGCTCGTCGGGCGGGACGCCGCTCGCGCCCAGGCGCTCGAAGACCACTGGCAGGCGCGCCAGCGCGGTGATCGTCGTGCTCTCCGTCACGCCCTCGAGAGCCGCCCGCACGCCGCCGAGGCGCTCGTGCCACACGCGCACCGGTACGCGTGTCCGCGCCCGCTGCGTCGCGTCGCCGTCACGCAGGAATCGGAGCGGCGGGCCGGCGCTCGCGATCAGCTGCTCGAGCAGACCGTCGGCCAAGCTCCCGCCACTCTAGTGTCCCGTCACCGAAATCTCCGCCACGTCCAGCCGCCGACGCATCCCCGCCGGCTGCGTCGCGCTCCCGGCGACGCAGGACGTGGCTACGTCTCGGTCGCGTGCCTTGCCGGCGGTGCGCCTCGACGCCCCGCCGCAGCGGAGATTTCCGTAACGGAACACTAGCGCTCGCCGCCGGCGAGCGCGCCGTGGAACTCCTGCAGGCTGCGTACGGTCAGCCGACCCTGCGCGCGTTCCACCATCGCGACCGCGGCCGCGCCGGCGCCGGCGATGGTGGTGAAGTACGGCGTCCGTGTCTCGAGCGCCGTGCGCCGGATCGAGAACGAGTCGACGATCGACTCGGGGCTCGACGTGGTGTTGACGACCACGCCGACCTCGCCGGCCTTCAAGGCGTCGACGATGTGCGGCGAGCCCTCGCGCACCTTGTTGATCGTCCGGCACGGGATGCCCAGCTCGTCGAGGAAATCCGCAGTGCCCCGCGTCCCGGTGAGATCGAAGCCCGCGCCCGCCAGCAGGCCCGCGATCGCCTTCAGCTCCTCCTTGTCCTCCGGACGGACGCTCAGGAAGACGACGCCGCTCGCCGGCAGGACCGTGCTCGCCCCGTCCTCCGCCTTGAGGAAGGCGCGCGGGAAGTCGACGTCGATGCCCATCACCTCGCCGGTCGACTTCATCTCGGGTCCGAGGATCGTGTCGACGCCGGGGAACTTGATGAACGGGAAGACCGACTCCTTGACGCTCTGGTGCGTCGGTACGATCTCGTGCGTGACGCCGATCTCGTGCAGCGTCTTGCCCGCCATGACGCGCGCCGCGATCTTCGCCAGCGGGCGCCCGATCGACTTCGAGACGAACGGCACGGTGCGCGACGCGCGTGGGTTCACCTCGAGGACGTAGACCTTGCCGCCCTTGACGGCGAACTGGGTATTCATCAGTCCGACGACGCCGAGCCCCCTCGCGAGCGCGACCGCCTGGCGACGGATCTCCTCCTGCACGTCCGGCGGCAGGAGGCGCGGCGGCAGCGCGCACGCCGAATCGCCCGAGTGAACGCCGGCGGGCTCGATGTGCTCCATCACACCGCCGATCACGACGTTCCGGCCGTCCCCGATGCAATCGACGTCGATCTCGATCGCGTCGTCGAGGAACTTGTCGACCAGCACCGGATGGTCCGGCGAGGCCTTCACCGCGCGCTGCATGTAGTCGCGCAGCCCCTCCTCGGAGTGGACGATCTCCATCGCACGCCCGCCGAGGACGTAGCTCGGGCGCAGCAGCACGGGGTACGTGAGACGCTCGGCGATGCGCGCCGCCTCGTCCACCGAGCGCGCCGTACCGTTGGGCGGCTGCTCGAGCATCAGGTCGTCGAGCAGGTTCTTGAATCGCTCCCGGTCTTCCGCGCGGTCGATCGCGTCCGGCGGCGTGCCGATGATGGGCACGCCCGCCTTCTCGAGCGCGACGGCGAGCTTCAGCGGCGTCTGACCGCCGAATTGCACGATCACGCCTTCCGGCCTCTCGCGCGCGACGATCGCCAGCACGTCCTCGAGGGTGAGCGGTTCGAAGTAGAGCTTGTCGGAGGTGTCGTAGTCGGTCGAGACGGTCTCCGGGTTGCAGTTGACCATGATGGTCTCGAACCCGTCGTCCTTCAGCGCGTACGCCGCGTGCACGCAGCAGTAGTCGAACTCGATGCCCTGCCCGATCCGGTTCGGACCGCCGCCGAGGATGACGATCTTGCGCCGGGTCGTCGGAGCCGACTCGCAGTCCTCCTCCTCGTAGGTGGAGTAGAGATACGGCGTGTAGGCCGCGAACTCGGCGCCGCAGGTGTCGACGGTCTTGTAGACCGGCGTGACTCCGTGGCGAAGGCGCAGCGCCCGAATCTCGTCCTCGTGTGCATCGAGCAGACTCGCCAGACGCCGGTCCGAGAAGCCGGTGCGCTTCCACGCCTGCAGATCCTCACCACGCACCTGCTCGATGCCGCCGCGCGATGCCGCCGCCCGGCCCGCCGCGACGATGCGGTCCTCGGCCTGCAGGATCTCCTCGATGTTGCGCAGGAACCAGCGATCGATCCTGGTCAGCTCGTGGATCCGGCCCATCCCAAAGCCGCGACGGAACGCGTCGCCCACCAGCAGCAGCCGATGCGCGTTCGGCGTGCGCAGGCGCTCCGCGAGCTGCTCGTCCGACATCGCGCCCGCGGTCGGGTCGAAGCCCGAGATGCCGATCTCCATCGAGCGCAGGGCCTTCTGCAGGCTCTCCTTGAACGTGCGGCCGATCGACATCACCTCGCCGACCGACTTCATCTGCGACGAGAGACGATCCTCCGCCTGCGGGAACTTCTCGAAGGTGAAGCGCGGGATCTTGGTGACGACGTAGTCGATCGTCGGCTCGAAGCAGGCCGGCGTCTCGCGCGTGATGTCGTTCTTGATCTCGTCGAGCGAGTAGCCGATGGCGAGCTTGGCGGCGATCTTCGCGATCGGAAAGCCGGTCGCCTTCGACGCCAGCGCCGAGCTGCGCGACACGCGCGGGTTCATCTCGATCACGACCATGCGTCCGGTCTTCGGGTCGGTCCCGAACTGGACGTTGGAGCCGCCGGTCTCGACGCCGATCTCGCGCATGATCGCGAACGCGGCGTCGCGCATGATCTGGTATTCCTTGTCGGTCAGCGTCTGGATCGGGGCGACGGTGATCGAGTCGCCGGTATGGACGCCCATCGGATCGAGGTTCTCGATCGTGCAGACCACCACGCAGTTGTCGAGCCGGTCGCGCATGACCTCGAGCTCGAATTCCTTCCAGCCCTCGACCGACTCCTCGAGCAGCACCTCGTGGTGCGGCGACGCCTCGAGCGCCCACTTCACCGCGGGCTCGAAGTCCTCGTCGCTGTACGCGAAGCCGCCGCCCATGCCGCCGAGCGTGCGCGACGGGCGCAGGATCATCGGGTAGCCGAGCTCGTCGCGGATCCGGCGCGCGTCTTCCATCGAGCGCGCGTAGCCCGAGCGCGGCACGTCGAGGCCGATCTTGAGCATCGCGTCCTTGAACAGGTCGCGATCCTCGGCCTTCTTGATCGCGTCGACGTTGGCACCGATCAGCTCGACGCCGTACCTGGCGAGGATGCCACGCTCGGCGAGCTCGAGCGACAGGTTGAGTCCCGTCTGGCCGCCGATCGTCGGCAGCAGCACGTCGGGACGCTCCTTCTCGATGATGAGCTCGAGGATCTCGGGCGTCATCGGCTCGACGTAGGTCGCGTCGGCGAACTCCGGATCGGTCATGATCGTGGCCGGGTTCGAATTCACCAGGATGACGCGGTAGCCCTCCTCGCGCAGCGCCTTGCAGGCCTGCGCGCCGGAGTAGTCGAACTCGCACGCCTGGCCGATGACGATCGGGCCGGAGCCGATGAGGAGAACGGACTTGATGTCGGTACGACGGGGCATCTTGGCTGTCTTTCGCTCTTTCGCTCGCGCTCTGGTTACTTCCGCTCGCGCTCGATCATCTCGACGAAGCGCCGGAACAGGTACGCCGACTCGCGCGGGCCGGGCGACGCTTCGGGGTGGTACTGCACCGAGAACAGCGGCAGTCGCTCGTGGCGGAGCCCCTCCACCGTGTCGTCGTTGAGATTGACGTGGGTGAGCACCGCGGTGCCGCGCAGCGAATCGGTGTCGACCGCGAACCCGTGATTCTGGGACGTGATCTCGACCTTCCCCGTCGCGAGGTCCTTCACGGGCTGGTTCGCGCCGTGGTGGCCGAACTTCAGCTTGTACGTCTTCCCGCCGAGTGCGAGGCCGAGGATCTGGTGGCCGAGGCAGATGCCGAACAGCGGCACCTCGCCGATCAGGTTGCCGATCTCCGTCTTCGCGTAGGCGACGGCGTCCGGATCGCCGGGGCCGTTCGACAGGAAGACGCCGTCGGGCTTCATCGCGAGCACGTCCCTGGCGGGCGTGCCCGCCGGGACGACGCGGACGCGGCAGCCGGCGTCGACCAGGTTCCGCAGGATGTTGCGCTTCAGGCCGAAGTCGTAGGCGACGACGAAGTGCTTCGCATCGTCACGCCGGACGTAGCCGAGCCCCAGCTCCCAGAGGCCTTCGCTCCAGTCGTAGGCGTCGCGGCACGTCACGGCACTCGCGAGGTCCTGGCCCTCGAGCGACGGCAGCAGCTTCGCCCGCGCCACGAGCTTGGTCTCGTCGAGCTCGATCGTCGAGATGATCGCCTGCTGCGCGCCCGCCGTGCGCAGGTGCCGGACGAGCGCGCGCGTGTCGACGCACTCGATGCCGACGATCCGGTGCTGCGCCATGTAGTCGCCGAGGGACTGCCGGGCGCGCCAGTTCGACGGCTCCGGCCAGTACTCGCGAACGATGAATCCGCGCACGTACGGCTTGCCCGCCTCGACGTCCTCCTCGTTGACCCCGACGTTGCCGATCTCGGGGTAGGTCATCGCGACCATCTGCCCCTCGTAGGACGGGTCGGTGAGGATCTCCTGGTAGCCCGACATGGCGGTGTTGAACACCACCTCGCCGTTCGCCTCGCCCTCGGCGCCAAACGCGAGCCCGCGGAACGCCGTGCCGTCGGCGAGCGCCAGGAGCGCTGGCTTGCGGCTGCCCGTCGTCCGCTCGTTGCTGTCCGTCAAGGTCGGGGTCCCCTTCAACCCGTAGCCGCCGCGCCGTTCGGGCGCAGGTCGTGCACGATGCGGCCGTCGACGAGGGTGACGAGCGCGCGGCCGCGCATCCCCCACCCGTCGAAGGCGGTGTTCTTGCTCTTGGAGAGCAGCGACTCGCTGCTCACCACCCACTCGTGGTCGAGATCGATGATGACCAGATCGGCCGGGATGCCGACCTCGAGACGGCCGGCCGGGAGCCGGAGGATCCGCGCCGGCTCGGAGGTAATCTTCGCGATCGCGGTCGGCAAGTCTAGCAGGCCGTCGTGGACCAGTTGCAGCGTGAGCGGCAGCAGCGTCTCGAGGCCCACGACACCGTGCGCCGCCTGGTCGAACTCGACGTCCTTCTCGTCCTTGTGGTGCGGCGCGTGGTCGGTCGCGACGACGTCGATCGTGCCGTCGGCGAGCGCCGCGCGTAGCGCCTGGCGGTCCTCCTCCGTCCGCAGCGGCGGGTTCATCTTCGCGTTGGTGTTGTAGCCCTCGACCGCCGCGTCGGTCAGCCACAGATGGTGCGGCGAGACCTCGGCGGTGACGTGGATCCCCGAGGCGCGCGCCTGGCGCACGGTCTCGAGCGCGTTCGCGCTCGAGATGTGGGCAACGTGAAGGTGCCCCTTCGCCAGCCCGGCCAGTGCTACGTCGCGCGCGACCATGACGTCCTCTGCGGCCGAGGGGACGCCGCGCAGCCCGAGCCGGAGCGACATCGCGCCCTCGTGCATGACGCCGCCCGCCGCGAGCGTCTTGTCCTCGGCGTGATCGATCACCGGAATGTCGAACATCTTCGCGCACTCGAGCGCGCGCCGCATGAGCTCGGCATCCATGACGGGCATGCCGTCGTCCGACACGGCGACGATGCCGGCCTCGTGCATTCCGGCGAACTCCGCGAGCTGCTCGCCGGCGAGCGCCACCGAGACGGCGCCGATCGGATGCACGCGCGCGAGCTGCGCGGCCTTCGCCCGCTCGAGAATGTATCGCGTGACCGACGGGCAGTCGTTGACCGGACGCGTGTTCGCCATGCAGGCGACGCTGGTCACGCCTCCCGCGACCGCGGCGCGAGTGCCGGTCGCGATGGTCTCCTTGTACTCGAAGCCCGGCTCGCGCAGGTGGACGTGCATGTCGACGAGACCCGGCGCGACGACCAGCCCGGTTGCGTCGATCGTCGGCACCTTGCCGCGCAGCTTCGCCTGCGCCGGGATGTTCTCTTCGATCGCGACGATCTTTCCGTCGCGGATCATGATGTCGGCGATCCGCTGCGTCCGCTGCACGGGATCGATCACCAGGCCACCGGTGATCAGCAGCTGCGCGTCCTGCGCTGGTTGGCTCATCGGTTCGTTCTCTCCCGTCTCTGCCGCGAAATCCCGCCGATCACTCGGCGGCAACGGCCCGCCGCAGCGGGACCGGCTCGGCCGGCACGTCCTCGCCCGCCGCCTCGGTGCCGCGGCGCCGTCCGACGAGCACGTAGAGCGCCGCCATGCGGACCGCGACGCCGTTGGTCACCTGGTCCATGATCACCGAGTACGGCCCGTCGGCGACCGTGCTCGAGATCTCGACCCCACGGTTCATCGGGCCTGGATGGAGAATGATGACGTCCTTGCGCGCCTTCCCGACCGCCTCCACCGACAGGCAGTACAGCCGCGAGTACTCGTCGAGCGACGAGAAGTAGCGCCCGTTCATCCGCTCGCGCTGGATGCGCAGCATCATGATGACGTCCGCGTCGCGCAGCCCCTCGTGCAGGTCGCTCACCAGCTCGGCGCCGAGCTCCGCGAAGTGCGGCGGCACCAGCGTCGGCGGCCCGACGAAACGCACGCGCGCGCCCATCGTCCGGAGCCCGAACAGGTTCGACCGCGCGACGCGGCTGTGCAGCAGGTCGCCGACGATCGCGACCGTCAGCCCTTCGATCTGTCCCTTGTGCGAGCGAATCGTCAGCAAGTCGAGCAGCGCCTGCGTCGGATGCTCGTGCGCGCCGTCGCCGCCGTTGATGATCGGGCAGTCGACGTGGCGCGCCAGCAGGTGCGGCGCGCCGGACGACGGGTGGCGCACGATGATCGCATCCGGCCGCATCGCGGCGAGGTTGCGCGCGGTGTCGGTGAGCGTCTCGCCCTTCTGTGCCGAAGACGAGGACGCGGAGAGGTTGATCGTGTCGGCGGACAGCCGCTTCGCGGCGATCTCGAACGACGTCCGGGTGCGCGTGCTGTTCTCGTAGAAGAGGTTGACGATCGTCCGTCCGCGCAACGTCGGCACCTTCTTGATCTCGCGCTCGGACACCTCCCGGAAGGACTCCGAGGTGTCGAGGAGAAAGGTGATCTCCTCCGCAGAGAGGCCCTCGAGGCCGAGCAGATGTCGTCGCTCGAACATGGCTCACGCCCTCCGCGCGGGCCGGGCTCCGCCCCGCGCATCGCCCGCCGCAGACGCGGCCGTCGGGGGCATGATCGCCACCTCGTCGATGCCGTCGTCCTCGCGCAGGCGGACCTGCACCTTCTCGGAATGCTGGGTCGGGAGATTCTTGCCGACGTAGTCGGCGCGGATCGGCAGCTCGCGATGGCCGCGGTCGACCAGCACGGCGAGCTGGATGGCCCGCGGCCGACCGAAGTCCATCAGCGCATCGAGCGCCGCGCGGATCGTGCGCCCGGTGAACAGCACGTCGTCGACCAGCAGGATCGTCTTGCCGTCGACCTCCCATGGGATCTCGGTGCTCTTGATCACCGCGTGGTCGGCGCCGCGCGTGATGTCGTCGCGATAGAGCGTGATGTCCATCGCGCCGAAGGGCACGTTTTCCCCCTCGAGCTTGCGGATCTCGTGCTGCAGGCGCAGCGCCAGGTGGTCACCGCGCGAGCGGATGCCGATGATTCCGAGGTCGGCGGTGCCCTTGTTGCGCTCGACGACCTCGTGCGCGACGCGGGCGAGCGCACGTCCGACACCTGCCGCGTCGAGCACGATGCGGCCAGGGGGAGCGCTTTGTGGAACTCTCATTCACGACCTTTCCGAACCTCGCTGGATCCGACTTAAAAGGTACAGTGAGCGGGTACCGCCCGCGTGGCGGGAAGTCAATCGGGAGGACGCGATGTCGACGACGACTCGGGCGACGGCGGGTCGTCGGGACCCCATGGACGAGCCGCTGATCATCGAGGTGGCCGTCAACGGTGGCACGCAGCGGCGTGAGCATCCGCGCGTGCCGATCACGCAGGACGAGGTCGTCGCGGATGGCCGCGCGTGTGCCGAGGCAGGAGCCTCGGTGATCCACGTCCACGGACGTCGCCCCGACGGCGCGTTCGCGTTCGACGACGCCGACGCGCACCGCGAGGCCTTTCGCGCGCTGCGCGGCGACGGGTTGCTGGTCTACCCGTCGATGATGTTCAGCCGCGACGACCCGGAAGCGCGCTTCCGCCACGTCGACCAGCTCGCCGCCGCCGGACTGCTCGACTGGGCGCCGGTCGACACCGGCACCACCTGCCTGATCCCCTGCTCCGACGGACGCCTCGCCCCACGCGGCTTCACCTACGACAACCCCCCGGCCGACAACCGGCACGCGCTGTCGCTCTGCGTGCGGCACCGCCTCGCACCGAGCGTCGCCGCGTACGAGCCGGCCTTCATCCGGCAGCTTCTCCTGCTGTTGCCGGAGTTCCCCGGCATCCGCCCGGCGATGGTCCGCTTCATGTTCGGGGGTGACCGACTCCCCTTCGGCTTTCCGCCGGACCCGGTGTTCGTCGACGCCTACGTTCACCTCCTGCGCGGCTCGGGGCTCCCCTGGATGGCCACCTGCTACGGGGGCGACGTCCTGCCGATCGCGGAGCACGTGATCCGCCGCGGCGGGCACCTCCGCGTCGGGCTCGAGGACGACCCGAGCGATCCCGCACGCGGCAACCTCGAGCGCGTTCGCGAGGTCGCGGCGCTGGCCCGACGCATCGGACGCCCGATCGCGACGCCCGCGGACGCGCGGCGTGCCACGGGCGGCTGACGGCCCCGACAGGGAGGCTCCGACGCGGCCCCGGGCCGGCAGCGCCGAACGATGCCGGAGCGTTCGACGGAGATCGAGCGGCCGTCTCGCCGCGCTTCGCCTGCTCGCCCGGTGGCGCGTCAGCGGCGCTTGTCGCGCTGCGCCTTCGCCAGCAGATCACCGAACGTCGAGAGGCTCGCCGACTGCATGCTCCGCCCGTGCCGCTCGACCTCGGCCCGCTCCTCGCTCACGATCGCGCGCTGGCGCGAGAGCCGGATCCGGCGCCCGCCCTGCTCCACCGAGATCACCTCGGCAGGGATATCGGTGCCCGGCGGGAACTCCTTCGCGTGGTCCGTCCCGCGCGGCGTGCCCATCTCGCTGTTGGGGATGAGGCCCGTCTGGCCGGGACCGAGGCGAAGCGTCACGCCGAACGGCTGAATGCTCTCGACCTTGCCCGTCACGACGTTGCCGACCGCGACCGGCGCGCCCTCGACCAGGTCTCCGGCGGAGAGCCCCTTCGGAGCGAGCGCGAGCGCGATGCGGCGCTTCTTCGGGTCGATCTCGAGCACGATGACCGACGTTTCTGCGTGGCCCTTCGCGGCTTCCTTCATCACCGACAGGGCGCCGCGCGGCAGCTCGCTGACGTGGACGAGCCCGTCGATACCGGGCACAAGCTCCACGAAGACGCCGAAGTCGGCGACGCGCGCGATCCGTCCGTCCACGACCTGGCGCGGCTTCAGCTGCGCACCCACCGACGCCCACGGATCGCCCTCGAGCTCCTTCATGCTGAGGCCGATCTTGCCGGTCTTGGGGTCGACCTTGACGACCTTGACGGTGACCGCCTGCCCCTGCCGCACAAAGTCCGCTGGGCGGTCGATGCGCTTGTGGGACAGCTCGGAGACGTGCACCAGGCCGCTCACGCCGCCGAGATCGACGAACGCGCCGAAGTCGGTCACCGAGGCGACATGCCCGGACAGCACCGCACCGGGGACGACCCTCGTGCGGGTCTCCTCCGCTCGTGCGCGCGCCTCGGCCTCCAGAAGCCGGCGGCGCGACACCACGATGCGCCGTCCGTCCTCGCTGAGCTCGGTGACGCGGAAGTCGAACACCTGGTTCAGGTAGGCCGACTGATCGTCGATGCGGTGCGCATCCATCTGCGACAGCGGGCAGAACGCGCGCTGCCCCGCCACCGTGACCTCGAAACCGCCCTTGATCACCCCGGCGACCTTGCCCTGGACAGGGATGCCGCCCTCGGCGGCGGCGCGCAGCGCCTCGCGCGCGTGCGCGCCGGCGAGGAGCTTGCGCGACAGGCGCAGCTCGCGCTGCACGTCGACGACGGTCGCCTCGATCGTGTCGCCGACGCGGACCGTCAGCTCGCCGGCATCGTCGACCAGCTCGCTCCTGGCGATGTGGCCCTCTCCCTTGCCGTTGACGTCGACGAAGACGTCGTCGTGGCCGATCTGAAGGACCTGACCCGAGACGACCTCGCCGACCTCGAACGCCTTCGGGGCGCCCTGCTCCGCGAAGAGCTCGGCGAAGCTCGGCCCGTTCTCCTCGCTGCCCTCTTCCGCCATCGCCGTCAGGCAGACTCGGCGAGCGCGTAGCCCGGCCCCGACGGTGCGGGTGCGCCGAGCTTCCAGATGCGCTCGCCGAACTTGCCCTCGAGACCGCGCGTCACGTTGCGCGTGTCGACCACGAGGCGCGAGTTCGCGACGATGTGCGCGATATCGAAGCTCGAGTGGTCGGTGAGCACCACCACGCAGTCGGCGAGACGCAGCGCCTCGTCCGTCAGGGGCACGCTCGCCATCGACCCGCTCTCCATCGTCATCTCGGGAACGTACGGGTCGTGGTAGGTCACGCGGCCGCCGCGGTCCTGCAGGAGCTTGATGACGCTCAGTGCCGGGGACTCGCGCATGTCGCTCACGTCGCGCTTGTAGGCGACGCCGAGTGCGATGATCCGCGAACCCTTGACCGGCTTGCCCTGGTGGTTCAGGCCCGCCGTCACCTTCTCGACCACGAGCTCCGGCATGCGCTGGTTGATCTCGGCCGCGAGCCCGATGAAACGCGCGGTGAAGTCGTGCGCCTTGAGCTTCCACGCGAGGTAGTGCGGGTCGATCGGGATGCAGTGGCCGCCGAGGCCCGGCCCCGGGTAGAACGGCAGGAAGCCGAACGGCTTGGTCGCCGCCGCGTCGATCACCTCGTAGGCGTCGATGCCGAGCACGTCGCACATCGAGGCAAGCTCGTTGACCAGCGCGATGTTCACGCTGCGGAACGTGTTCTCGAGCAGCTTCACCATCTCGGCGGCACGCGCCGACGAGACCGGCACGACGCGCTCGATGAACTGCGAGTACAAGAGGACCGCGAGCTCCGTGCAGCGCGGCGTGATGCCGCCGACCACCTTCGGGGTATTGCGCGTGCCGTGGGTGCGGTTTCCGGGGTCGATGCGTTCGGGCGAGAACGCAAGGTAGAAGTCGCGGCCGACGCGCAGGTCGTCGGACTCGAGCTCGGCACGGATCAGCTCGTCCGTGGTGCCCGGATAGGTCGTGCTCTCGAGGACGATGAGCTGGCCCCGGTGCAGGTGCTGCTTGATGCCCTTGACGGCATCGAGGATGTAGCTGACGTCGGGGTCCTTGGTCTTCGACAGCGGCGTCGGGACACAGATGCTGACCGCATCGCAGGTCGAGAGCACGCTCGGGTCGGTCGTGGCGTCGAACTTGCCCGAGCTCACGATCTTCTCGAGCACCGGGGTGGGAACGTCCCCGATGTACGAGCGCTTCGCCTTGATCTCGACGATCTTGCGGGGGTCGGCGTCGATGCCGACGACCGAGAACCCGGCCTCTGCCATCTCGACACAGAGCGGCAGGCCGACGTAGCCCAGGCCGATGACGCCGAGACGCGCCTGTCGCGACGCGAGCTTCTCACCCAACTGCATGATGACCTCCACGGAAACGGATTGATATGGTCAGGTCCGGGCGCGGTCCCGGACTATCGAACGAGCTTGCCGATCCGGGACCAGCGCACCCAGGTGTCATCACCGTCCCATGACCAGTAGATGATGAAGGCCTTACCCTTGATGTCTTCATACGGCACGAAGCCCCAGAAACGTGAGTCGAAGCTGTGGTCCCGGTTATCGCCCATGACGAACACATGGCCTTCCGGAACCGTCACCGGTCCGAAGTTGTCGCGGGGCCCGGGCTCGGCACCCTCGGTGTAACGGGCGTACGGTTCGTCGCCGACCGGCTGCCCGTTGCGGAACAGCTTCTTGTTGCGAATCTCGATCTCGTCGCCCGGCGTCCCGATCACCCTCTTGATGAAGTCCTTCTCGCGATCTTCCGGGTACACGAACACGACGATGTCCTCGTGCTCGGGGTGGAAGTAGCTGAACAAACGTGTGCCATACACGGGGATGCGAAGGCCATACAGAAGTTTGTTCACCAGCAGGTGATCGCCGATTTGCAGGGTCTCGAGCATCGATCCGGACGGGATCTTGAACGCCTGTACGAAAAACGTGCGGATGAACAAGGCGAGCGCGAGGGCAACGACCAGCGCCTCCGCGTACTCCCGTACGATCGACTTGGCCCGGACCCCGGGTCGGACCTCCTCGGCCGGGGCCGGCTTCGCTCCGCGGGCCTGGGGCGCGCTCACTGCTCCACCTTGAGCGCAGCCAGGAAAGCCTCCTGCGGAATCTCGACGCGACCCACCTGCTTCATGCGCTTCTTGCCTTCCTTCTGCTGCTCGAGGAGCTTCCGCTTGCGGGAGATGTCGCCACCGTAGCACTTGGCGGTGACGTTCTTGCGGATGGCCTTGATGGTCTCGCGCGCGATCACCTTCGTGCCGATCGAGGCCTGGATCACGATCTCGAACATCTGCCGCGGGATCAGCTCGCGCATCTTCGACGCCAGGTCACGGCCGCGCATGTAGGCGCGCTCGCGGTGCACGATCATCGACAGGGCGTCGACGACCTCACCGTTGATGCGAATATCGAGCTTGACGAGGTCGCTCGAGACGAAGTCCTGCAGCTCGTAGTCGAGCGAGGCGTAGCCCTTCGAGATCGACTTGAGGCGGTCGTAGAAGTCGATCACCACCTCGTTGAGCGGCAGCTCGTACACCAGCATCACGCGGTTCTCGCCGATGTACTTGATCTCCCGCTGACGCCCCCGCTTGTCCTCGCAGAGCTTCAGGATCGCGCCAAGGTACTCGGTCGGCAGGTGGACCGATGCGAGGATGATCGGCTCCTCGATGCGCTCGATGCTCCCCACCGGTGGCAGCTTCGCCGGGCTGTCGACCAGCAGCGTCTTGCCGGCGGTCGTCACCACCCGGTAGGCCACGGTCGGCGCGGTGGTGATCAGCACCAGGCCGAACTCGCGCTCCAGCCGCTCGCGCACGATCTCCATGTGCAGAAGGCCGAGAAACCCGCAGCGGAAGCCGAAGCCGAGCGCGATCGAGCTCTCGGGCTCGTACGAGAACGACGAGTCGTTGAGCTTGAGCTTCTCCACCGCGGTGCGGAGCGCCTCGTACTGCCCGGTGTCGGCCGGGTAGAGTCCGCTGAACACCATCGGCTTGACCGCCTTGAATCCCGGGAGCGGCTCCGGCGCGCGACGCAGCGTGTGCGTGACGGTGTCGCCGATCTTCGCGTCCGCGATCTCCTTGATCGACGCCATGAGCACGCCGACCTCGCCGGGACCGAGCTCGCCGACCTCCCGGGGCCCCGGCGCGAGCACGGCGATGCGCGTGATCTCGTAGTCGCGCTCGGCCGCCATGAGGCGAACGCGCTCGCCCTTCTTCACCACGCCGTTGACGACGCGCACCAGCACCACCGCGCCGTGGTACGGGTCGAACCAGGAGTCGAAGATCAGCGCCTGCAGGGGGGCGGCGGCGTCGCCTCGGGGCGGCGGGATGTCGGTGACGATGCGCTCGAGGATCTCGTCGATGCCGATGCCCTGCTTGGCGCTCGCGAGCACCGCCCGCGACGCGTCGAGGCCGATCACGTCCTCGATCTGCTGGCAGACGCGGTCCGGCTCGGCCGCCGGCAGGTCGATCTTGTTGAGGACCGGGACGATCTCGAGGTTGTTGTCCAGCGCCAGGTAGACGTTGGCGAGCGTCTGGGCCTCGACCCCTTGCGCCGCGTCGACGACCAGGATCGCGCCCTCGCACGCGGCGAGGCTGCGCGAGACCTCGTACGAGAAGTCGACGTGGCCCGGCGTGTCGATCAGGTTGAGGACGTAGTCCTTGCCGTCGTTCGCCCGGTACGCCAGCCGCACCGAGCGCGCCTTGATCGTGATGCCGCGCTCGCGCTCGAGCTCCATGTCGTCGAGGACCTGGTCCTGCATCTCCCGCGACGACACCGTACCCGTCCGCTCCAGCAGGCGGTCTGCCAGGGTGGACTTGCCGTGGTCGATGTGGGCGATGATGGAAAAGTTGCGGATGCGGGCGCTGTCCATCGGAAAAGCTCAGTCGTAGCAGACCCTCGACCGTGTGCCCACGGGGGCAGAAAGCTGTGCGGTCGAGCAAGGCGCCGGACACCCGCCCGGCGGACGGGACGCCGCCACCGGCAGCGCGCCGTTGCGGCCCCCGGGTCCCCGGACGCGGTCAGCCGACGGCGCCGGACCCCCTCTGCCGGAGGAAGGCCACGGTACGCGCGATGCCGTCGTGCAGGGCCACCTCGGGCCGCCAGCCGATCACCTTGCCGGCCAGCGCCGGCGCGATCACGCTACGGCGCTGCTCCCCCGGCTTCGCCGGACCGTGCTGCTCCGGGACGTCGACACCACAGGCGGTCCGGATGTGCCCGAACAGCTCGTTGACGTCGGTCTCGCGGCCCGTCCCGAAGTTCATCGGGCCGACGTAGGAGCTCGTCGCCAGCGCGACGTTCGCCCGCACCAGGTCCGCGACGAAGACGTAGTCCGGGTCTGCTTCCCGTCGCCGTTGATGGTCGGTCGCTCGCCGTTCAGCAGCCGGAGCGTGGAGATCGCCACCACGCCCGCCTCGCCGTGCGGGTCCTGGCGCGGCCCGTAGACGTTCGCGTAGCGCATCGCCACGTACTCGAGACCGTACATCGCCCGGTAGCAGCCCAGGTAGAGCTCGCTCGCGCGCTTGCTGACGCCGTACGGACTCACCGGCTCGAGCTTGTGCGTCTCGGTCGCGGGAAACTCGTCCTGCTCGCCGTAGGCGGCTCCTCCGGACGACGCGAACAGAACCCGTCGCGTGCCGGCGGCACGCGCGCCCTCGAGCAGGTTCAACAGGCCCAGGATGTTGACGTCCGCGTCGAAGCCGGGGTCGGCGACCGAGCGCCGCACGTCCATCTGCGCGGCGTGTTGGTTCAGCAGCGCCGGCTTCTCGTCGGCGAACACGTCCCGGATCCGCGGGTCGCGGATGTCCATCTGCACCAGGCGTGCGCCCTGCGGCACCTGGTGGCGCTTGCCGCTCGACAGGTCGTCGACCACGACCACGTCGTGCCCGGCCGCCACGTACGCCTCGGCGACGTGCGACCCGATGAAACCGGCTCCGCCGGTGACGAGGATCTTCATGGTGGTCCTGGCATCCTTGCCCGTCGATGCGTCGCGTGCCGGGTCAGGCCTCGGCCGCGAAGCGCTCCCGGAAATAGTCGATGGTCCGGCCGATGCCGTCCTGCACCGAGACGCGCGGCTCCCATCCGAGGATGGTGCGCGCCCTGCTGATGTCGGGGCGGCGTACCTGCGGGTCGTCCTTGGTGCGCTCGTCGGTCGGCGTGACGAAGACGATCTCGGATCTCGCCCCGGTGAGCTCGAGCACGATCTGCGCGAACTCGATGATCTTCATCTCGAGCGGATTGCCGAGGTTCACCGGCTCGTGCTCGGAAGAGTGCATGAGCTTGACGATGCCGTCGACCAGATCGGAGACGAAGCAGAAGCTGCGCGTGCGCGAGCCGTCGTCGTACACCGTGAGCGGCTGCCCGCGCAGCGCCTGGCCGATGAAGTTGGTGACCACGCGGCCGTCCTCGGGCCGCATTCTCGGCCCGTAGGTGTTGAAGATCCGGAAGATGCGGGTGTCGAGCCCGTGGTAGCGGTGGTAGGCCATCGTGATCGCCTCGGCGAAGCGCTTCGACTCGTCGTAGACGCCGCGCGGGCCGACGGGATTCACGTTGCCCCAGTAGGACTCGGGCTGCGGGTGCACGAGCGGGTCGCCGTACACCTCGGAGGTCGACGCCAGCATGAAGCGCGCCTTCTTCGCGCGGGCGAGGCCGAGTGCCTTGTGCGTGCCGAGTGCGCCGACCTTGAGCGTCGGGATCGGCTTCTTCAGATAGTCGACCGGGCTCGGCAGCGAAGCCAGGTGAAGCACCACGTCGAGCCCGCCCTCGATGTACATGTACTCGGTGACGTCGTGCCTGATGAACTGGAAGCGCTCGTGACCGGCCAGGTGCTCGATGTTGCGCGTGTGCCCCGTCGCGAGGTTGTCGATCGCGATCACCGAGTGGCCCTCGGAGAGCAGGCGATCCGCGAGATGCGAGCCGATGAATCCGGCACCGCCGGTGATCAGGATTCTCATCCCGTGCCCTTCGGACCGCGGACCGTGCGGCGTCCCATCGAGTAGTAGGTGAAGCCCAGCGTCTCCATCTGCTGCGACTCGTAGACGTTGCGGCCGTCGAAGATGACCGGCGACTTCATGAGCTTCTTCATGCGCTCGAAGTCCGGACGGCGAAACTCGTTCCACTCGGTGACCAAAACGACCGCGTCGGCGCCCTCCAGCGCGTCGTAGTTCACCTTGTGATAGCTCACCCGCTCGCCGAAGATCTTCTTCGCCTCGTGCATCGCTTCGGGGTCGTGGGTCGAGATCTTCGCCCCACCCGCGAGCAGCCGCTCGATCAGCACCACCGACGGCGCCTCACGCATGTCGTCGGTGCGCGGCTTGAACGCGAGACCCCAGATCGCGATCCGCCGTCCGGTGACGTCGCCGCCGAAGTGCTCGAGGATGCGCCCGAACATCACGCGCTTCTGGCGTTCGTTCACCTCGTCGACGGCACGCAGCAGCGTGAAGTCGAGCTGGTGGTCCTGGGCCGTGGACATGATCGCGTGCACGTCCTTCGGGAAGCAGCTGCCGCCATAGCCGAGCCCGGGAAACAGGAAGTGCGGCCCGATGCGCCGGTCGGTGCCGATGCCGCGCCGTACGGCGTTGATGTCCGCGCCGACCCGCTCGCACAGGTTGGCAATCTCGTTGATGAACGAGATCTTCGTGGCGAGGAGCGAGTTGGCGGCGTACTTGGTCATCTCCGCCGACCGGTTGTCCATCACCAGAATCGGATTCTCGGTGCGGACGAAGGGCTGGTAGACCTCCTTCATCGTCTCGATCGCGGCGTCGTCGTCGCCGCCGAGCACGACGCGATCGGGCTTCATGAAGTCCTCGATCGCAGCTCCCTCCTTCATGAACTCGGGGTTCGACACGACCGGGATCCGGTGCTTGCCGTGCTCGGCCAGAGCGCGCCGCACCCGGTCGGCGGTGCCGATGGGCACGGTGCTCTTGATCGCGACCACCTTCGGACCGTTCGCCGCCTTGGCGATCGCCTCGGCCACCGCCATCACGGCGGTCAGGTCGGCGGCACCGGAGTGATCCATCGGCGTCCCGACGGCGATCACGCAGATCTCGGCGGCCTTCACCGCGCCATCGAGGTCGGTCGTGAACTGCAGCCGCTTCTCCTCGCTGTTGCGGCGTACGAGCTCCTCGAGACCCGGCTCGTAGATCGGGATCTCGCAGCGCTTCAACGCCTCGATCTTCGCGGGGACGACGTCGACGCAGGCGACGTCGTTACCGCTCTCGGCGAAGCAGGTGCCAGCGACGAGCCCGACGTAACCTGTTCCAACGACACAGATGTTCATGGGTGTTTCTCCGGTTTCAGTTCAACGAGGGGCCACGCGCCCCCTCGCCCTGCGCGGCAAAGCCGCCCAGGGTCCCACTCCGCGCGCTCGCTTCGCTCGGCCGCGCGCGACGCGCGCGGATCTTTCGAGTCGTGGGGGGCATCCTCTAGTACGCGTTCTTGTGGACGAAGCCCCGAACGAGCGTCAAGGCGAGGATCTTGAGGTCGAGGAGCAACGACCAGTTCTCGATGTAGTACAGATCGTACTGGATGCGCTGCTCGATGCAGGTGTTGCCGCGCCAGCCGTTCACCTGGGCCCACCCGGTGATCCCGGCGCGAACCATGTGGCGCAGCATGTAGCGGGGTACGTGGCGGCGAAACTCGTCGATGAACACCGGCCGCTCGGGACGCGGTCCGACGAGACTCATCTCGCCCATCAGAACGTTCAGCAGCTGGGGCAGCTCGTCGAGCGACGTCCTGCGCAGCAGGCCGCCGATCCACGTCCGCCGCGGGTCTTCGGCCACGGCCCAGACCGGGCCGGTCGCGGTCTCGGCGTCGTCCTGCATGGTGCGGAACTTCCAGACGCGGAACACGCGGCCGTCGAGCCCCATGCGCTCCTGGCTGAAGAGCACCGGCCCCCTCGACGTCACCTTCACCAGCAGCGCGATCAGCGCCATGAGCGGCGCCGCGACGATCAGCGCGGCGCCCCCGAGAACGATGTCCATCGCGCGCTTCGCGACGCGGTTCCAGCCGACGAGCGGGGTGGCGCGCAGGCTGATCACCGGCAGCCCCTCGAATTCCTCGATGCCGCTCTTGAGGCTCACGAAGCGCTCGACGTCGGGCACGACCTTGATGTCCACGGCAGCGGAGTCGAGACGCGCGATCAGGCCGTCGAGACGGGGCATCGACTCGAAGGGCAGCGCGAGCACCACCTGGTCGATGCCGCCGCGTGCGACCACGTCGGCGACCTCATCCCAAAGCCCGCACACCCGAACGGCACCGACCATGGCCCCCACCCTCGTGGGCTCATCGGTCAGGAAGCCCTCGACCTTGAGCCCCAGCTCGCGGTGCCGCACCATGCCGTCCCCGACGGCACGCGCGAGGTCGCCGTCGCCGACGATCAGGACGTGCCGCAGGTTGAAGCCGCGCCGGCGGGCGGTCCGCAGGATCTCGCGCAGCGCGGCGCGCTCGACGATCACCCCGCCGGTGCCGAGCACGTAGAAGTACAGCAGCATGAGCCGCGACAGCGAGTACGCCTTCTCGAAGAAGACGAAGCTGACCGCGGTGAAGATCAGCATCGCCAGCGACGCCGCGCGCACGACGCGCCGGCGCTCGGAGCTGCCGGCGGTGCCGCGCATCGGGTCGTAGAGTCCGCCGGCACGGAACACCAGGCCCCAGATCGCGAAGATCACCGGCAGCAGCGTGAGGTAGTTGACCACCGGCGGCGTGCCCTTGGTGACCGGGATGACCGGCACGACGAACCGCAGCACGTAGGACAGGGCCCAAGCCAGCGCGATCACCGCCAGGTCCGCGCCGACGAACATGCTCATGAAGAGCTGCGACCGCTCCTTCAGCACGCCGCACCCTCCGCTCGTGACGCGCGTGGCCGCCCTTCGGCAGCGCTCGCAGCGGGCCGCCACGGACCCGCACCGTTCCCGGCGGAGGGGAACGCCTCGCCCGCCGCGCGCAAGATGCGTGGCCGAGGAATCACCGCGCCCCGGCTCACTGGCACGTTCAACATGGGACGATCGCCGAGCCCGAGATGCCCCGACGGAGGAACTGCAGCAGGCTCGCCCGACACTCGCGCCGTGCGAACGTCGCCGCGTGCTCGCGCAGCCGCGCCGGCTCGTAGCAGCTCTCGACACGCAGGAACTCCCGCACGCCCTCGATGAGCCCCGCCGCGGTCTGCTCGGCGAACAGGATGCCGGTCCCGACCCTGGCTCCGTCGGTCGGGATCACGGTCTCGAGCGCCCCTCCTCCCGCGAACGCGATCGTCGGACGCCCGACCGCCGCCGCTTCGAGCGGCGTCAGGCCGAAATCGTCGTAGCCCGGGAAGACCAGCGCGCGCGCTCCGTGATAGAGAGAGATCAGCTCCTCGTCCGAGCTCCAGCCGAAGAACGACACGTTCGCCGGCGCCGTCCGCCGAAGGCGCAGCGAGCCCGGCCCGGCCCCGGCCACGACGAGCGGCAGACCCAGCTGGCCGAAGGCCTCGATGGCGAGCTCCAGGCGCTTGTTCGGCGCCGCGGCACCGACCGACAGAAAGTAGCTGCCCGGACCGCTCGCGAGCGGCACCGAGAACAGCTCGTCGTCGACCGGGGGATGAATGACGGACGAATCCCGGTGGTAGTACCGGCGGATACGGCTCTTGACATGCTGCGAGATCGCCGCGAACTCGTCGACGCGCGCGGCGGAGGCGACGTCCCACATGCGCAGCAGCGGTGCCACGAGCTGCCCCGCCACGCGCCGCGAGCGCGAGCCGCGGGCGTCGAAGTACTCGCCGTAGGCGTCCCAGATGTAGCGCATCGGCGTGAGGCAGTAGCAGCCGTGCCAGGACTCGGGTGCCGGGACGACGCCCTTGGCGACGCAGTGGCTCACGCTCACGACCGCGTCGAAGCCACGCAGGTCGAGCTGCTCGATCGCCCACGGCATGATCGGGAGGTAGTACGGGTACGACTTCGCCGCGAACGGGAGCTGCTGCAGCACCGAGGTGTGGATGCGACGCGACTCGATGCGCTTCGAGACGGACCCGGGCGCGTGCACGAGGGTGAAGATCTCGGCCTCGGGCAGCAGCTCGCACATCAGGTCGAGGCACTTCTCGCCGCCTCGCATCCCGACGAGCCAGTCGTGAACCAGTGCGACCCTCACGTGCGCCAGCGCAGTGCCGCCCCGTACGCCGCATTCGTCTCCCGCGCCGTGCGATCCCAGGAGAACTCGCGGGCGCGCGCGAGTCCTCGGCGGATCCTCTCTTGACGTCCCACCAGGTCTGATCCGAGAACGGATCTATAGAGGGCCGAAAGCAGGCAAGCAACCGAGTCCACAGCGAAAATCAGACCCGCGTCGCCCACCACCTCGGGCAGCGCGCCGGCCTCGGCGGCGAGCACCGGCACTCCTGCCGCCATAGCCTCGAGGGCGGGCAGCCCGAACCCCTCGAGACGCGACGCGACCACCACCGCGGCGGCCCCGCGGTACGCCAGACGCAGGTCCTCGTCGAAGAGCTCCCCGAGGACCGCAACCCGTCCCGGCGGCAGACCGGACCGTGCCAGCTCCGCACGAACCCCCGCTCCGTCCGAGCCGCGGCCCGCGAGCACGAGCTGCAGGTCCCCGACCTCGCGCCACGCCGTCAGCAACGCCACGAGCCCCTTGTGCGGCAGGCCATTGGTCACGTTGAGGACGTACGGCGCGACCAGTCCGCGCGCCGCGGCGAATCCGCCCGGACCGTCGATCGGCAGATCTGCCCCCCAGAACGTGGCGTCGACGCCGTTGGGCACCACCCGGATGCGTCGTGCGGGGATTCGCGCCAGGGTCTCGAGATCGCGCGCCACCGCGTGCGACGGCGTCAGCACGACGCGCGCCCGTGCACGCACCAGGGCGAGCAGCAGCCGCACGTACGCCGCGTGCGCGGCGCTCCGCGGCAGGCGCCAGTGGATCAGGTCGTGCACCGTCACCACGATCGGACAGTGCGCCGTCGCCGGAAGCACGTAGTGCGGCACGTGCAGCAGGTCGAGGTCCGCGGCGCGCGCCGCCCGGCCGAGCTCCACGTGCTCGCGCAGCCCGTAGCCGCGCGCCCGCACCTCCACCGTCTCGAGGTTCGGCGCCGCGAGCTCGCAAGCGATCCGCGCACATCCGGACGGCGACGCGAGCGCGACGAAGGAGCTGCCGGGGTCGAGAGCCGGCAGACGGCGCAGCAGCTCCGTCAGGTAGCGGCCGATGCCGCCGTCCGTGAGCTTGCGCGCGTCGATGCCGATGCGCGGCATGCGCCGCTAGGCGAGCAGGTCGCGGATCACGTAGATCGGCTTGCCCTGCGACTCGTGGTAGGTGCGCGCCAGCATCTCGCCGAGCAGCCCGAAGGTGATGAACTGCAAGCCGGTCACCACGAGCAGGATCGCGAGCAGGACGATCGGCCGGCCCGCGAGCTCGACGCCGAAGAAGATGCGCTCGATGCCGAGAACCAGCATCATGACGCCGCCGACTCCCGCCGCGAGGAGACCCGCGAGACCGAACACCTGGATCGGCCGGGTCGAGAAGTCGGACAGAAACTTGACCGTCATCAGGTCGAGAACGACGCGGACGGTACGCGACAGGCCGTACTTCGAGCGACCCAGCGTGCGCGGTCGGTGGTTGACCGGGATCTCCGCCACGCGCGCGCCGAGGTCACCGGCGATCGCGGGCAGGAAGCGGTGCATCTCGCCGTACAGCTTGAGGCTCGCCGTGATCTCGCGGCGGTACGCCTTGATGCCGCAGCCGTAGTCGTGCAGCTTCACATGGGTCGCCGACGAGATGATGCCGTTGGCGATGCGCGACGGCAGCACGCGAGTCAACGCGTCGTCCTGCCGCTGGTGGCGCCAGCCCGAGACGACGTCGTAGCCCTCGTCGAGCTTCGCGAGCAGCCGCGGGATGTCGGCCGGGTCGTTCTGCAGGTCGCCGTCCATCGTCACGATCACGGCACCGCCCGCGTTCGCGAAGCCCGCCGCGAGCCCGGCGGTCTGGCCGAAGTTGCGCCGGAAGCGGATGACCTTCACCCGCGGATCGCGCTCGCGCACCCCCGCGAGACGCGCGAACGTGCCGTCCCCGGAGCCGTCGTCGATCGCGACGACTTCCGCGCGGAGCGGCAGCCGGTCGAGCACGCCGAGCAGCTCGTCGAAGAAGGCATCGATCGCCTGCTCCTCCTCGTAGAACGGCACGACCACCGACAGGTCGACCGCGGCCGCGTTCGCCGCGGGATCGCTCACAGGTACTTCCCGGCGATCAGCTGCAGGCGTTCGCGCGTCGCCGCGGGAACCGTCGACCGGTCGGTGACGATCGCGAACTCGAGCGCGTGCCGGCAGGCGCAGTCGTCCGACGGCACGGCGCGCGCGAGAGTCGCCACCGTGCGCGCCGCGAGCGCTGCGTTCGCCTGCAGCACCGCGAGGATGCTCGCCGCGTCGACCTCGGCCTCGCTCTCGTGCCAGCAGTCGTAGTCGGTGCTCATCGCCAGCGTCGCGAAGCAGAGCTCGGCCTCGCGCGCGAGCTTCGCCTCCTGCAGGTTCGTCATGCCGATCACCGACGCGCTCCACGACCGGTAGAGGTTCGACTCGGCGCGCGTCGAGAACTGCGGGCCTTCCATGCAGACGTACGTGCCGCCCTCGTGCACGGTCGCACCTGCCTCGCGCGCCGCGCTCGCAGCCGCCTTCGCAAGCCCGCGGCACACCGGGTCGCCGAACTGAACGTGCGCGACGACACCGTCACCGAAGAAGGTCGCGCTGCGCGAGAACGTCCGGTCGATGAACTGGTCGGGCACGACCACGTGCCCGGGCACGATCTCCTCGCGCAGGCTGCCCACCGCGCCCACCGCGAGCAGGTGCGTGACGCCGAGCTGCTTCATGCCGTGCACGTTGGCGCGGAAGTTCAGCTCGCTCGGCAGCAGCCGGTGGCCACGGCCGTGACGCGGCAGGAACGCGACGCGCGTGCCGCGCAGCGTCCCGAGCACGTACTCGTCGGACGGCTCGCCGAACGGGGTCCGGAGCCGGACACGCTCGACTTCCTGGAGGTCTGCGAGATCGTACAGGCCGCTGCCGCCGATCACGCCCAATGCTGCACGGGAGCTGGAGTTGGTCACGGGGTCCTTGCTTCGCACACCGGGTGTGGCGGATTCAAACCGCGTTCAGCCGCGGATGACGGAGATCCGGCGTAGCCGACGCACGGCGACGCGCATCTCGGGGCCCAGCAGGTCCCCATTCACCGTATAGTACGCGGGGCGCGCGAACTCGACGGTCATCTCGGCGCCGAGATTGTCGTACAGGTCCGAGTCCCGCGCCGGGTAGCCGTTGTAGAAGTACCGCAGACGCCTCGTCAGACGCGTGGCCCTGGCCGGTCCACCGAGGATGTGGAACTGCCCCGGCTTGCGGCCCGCCAGGTAGAAGGGCTCGAAGCCCAGGCCGATCGCCGCGACGCTGCTCGCGATCAGCATGCGGTAGCTGCGGTGCGGGACGCGCTCGCCATCGACGATCACGTCCGCCTCGAAGGGCTGGAAGATCTTCACCTGCAGCGGGCCGCGCACAACCGCCGAACCCATGAGCCGCAGCACGAGCCACGCCGCCGACAGCGGGTTCGGATCGCCGGGCGCGTAGTAGGCGCGCAGGAAGTTCACGATCATCCCGGCGCCGAAGATGTAGCCGACCGCGCCGTCGCCCACCTTGAAGAGATCGCAGTCGGCGCACTCGTGCGCGATGCCGTACTGGAGATCCGCGACGACGTGCGAGAGCAGCCGCTCCGGCGAGCTCGACTGCGAGCGGATCGCGTGCGTCAGGTTGTTCACCGTACCGCCGGGCAGCGGCAGGATCAGCGGCCACGGGTCGCTGCCGAGACGCTTGTCGAGGATCGTGAAGGCGCGGAAGTAGCTGCCGTCGCCGCCGCACAGCGCGATCACGTCGGGACGCTCGTCGAGCGCGCGCGACAGCTCGGTGTCGAGGTCCTCGAGCGTCGTCGGGCAGTGGACGTTTCCGTGGCCGCGCACGATCACCGCGAGACGCTCGGCACGCGTCCGCCCGCGCTTGTTGCCGCCGGCGTGCGGGTTCACGAAGACTTCGATTCCAGGCATGTCGGTCCGTTCGCAGGCGCCGGCGGGCTCAGCGCGCCGCGCGGCGGTCCTCGGTCTGCGCCGCGAGCTGTCCGCACGCGGCCGCGATGTCCGGGCCGCGGCTGTCGCGGATCGTGGCGTTGACGCCGTGGTCCAGCAGCAGGCGCTGGAAGCGTTCGCGTCGCTCGGCGGCGCTGCCCTCGAAGCCGGCGTCGGCGAACGCGTTGAAGCAGATCAGGTTCACCTTCGAGCGGATGCCGTGCAGCAGCCTGACCAGGCGGCGGGCGTCGTCGTCGGAGTCGTTGACGCCGGCGAGCATCACGTACTCGAAGGTGATGCGGCGGCGGCGCGGCACCGGCAGCCCGCGGCACGCGTCCATGAGCTCCTGCAGCGAGTACTTGCGCGTCACTGGCATCAGCTCACGGCGCCCCTCCCCCGTCGTCGCCGACAGCGAAACCGCGAGGTTCACCTGCGTACGCTCGAGCAGCTCGCGCATCTGCGGCACCAGGCCGACCGTCGAGACCGTGATCCGCCGCGGCGAGATCGAGAGCCCCCAAGGCGCGGTGAGGATGCCGAGTGCCGCGATCAGGTTCTCGAGGTTGTGCAGCGGCTCGCCCATGCCCATGAAGACGACGTTCGTCAGGTGCCCGCAGCCGAGCGGCTCCTCCTCCAGGTGCCGGCGCGCGAACATCACCTGCGCCACGATCTCGTCCGGCGTCAGGTGGCGGCGCAGCCCGAGGCGCGCCGTCGCGCAGAAGCCGCAGCCCATCGCGCAGCCGACCTGCGACGACACGCACAGGGTCATGCGGTGCCGGTCGGGAATGAGCACGCTCTCGATCAGCTCGCGGTCGGCGAGCCGGAAGGCGAACTTGCGCGTGCCGTCCACCGAGCGCGCGACGTTCACCGGCTCGAGGGCCGGCGGCGACAGCTCGCCTGCGAGCAGCGCGCGCAGCTCGCGCGGCAGGTTGGTCATCGCCTCCGGGTCGACGACGCCACGGCCGTAGATCCAGGACAGGACCTGGCCCGCGCGATAGGGGGCGATCCCGGCGCGCTGCAACGGCTCGGCGAGCGCTTCCGGGGTGGTGGCGAAGACCGGCTGCACCCTGCCGCGGGTAGCATGCGACGCCGCGCCGGGCACCGGGCAAGGAGCGTTGGCCCGGCCGGGGCCGACGGCGCCCGGCTGCCGCAGGCGTGGCGCGACCGGCCGGGCGCCAGGTTGCCGCAGCTGCGGCGCGACGGGCGGGGCGCCCGTCACGCCACGTCGCCCGTGTTCAGGCGAGGTCGGTGCCGCGGAAGAAGAACGCGATCTCTTGCGCCGCCGTCTCGGGGGCGTCGGAGCCGTGCGCCGCGTTCTTCTCGACGTCGGTGCCGAAGTCCTTGCGGACGGTGCCCGCGTCGGCCTTGGCCGGGTCGGTCGCGCCGAGCACCTCGCGGTAGCGCCTGACGGCGTTCTCGCCCTCGAGCACCGACACGAAGACCGGGCCCGACGTCATGAACGCGACCAGGTCGTTGAAGAAGGGCCGCTCCTTGTGGACCGCGTAGAAAGCCTTCGCCTGCTCGGTGGTGAGGCGCAGGTAGCGACCGGCGACGACCTTCAGGCCGCCCTCCTCGATGCGCGCGATGACCTTGCCGATGCCGTGCTTCTTCACGGCGTCCGGCTTGACGATGGAGAACGTTCTTTCGATTGCCACGGACGATTCCCTCCAAGCATCCGCGCGCGAAGCGCGCGGCCGAGCGTGAGCGAGCGCGGGGAGTGGGACCCTGCGCGGCTCCGCCGAGTGGGGCGAGGGGGCGCGGCCCCCTCGCGTTCAACCAATAGCGGCCTTGAGCGTGGTGCCGAGCTCCGCGGGGCTGGGCGAGACGTGGATTCCCGCCGACTTCATCGCCTCGATCTTGTCGGCGGCGGTGCCCTTGCCACCCGAGATGATCGCGCCGGCGTGACCCATGCGCTTGCCCTTGGGCGCGGTCTGTCCGGCAATGAAGCCCGCGACCGGCTTCTTCTTCATCTCGCGCTTCACGTAGTCGGCGGCCTCCTCCTCGGCCGTACCGCCGATCTCGCCGATCATGATCACGGCCTCGGTCTTCGGATCGGCGTTGTACAGCTCCAGGACGTCGATGAAGCCGGTGCCGTTCACCGGGTCGCCGCCGATGCCGACGCACGTCGACTGCCCGATGCCGAGCTGCGTGAGCTGGTGCACGGCCTCGTAGGTGAGCGTGCCGCTGCGCGACACGACGCCGACCTTCCCCGCCTTGTGGATGTACCCCGGCATGATCCCGATCTTGCACTGCTCGGGCGTGATGACGCCCGGGCAGTTCGGACCGACGAGCCGGGTCTTCGTGCCCGCGAGGAAGCGCTTGACGCGCACCATGTCGAGGACGGGAATCCCCTCGGTGATGCAGATCACGAGTTCGACGCCCGCGTCGGCCGCCTCCATGATCGCGTCGGCGGCGAACGGCGGCGGGACGTAGATGACGCTCGCATTGCAGCCGGTCTTCGCACGCGCCTCGCCGACCGTGTCGAAGATCGGGATGCCCTCGAAGTCGGTGCCGCCCTTGCCCGGCGTCACGCCGGCCACCATCTGCGTGCCGTACTCCTTGCACGTCCGGGTGTGGAACTGACCCGTCGCGCCGGTGATGCCCTGCGTGACGACCTTGGTGTTCTTGTCGACCAGAATCATTTGTTCCTCTTTCGCCCCCGCACGGTGCTCGGCGGTCGCTGCGCGACCACCTCCGCTCCTCGGATGGGCCTCGCTCCCGAGGCGGAGCCTCGGCAGCTCGCGTTCCTCAGGCGGCCTTCGATGCGGCGACGACCTTCTTGGCGCCGTCCATCATGTCGCTCGCGGTGATGATGTTGAGGCCGGAGTCGGCGAGGATCTGCTTCCCTTCCTTGACGTTGGTCCCTTCCATGCGGACCACGACCGGAACGGTCAGCTTCATCTCCTTCGCCGCCGTGACGACGCCCGTGGCGAGCACGTCGCAGCGCATGATGCCGCCGAAGATGTTGATGAACACGGCCTTGACGCTGGGGTCGGCGAGGATGATGCGGAACGCCGCGGCGACCTTCTCGGCGGACGCGCCACCGCCGACGTCGAGGAAGTTCGCCGGCTCGGCCCCCGCGTACTTGACGATGTCCATCGTCGCCATCGCGAGGCCGGCACCGTTCACCATGCAGCCGATCGTGCCCTCGAGTGCGATGTAGGACAGGTCGTACTCCTGCGCCTGCTGCTCACGCGGATCCTCCTCGTTCGGGTCGCGCATCTCGCGGACGTCGGCGTGGCGAAAGAGCGCGTTGTCGTCGAAGCCCATCTTCGCGTCGAGCGCGACGAGGTCGCCGGCCTCGGTGAGCACCAGCGGATTGATCTCGACGAGCGCCGCGTCGGTCGCGAGGTACGCCTCGTAGAGGCCCGCGAGAAACTTCGCGAGCTTGCCGAGCGACGTCGCCGGCAGGCCGAGCGCCTTGCCGAGCTTGCGCGCCTGGAAGGCCTGCAGCCCGACCACCGGGTTGATCGGCTCGCGCAGGATCTTCTCCGGCGTCTTCGCGGCGACCTCCTCGATCTCGACGCCGCCCTCGGACGAGGCGATCACCGTGACGAGGCTCGTCGCACGGTCGAGCGTCAGGCCGAGGTAGAGCTCGCGCGCGATCTTGCAGCCCTCCTCGACGATGACACGGTGCACCACCCGGCCCTGCGGCCCGGTCTGGTGCGTGACCAGCGGCAGGCCCAGGATCGACTTCGCGAAGTCGCGCGCCTCGTTGGCGCTCTTCACCAGCTTGACGCCGCCGGCCTTGCCGCGGCCGCCGGCGTGGATCTGCGCCTTGACGACCCAGGGGCCGCTACCGCCCAGCTGCTGCACCACCTGCGCGGCCTCGTCGGGCGAGGACGCGACCGCGTTGCGCAGCGTCGTGACGCCGTACCTGGCGAGGATCTGCTTCGCCTGAAACTCGTGGATGTTCATGACTCCCTCTCGAAGTTACGCGTGGCCCGGGGGACCGCAGCGCAGCACCGTCTCGAGCGCACCGCGGGCGACCGCGAAGCCGGGCTCGGACACGATCCGCACATAGGACCGGTCGAACAGCGGGATGCGCTCGATCGCGTCGCGGAAGCCGGGCACGTCGAGGACGTGGCCGACGAGCACGATGGAGCGCGCCTGGTGGAACCGCGCCGCCTCGAAGGCGAGGCGCAGCACGGCCTGTCCGATCAGGTTGAGGAGCGTCGCGGCGATGTCCTCGGGGCTCGGCACGACGCTGCCCTCGCGCGCAACCCGCGCGAAGTGCGCCGCCGTCGCGTCTGCCGGGACGGGACCGACGCCGCTACCGAGGATGTCGCCGACGGCCAGGTCGCAGCGCGACACGTCGCCGCGGCGCGCGAGCTCGCCGATGCGCGTGACGTCGGTGGTGCCCAGCAGGAGCTTCGCGAGACCGAGCAGCGTGCCGCCGCCGATGCCGCTGCCGACCAGACGCTGCGGCGCCGCCGGGGGTGCCGCGAGCACGATGCCCGTCCCGGTACCGAGGCTCACCACGATCGCCGGCGCCGGAGCGTCCTCGAGCAGGCCGCCGGCCGCGGTCGCGGTCGGCTCGTCGACCTTCACGACGCGCACCGCACCGAGGCGGTCGGGCAGCTGCCACGACCGGCCGCCGGTGACGGCGACGACACCGATCTGCGCGTCCGGCGTCTCGCCGGCCGTGGCCAGCAGGTGCGCGAGCAACCCCTGCGCGACCGTCGTCTCCGGCACGGCGGTCGGCAGCGCGAGCAGGACGTCGTCCAGACCCTCGCGGCGCAGGACGAGGTCGGTGACCGTCCCGCCGAAGTCGATCGCGGCGCTGTGCACGGCCGGACGCCCGACAGCCTACTTCTTCAGCACCGCGTCGAGCGCACCGACCAGCTCGGCCACGTGGCTCGCCGACACCGCGAGCTCCTTCTTCTCCTTCTCGGTCAGCGGCACCTCGAGGACCTTCTCGACGCCGCCAGCGCCGATCTGCACCGGCACACCGACGTAGAGGTCGCGGAGGCCGTACTCGCCCTCGAGGTACGCCGCGCAGGGCAGCACTTCCTTGCGGTCGTAGAGGTACGACTCCGCCATGCGAATGGCGGCGGACGCGGGCGAGTAGAAGGCCGAGCCGGTCTTGAGGAGCGCCACGATCTCTCCACCGGCCTGGCGCGTGCGCGCTTCGATGGCATCGAGACGCTCCGCCGAGATCAGCGTCTCGACCGGGACGCCGCCGACGGTGCAGGCCGAGCGCACCGGCACCATGTCGTCGCCGTGGCCGCCGAGGACGAGCGCCTGGACGCTCTGTACCGAGACGTTCAGCTCCATCGCGAGGAACGTCCGGTAGCGGGCGGAGTCCAGGACGCCGGCCATGCCGATCACGCGCTGCTTCGGGAAGCCGGTGACGCGCTTCATCAAGGTCACCATCGCGTCGAGCGGGTTGGTCAGCACGATGACGAACGCCTTCGGCGCGTGCGTCTTGATGCCGGTCGCGACCTCCGAGATGATCTTCGCGTTGATGCCGAGCAGGTCGTCGCGGCTCATGCCGGGCTTGCGCGCGAGGCCCGACGTCACGATGCAGACGTCCGCGCCGACGATGTCGGCGATGCTGTTCGTGCCCTTCAGCGCGGCGTCGAAGCCTTCGATCGGGCCGGACTCGGCGATGTCGAGCGCCTTCCCTTGCGGCATTCCCTCGATCACGTCGTAGACCACGACGTCGCCCAGGTGCTTGAGCGCGCAGAGGTGCGCCAGGGTACCGCCGATGTTGCCTGCGCCGATCAGCGCGATCTTCCGTCGAGCCATTTCCGAACTCCCTCTGTGTAGAATCGAACCGGCCTGCGAAACCAATTCCCGACGACCGCGGGATTCGCCCGCGCGTCCGCGGCGAAGCCGCGACGGGCGCGCCTGCGCGCTCGTCGCGCACCGCACGGGGGCGAAAGGGAAACCCTACATGTGATGGACGATGGCGTCGCCGAACTCCGAGCACTTCACGAGCGATGCGCCCTCCATCAGGCGGTGGAAGTCGTAGGTCACCGTCTTCGCGGCGGTGGCGCCGTTGAAGCCACGGATGATCGCGTCCGCCGCCTCGTTCCAGCCGAGGAAGCGGAACATCATCTCACCGGAGAGGATCACCGAGCCCGGGTTGACCTTGTCGAGGTTCGCGTACTTCGGCGCGGTGCCGTGCGTCGCCTCGAAGATGGCGTGGCCGCTGGTGTAGTTGATGTTGCCGCCGGGCGCGATGCCGATGCCGCCGACCTGGGCTGCGAGCGCGTCCGAGAGATAGTCGCCGTTCAGGTTCAGCGTCGCGATGACGTCGAAGTCGGCGGCGCGCGTCAGCACCTGCTGCAGCGTGATGTCGGCGATCGAGTCGCGGATCATGAGCAGCTTCTTCCACTTGCCGTCGCCGTGGCTGGGCCACAGCGCCAGCGCCGTGTCGACCTCGGTGACGACCTTCTTCCGCTGCTCGGGCGTCATCATGTCGTAGCCCGGGTCGACGGCGCGGGCGTTCTCCTCGCTCGTCATCTTCGGGTTCGACTCGCGGTTGCCGAGGATCCAGCTCTCGCGCTCGGTGACCGTCTGCGCGCGGAACTCGCGCGCCGCCAGCGCGTAGCCCCAGTCGCGGAATCCGCCCTCGGTGAACTTCTGGATGTTGCCCTTGTGGACCAGCGTGACGCTCTTCCGCCCCTCGCGCAGCGCGTACTCGATCGCAGCCTTCACCAGGCGCTCGGTGCCCTCTCGGGAGACCGGCTTGATGCCGATCCCGCTGGTCTCCGGGAAGCGGATCTTCCTGACCCCCATCTCGTTCTGCAGGAAGGCGATGACCTTCTTCACCTCCGCGGACTCCGCCGCCCACTCGATGCCGGCGTAGATGTCCTCGGTGTTCTCGCGGAAGATCACCATGTCGACCGACTCCGGCTTCTTCACCGGGCTCGGCACGCCGTGGAAGTAGCGCACGGGCCGCAGGCACACGTAGAGGTCGAGCAACTGGCGGAGTGCGACGTTGAGCGAGCGGATGCCGCCGCCGACCGGGGTCGTGAGCGGGCCCTTGATGCCGACCAGAAATTCGCGGAAGGCGGTGACGGTCTCCTCCGGGAGCCAGTCCTTGAACTGGTTGAACGCCTTCTCACCCGCGTAGACCTCGCACCAGGCGATCTTGCGCTTCCCGCCGTAGGCCTTGGCGACCGCGGCATCGAACACGCGCTGCGAGGCGCGCCAGATGTCCGGACCCGTGCCGTCCCCCTCGATGAACGGCAGGATCGGGTTGTCGGGAACCTGTAGCTTCCCGTCGGAGCCCATCTTGATGCCCTGCCCGTCCTGCGGAACCTGCACGATCTGGTAGCTCGCCATAAGCTCGGTCGTCTAACGAGAACCCGGCCGCTTCGCTACCGGCGGCGGGGCCGCGGACCGCGTCCGTACACCGCGTCGGGATCGCGGTTGACCTCTCACCGGACCGCGCCGTAAGACTGCCGCGATGAGCCACCAACCGGGTTCGTGGAAGATTCGCCTGCTCCTGCTCGTCGCGGCCGTCGTCTCGGCCTGCGGCGGCGGTGACATCTGCCTGCAGTGCCCGGACGGCACGCCGACGCCGCCACTGGGAGTGATCGTCACGGGGACGATCGTCAGCTCGAATCCGTCGACGAATCCGTCGAGCATCATGGCGATCGTCTGCGTCGGGCTCGAGCAGGGGCAGTCGGTCAGCAACTGCCCGAACTCCTTCTACGCCGACGTTGCGACCGACGGCACGTTCACTCGGAAGAACGTCAAGGAGGGTGCCGAGACGATCTTCTTCTGGGTCGACAACAACATGAACGAAATGCCCGATCAGGAGGGCGACCTGATCGCGCAGCTCCAGGACGGCACGGGCGAGCTCGACCGCGTCGAGAACGGCCAGACGGTCACGCTGTCGGACATCCGGATCGCGTTCCTGAACAACAGCGCGACCGCGACGATCACCGTCGGGCTGACGCCGACCCCGACCCCGAGCCCGGTCACCGTCACGCCGACGCCGAAGAATACCTGATTCACCGAGGGCAAGCGCCCCTCGCTCAGCCGCCTCCTCCGCCGCCGTCGCGGCGGAGGATGTTGCGCTTCGCCTGCGACTGCAGGACCGACGGCACGTTACGGCTCTTGGCGAGGATTCGCATGTCGCGGTCCTGGATGCCGTTCAGCAGCCCGAGTGCCACCTGCAGCGGCGTCTTCGGGTTCTGCACCAGGGCGAGACGGATCGAGTAGTTCCGCACCCAGTCGCGCTGATCGGCGATGGTCCGAAGCAGCTCTCCGGCGAGACTCCGGTTCTTCGACATCACCAGCGCCTCCTCGAGCGTGAAGCGCGGGTTGCGCAGCACGCACGACTGCACCAGCTTGACGCTGTCGTGCGCGAGCACCTGGCGCGCCTCCTTGTTGCCCGAGAGCGCCAGCTTGACGCGCATCGCGACCGGCATCTTGCGCACCCGAACGAGCAGCGACTCGTGTCGGGCGGTCGCGGTCGCCGCCACGGTCGCCTCCGCGACCATGTCGTCGTCGAGCTGAATCTGGTCTCGCCCCTCGAGGACCGCCGCGACCTCCGGGTCGTTGGCCTCGGGATCGCGGCCGCGCGGGTCCGTCGGACCCGCGCCGACGCTCACGAGCCCTCCGCCTGGCGCTTCGCCTCCTTGACCACCTTGTCGACGAGGTGCGCCGGCAGCTCCTCGTAGTGCGAGAACTCCATGTGGAACGAGCCTCGTCCCGCCGTCATGGCGTTCAGGTCGGGTCCGTACTTCAGCACCTCGGACATCGGGACGCGCGCCTTGATCACCTGGCTCGAGCCGCGCGGCTCGACGCCCTGGACCTTCCCCCGGCGCGCGTTGACGTCGCCGATCACGTCGCCCATCGCGTCGTCCGGAACCTGCACGTCGAGCGACATGATCGGCTCGAGCAGCACCGGCTTCGCCTGCTCGCACGCCGCGCGGAAGCCGAGCGCAGCGGCCGTCTTGAAGGCCATCTCCGACGAGTCGACGTCGTGGTGCTTGCCGTCGAACAGCGTCACGCGCACGTCGACCACCGGAAAACCGGCGATCGTGCCGTGCGGCAGCGCCTCGCGCACGCCCTTCTCGACCGCCGGGATGAAGTTCCGCGGCACGACGCCGCCGACGATCCGGTCGACAAACTCGAAGCCGGTGCCGCGCGGCGTGGGCTCGACCTCCAGCCAGGCGACCGCGAACTGGCCGTGCCCGCCGGTCTGCTTCTTCACCTTGCCCTCGGCCTGCGCCTTGCCGCGGATCGTCTCCTTGTAGGGGACCTTAGGCGCCTTCAGCACGACCTCGACGCCGAACTTGCGCTTGAGACGCTCGATGGTCGCCTCGACGTGAAGCTGGCCGGTACCGCCGAGGATGATCTCCTTGGTCTGCTCGTCACGGTCGAGGTGGAGCGCGGGATCCTCCTCCTGCAGCCGGTGCAGGCCGGCCATGACCTTGTCTTCTTCACCCTTGTTCTTCGCCTCGAGCGCGAAATGGATGGACGACTCGAAGTCGCGCAGCCGCGGGAAGTACGTCTGGACCTTCTCGTCGCACAGCGTGTCGCCGGTGGCGCCGTCCTTGAGCTTGGCGACCGCGACCACGTCGCCCGCGACCGCCTTCGCGATCTGCGTCTGCTTCTTCCCCTCCAGGTGGAACAGGTGGCCGAGCTTCTCCTTCACCTGCCGGGTGGCGTTGTAGACGGTGGAGTCGGCCGCGATCTGACCCGAGAACACGCGCAGCACGCTGAGCTTGCCGGCGAAGGGGTCGATGAGCGTACGGACGATCTGCGCCGAGAACGGCTCGCTCGGAGACGGCGCCCGCCTCACCTCCGACTGCGTCTTCGGGTCGTCGCCGACCACGGGCGGCAGGTCCGCCGCCGCCGGGCAGACCTCGGCCACGAAGTCGAGCAGTGCCGCAGCACCGATCCCGTTGCCGCCCGCCCCGCACAGCACCGGCAGCAGGGTGCCCTTCAGGATGGCGGCGCGCAGGCCGCCGAGGAGCTCGTCCTGGGTCAGCTCGCCGCCCTCGAGGTAGTGCTCGAGCAGCCCGTCGTCGCTCTCGGCGACCGCCTCGACGAGATGCTCGCGCGCAGCGCGCGCCTCGTCCGCGATCTCGGCCGGGATCTCGGCCTCGCGCATCGCCCCGCTGCCTGCCGTGCCGAGCAACGCCTTGTTCGAGAGCAGGTCGACGACCCCCTTGAACCCCGACTCCGCGCCGATCGGCAGCTGGACCGGCACCGGCTTCTGCTCGAGCCCGGCGAGGTCCTCGAGCGCCTGCGCGAAGCTCGCGCGCTCCCGGTCCATGCGGGTGACGAACGCGATGCGCGGCACCGCCAGCTCGATCGCCCATGCGAGCACCTTGCCGTCCTCACCCTTGGCCTCGCCGTGCGGCGAGACCACCAGCACGGCGGTGGTCGCCGCGCGCATGCAGTTGCTCGCGTCGTGGATGAACGACGCCGCCCCCGGCGTGTCGATCAGGTTCACGTGCGACTGCTTCCATTCGACGTGGTGAAAGCCCGAGAACAGGGAGTGACCCCGCTTCTGCTCCTCGGGCTCGGTGTCGAAGCTCGACGTCCCGTCGACCGTGCGGCCGAGCGTCTTGGTCGCGCCGCCGGCCAGCAGCAGCGACTCCGCGAGGCTCGTCTTGCCGACCCCGCCGTGACCGACGAGGACGAGGCTGCGGATGCGTGCAGGATCGTCAGCGGCCATGACCCGTTCCCTCCCGGTTGCGCTCGTAGATGAGGCGCAGCCCGTCGAGCGTCAGGAACTCGTCCACCTCGCTGATCGTGGACGACTCCTCCGCGATGGTCTGGGCGAAGCCGCCGGTCGCGATGACGCGCGCGACGCTGCCCTGCTCCTTCTGGATGCGCTCGACGAGCCCGTCGACCATGGCGACGTAGCCGAAGAACACGCCCGCCTGGATGGCGTTCACGGTGTTGCGCCCGACGACGCGCGGCGGACGGACGAGCTCGACCGGGTACAGCTTCGCGGTGCGCGAGTAGAGCGCCTCGAGCGAGATGCCGACGCCCGGCGTGATCACGCCGCCCAGGTACTCGCCCTTCGCGCTCACCACGTCGAAGGTCGTCGCGGTGCCGAAGTCGACGACGATCGACAGCTCCTTGTGGCGCTCGTAGGCGGCGACGGCGTTCACGATCCGGTCGGCGCCGACCTCGCGCGGGTTGTCGTACAGGATCGGCATGCCGGTGCGGATGCCGGGGCCGACCACCAGCGGCGACCGCCCGTAGGTGGCGACGCACATCGCGTCGATCGTCGACTGCATCTGCGGCACGACGTTCGAGACGATGATTCCCTGGATCTGGTCGGGGTCGATCCCCGACATGCGCTGCAGATTCCACAGCACGACGCTGTACTCGTCGGCGGTGCGCGCGTGCTCGGTGAGCAGGCGCCAGTGGCGTCTCAGCCTGTCCCCGTCGAAGAGCCCCACAACGGTGTGGGTGTTCCCTACGTCGATCGCGAGCAGCATCGAAGCCTCCGGAGACTAGGCGCGTCGGGAGCACTGCGCAAGGAAAAGGGGGCGACCGGCCCACGGAGCCGCATCAGGCTCGCCCGCGCCGCAGCGCACGGTAGGTGTCCCGCAGCGTGACCTCGCCGGACACCACGCGCCGGATCGTACCCTCTGCCTCGACGAGCAGCGCGCCACCGTCGTCGACACCGCGCACGGTTCCCGCCAGCGGCGGTGCCCCGTCGATGGTCACCGCCACCCCGACGAGGCCGTGCAGCTCGTCGTAACGATGCCGCAGTGCGGCGAAGCCGCCCTCGAGGAACGTCGCCCAGGCGGCGTCGAGCCTCGTCAGCAGCCGCCCGGTGAAGGCCGCGCGGGCGACGGGCGTGCCGCCGGCGATCGCGAGGCTCGTCGCCTTGCGCCGCAGCTCGGGCGGGAAGTCGGCACGCGCGGCGTTGAGGTTGACGCCGATGCCGACGATCACGAAGCGCACGCGATCGGCCTCGGCCTCGAGCTCGGTCAGGACGCCCGCGACCTTCCGCCCGCCGAGCAGGACGTCGTTGGGCCACTTGATCCGCGGCGCGAAGCTGCCGCTGTCGCGGATCGCCTCGGCGACGGCGAGGCCGGCGACGAGGGTGAGCCGGGGCACGTCGAGCGGCGGGATGCCGGGCCTGAGCACGATCGACGCGTAGAGGTTCACGCTTGCCGGCGACACCCAGGTCCGGCCCAGCCGGCCACGGCCCGCGGTCTGCTGCTCGGCGACCACCGTGGTGCCTTCCTCCGCACCGGC